>ENA-OQDW01000037-OQDW01000037.1-human-gut-metagenome-genome-assembly--contig:-NODE-37-length-44338-cov-5.034494_pt1 | contig 44338 bp, 50 predicted proteins | sample MGYA00242784_ERZ504613 | MGnify/ENA primary metagenome ERZ504613 (study PRJEB26092, sample SAMD00036330) | human gut metagenome | host: Homo sapiens | study: EMG produced TPA metagenomics assembly of...
GAATTAGGTTGGCAGTTGAGTTGGAATCAGGACGGACTCCCACCTGTGCAAACACAAAATATTACTCTGTATACCTTGCAACGAGGATTTAGTGCATTGAACTTCTACATGGCAGTAGGTGGAACTAACTTTGACGACTGGGCTGCCCGGCAACAGGTTACTTCTTATGATTATGCAGCGGCTATAGGTGAATCAGGTGCTACAAACGAACGTTACCGTCGTTTCTGTGGATTGACAGCATTTGTTCATGAACATGGGGTGAATATTGCTCGTGCTGATTTGAAACCATTAGATTATTCTTCTACCGATCCAGCAGTGAAAATGGCTATGAGACAGGCGAAGAATGGAGACCGATACTACTTCATCCGTACCGAAGAACATTCACGGCAGCATTTTGGCACTATTACAACAGCAGATTGGGCTATTGATTTTGCTTTGGAGCCTTTTGGTGCGATGGCTTATTATTTGCCTGCCGGCAGTTCACAGGGAAAATGGTATCCGGAACTTCCTGAACCGCAAGCATATGCGATTAAAACCGTTAGTGAACCTGTCAAGTTAAACAAATTGGGTGAATGGACGGACGAGATACCTACCCGTTGGACTAAACTGAAAAAAGGGGAGACTGTGGATGAGAGAGGTATCTATGGTCGTCACTTCATTTATTATAAAGCATCCGTATTTGAGGGCTGTACTCTTGAGATAGGTCGTATTGGGAATAAAGTAGTGAATAATAGTGCGGCAGACACCGTATTAGTGTCTGTAGATGGTAAGTTGATCCCTATTTCATCAGAAACAATGGAAAGTGCTTGCTATCATATTCCGGGTGATTCGCTAAGTGGCAGGAAAGTGGAGGCGGTGATGTTATATGAAAGTCGGGGTCTGCATCATCACACGAATGCTTCAGTGGAGAAGTTTTGGCAGATTGGTCCTGTGTATGTACGTAGTAAAGGGGTAGATGTTCCCTTGCACTATGCTTATGTGGAGAAAGAACGTGGACTTCGCTATTCATCTGGAGATAATAGTATGCCATCTGCGCAAATCTCGTATAAATAAAGAGGAACTGGAACCTTTGCTCAATGGTATCAGTTATTCGTTTGAATTGTCTGATAATAAGCGGATAGGTTCTTGTTTTTTCAAGCTGAACCAAGAAGGTAATGGTTTTATTTATGTCAATGGATATTGTAATTGGACGGTGTTGGGAACAAGGTCCTCAGCACGAATACTTTATACCTGAATGTTGGTTACATATGGATAAGCCTAATGTGGTAACTGTATGTTTGCGTCCTACAGTACGAGGAGCTCGTATAAATGCGGTTGATGTGAGTTTTATTAGGTAATTTTTTAATCGTATAATAATTAAATATAATATGAAAAAATATAAATTATTAGCATTATCTTTTTTAGTATTACCGCTGAATGCGCAGGAACATCTGAAATTATGGTATGAACAACCTGCGCAACAGTGGGTGGAGGCTTTACCCCTTGGTAACGGACAAATAGGTGCAATGGTGTTTGGTGGTGTTGAGAATGAACTGATACAGTTGAATGAAGGTACTCTTTGGTCAGGAGGGCCACAAAAGAGAAATATAAATCCAGGAGCGTATAAATATTTAGCTCCCTATTCGGGAAGCATTGGCAAAGGAAGACTATGAGGCTGCAAGTCAACTTTGCAGAAAAATGCAGGGACATTATACCGAAAGTTTTTTACCTTTAGGTGATTTACACATAAAGCAGAGCTTTAATGGTAGCGTATCATATGCTCGCTATTTGAGGAGCCTGCAACTAGATAAAGCGATTGCAACGACGCAATTTGATGTGAATGGGGTGAGATATACACGTGAAGCCTTTGTTACAGCATCGGACAGCGTTATGGTTGTACAGTTTACTGCGAGTAGACCTGGTTCTTTATCATTGGACATCAGTCTGACTAGCCTGTTGCAGAATACGGTGCTTGCTTCGGAAAAAGATTTACTAGTGATGTCTGGGCATACTCCTGCACGTGTGGATCCTAATTATTATAATAAACCGGGTAGGGAAGCTGTAGAACAGATAGATAAAGATGGACGGACAGGTATGCGTTTCCAGACTATTCTGAAAGCTATTCCTGTGGCAGGCTCAATTCATACAGATAAAGAAGCATTCATGTGAAGAATGCCGATGAGCTAACTCTTCTCTTGTCAGCGGCCACTAGCTTCAATGGTTTTAATAAACATCCTGATAAAGAGGGAAAGGATGAGAAACTGATTTCCAAGCGAAGAATTGACCGTTTGAAAGAAACAACCTTTGATGAACTGAAAACGAGACATATATCAGATTATAAAACTTATTTTGATCGTGTATCTTTGCAGTTGGCAGATACTTTGAATAATAAAACGAATGAGATGCTTCCTTCGGATTTTCGATTGAAACTTTATTCTTATGGAAACTACGATCCGAAGCTGGAGGAGCTTTATTTTCAATATGGGCGGTATTTATTGATTTCTTCTTCCCGTCCGGGTGGTGCGGCTGCCAATCTGCAAGGTCTGTGGAATAAGGATTTTCGTCCGCCCTGGAGTTCCAACTATACTATCAATATTAATACGGAGATGAATTATTGGCCGGCGGAAACGACAAATTTGTCAGAGATGCATTTACCACTCATAAACTGGATTAAGAATCTGTCAAAAACGGGAAAGGTCACAGCGAAAGAATATTATCGTGCAAAGGGCTGGGTGGCTCATCACAATTCGGATATTTGGGGATTAAGCAATGCCGTAGGGAATTGTGGAGACGGTGATCCTGTTTGGGCAAACTGGTGTATGGGAGGAAATTGGCTTTGTCAGCATTTATGGGAACATTACTGTTTTACGGGGGATAAAGAGTTCCTAAGAAATGAGGCATATCCTGTTATGAAAGAAGCTGCCTTGTTCTGTATCGACTGGTTGGTTGAGAAAGATGGTTATTTGATTACTTCCCCTTCTACATCACCGGAAAATAACTTTTGGGCGGATAACAAGCGTTACGCTGTATCAGAAGCTACCACTATGGACATGGCGATTATTCGTGATTTGTTTACGAATCTTATAGAAGCTTCAGAAGTACTGAACGTTGATAAGAAATTCCGTAAACAGTTGATCGAAAAGAAAGAGAAACTGCTTCCTTATCAAATTGGATCTCAAGGTCAATTGCAGGAATGGAGTAAAGATTATAAAGAGACGGATCCGCGTCACCGACATCTTTCTCATTTATTTGGATTGCACCCGGGACGTCAGATATCTCCTCTGACTACTCCTGAACTGGCAAAGGCTGCCAACAGAACTTTTGAAATTCGTGGTGATGAAGGAACAGGATGGAGTAAAGGATGGAAAATTAATTTTGCAGCCCGTTTGCTGGATGGAGATCATGCCTATAAAATGATCCGTGAAATCATGCGTTATTGCGATCCGGCAGCAGGTGGTGCGGGTGGTACTTATCCTAACTTCTTCGATGCTCATCCACCCTTTCAAATTGACGGAAACTTCGGCGCGACAGCCGCTTTGTAGAAATGCTTCTTCAAAGCCATTTGAAAGAACTTCATTTGCTCCCTGCATTGCCTCACGTATGGCCTTCCGGAAGTGTTTCCGGATTAAAAGCACGCGGTAACTTCGAAGTGGATATGGATTGGGAAAATCATCAGTTGAAACAAGCAAAAATAAAGTCGAATATAGGTGGTGAATGTGTGTTAAGGACTTCTGTCCCTATAAAAATAGAAGGTACGGTGACAAAGCAAGTGAAAGAAGGTATATATTATCTTAACACTTTTGAAACGCAGAAGGGGGGCATTTATTGGGTTATGACTAATGGCTCTTCGCAATCCTGATAAATAGGAGTATTATTGTTCTTTAGAACTATTGTAAACTTTAATTAATGGAATCGCCTAAAGATAGTATTTGATTAGGAGTTGGTATATGTAGATGTTTATAGATATAAAGGTGAAAATATATTTCTAAAGATCAACTTATTGTAGAAATTCTCAGAATATGCTTTTGTATTATGGGAGAAGTCTTGACTTCAGTGTATTTTTCCAGGGCGTAGGGTAACAGTATAATGTGCGAAATGGATAGATGGGATGCGCCTTCTGGAGCGATGGACTAATACAAACGGTTATTGTACGGACAATACTTAGTATCCTGGTGCCCCGTATGGCTATCATGATGCCAACACAAACGCTAAATACCCTTTGATTTCACGTAACGATAACTGGAACTATAAGAATTACAATGATATCAATGTCGTGAATTCTTGGTAACTTGTTTTATTTTTGACTTACCAATAAAAATCCTATAATGAGCCGAAATCTTACCGCTCTGGATTGAGTAAGTCGCAGTCTGGCTCGTATATACAAGCAAAATACCCTAATATTATTATAGATGAAGAAACTGACAATGGTAACGACAGCCTCCTGATAGGATGCATCGGGGCGGCTAACGCCCAGTCCGCCTATCCCGGACAGAGCGCTGGAAAATATGCCGTGGCGCTACAAGCTACTTTGGCAGCGGAATGTTTTGATTTGCACGATGTGCGTTTGCTTCCGAGCCGTTTCAGGGAGAACTTGGAGCGCGATTCGGCATGGATAGTCTCGATAGAAACCGACCGGCTGCTGCACAGCTTCCGTACTACGGCAGGCGTATATGCCGGACGCGAAGGCGGCTATATGACTGTGAAGAAACCGGGGGGCTGGGAATCGCTGGACTGTGAACTTCGCGGCCACACCACCGGTCATCTGCTCTCTGCTTATTCGCTGATGTACGCAGCTACGGGAAGCGAGGTATTCAAACTGAAGGGAGACAGCCTGGTAAACGGGCTTGCGGAAGTGCAACGAACGTATGCCAACGGCTATCTGAGCGCTTTCCCGCAGGAACTGATTGATCGGAACATACGGGGAGAGAGCGTGTGGGCGCCTTGGTACACCCTGCACAAGCTGTTTGCCGGACTGATAGACCAATACCTCTATGCCGACAACCGCCCTGCCCTGCAGGTAGCGGAGAAGATGGGTGACTGGGCATACGCCAAGTTGCAATCGTTGGACGAAGCCACCCGGCAACGGATGATACGCAACGAGTTCGGGGGAATCAACGAATCGTTTTACAACCTGTATGCCTTGACAGGCGACAAACGTTACCAATGGCTGGCCAGGTTCTTCTACCATAACGAAGTGATAGATCCTTTGAAGACGCAACAGGACGATTTGGGAACCAAGCATGCCAACACCTTCATTCCTAAAGTGCTGGCGGAAGCGCGTAACTACGAACTTTCAGGCTGCGAAAACAGCAAGGCATTGAGCAAGTTCTTTTGGCATCTCATGGTGGAACGCCATACCTTTGCACCCGGATGCAGCAGCGACAAGGAGCACTTCTTCGACCCGGAACGATTCTCCAAACACCTGACAGGCTATACGGGAGAGACATGTTGCACCTATAATATGCTGAAGTTGAGCAAGCACCTGTTCTGTTGGGATGCCTCTGCTGAAGTGGCGGACTACTACGAGCGGGCCTTGTACAATCACATTTTGGGGCAACAAGACCCGCAAACGGGTATGGTGGCTTACTTCCTACCGCTGCGTTCGGGAGCGTACAAGGTATACAGCACGCCCGACAGCTCTTTTTGGTGTTGTGTTGGAAGCGGCTTTGAAAGCCATGCCAAGTATGCCGAAAGCATTTATTTCCACCAAAGAGAAAAATTGTTTGTCAACCTCTTCATCCCTTCCGTACTGCACTGGAAGGAGAAAGGCATAAGGCTGCGGCAGGAAACCCGTTTTCCCGAAGAAGAGACCGTTGTGCTGTCCATTGAGGCGGAACAACCTGTTCAAGCGGACATTTGCCTGCGTTATCCCTCATGGAGCCGGGATATAAAGGTAGAGGTCAACGGGCATCGAGTGAAAGTCAACGCCAAGCCGGCTCATACATTACCTTACACAGGGAATGGCAACAGGCGACCGCATAGAAATGACTTACCCCATGTCATTCTCCTTAGAGACAACGCCGGATGACAAAGAACGCGCGGCATTGCTCTATGGTCCCGTGGTGTTGGCGGGAGAATTGGGCACGGAGAGTATGCGGAAACCGTCTCCTTATTCCGACCCGACGAAATATAATGATTACTACACCTACGACTACCACATTCCGGAAGGAATTCCTACCGGTCTGACAGTGGACAGAAAACATCCGGAGCGTTCGTTGAAACGCATAGGGAAAGGCTTGATATTCAAAACGAAAGACGGAATGAAACTTTCTCCGCTGTATGACATTCACCGCCAGCGATATGTAGTATACTGGAACCTAAAAGAAGAATAAACATCAATAATTATTATGAAGACAAGAGAGATTCTTTCGACCCTCCTGCTTACTGCGACCGTCTGTCTAGCTCATGCACAACAGAATGAGTGGGAAGATCCCACCCGTTACGAATGGAACAAAGAACAACCGCACGCCGACTTCCGCCTCTATGACCGCGCGGAAGACGCCGTGGCCGACGAACCGGGGACTTCGCCCTGGCAGCAGTCGCTCAACGGCACGTGGAAGTTTGCCTACGCCCCCTCCATCGAGCAAGCGTGAAAGACTTCTACCGCACCGACCTCGACGACTCGGCCTGGCACGACCTCGCTGTGCCGTCCAACTGGGAACTGAAGGGTTTCGGCGAACCCATCATTCGCAACATCCAGTACGTGTTTTCGCCCAACCCGCCCTACATCGACGTGGACAACCCCGTGGGTACCTACCGGACCACCTTCACCGTACCCACTGCCTGGCAGGGACGCGAGGTGGTGTTGGGCTTCGGTTCCATCAGCGGCTATGCCCGCATCTACGTCAACGGGCAGCAGGTGGGCATGACCAAAGCCTCGAAGACCCCGGCGGAGTTCAACGTGACCCGCTACCTGAAGGCGGGCCGGAACCTGCTGGCCGTGCAGGTGTACCGCTGGCACGACGGCAGCTACATGGAAGACCAGGACTTCTGGCGACTGAGCGGCATCGAACGCGACGTGACGCTCACGGCCTATCCGGCGACCACCGTATGGGACTTCTTTCTCCGCGCCGGGCTGGATGATGGCTACCGCCACGGGCAGCTGAACGCCACGGTGAACCTGCGCTCCTTCCGAAGCGATGCCCCTGCCAAAGGTACGCTGACCTTTGAACTGCGGGATGCTGACGGCAAGGCGGTCCTAAAGCGCGACCAGTCGTTCGACACCCAGGGGGAGGCGGCCACCCTTTCGTTTGAGGGAATGGTGCGCAACGTGCGTCCCTGGACTGCCGAGACACCTTACCTCTACGACTGCATCCTCACGCTCCGCACCGAGGACGGCCTGCCGCCCACGGTCGTGGCGCATAAGGTGGGCTTCCGCCGCATCGAAATCAAAGGCTCGCGCCTGTTGGTGAACGGCGTGCCTATCTATATAAAAGGTGTAAATCGCCACGAGCACAACGACTCTCTCGGTCACGTGCAGACACGGGCAATCATCGAGGACGACCTGCGCCGCATGAAGGCGTTCAACATTAACGCCATTCGCACCTGCCACTACCCCGACCTGCCGCTGTTCTACCGGCTGTGTGACCGCTACGGGTTCTACGTGGTGGACGAGGCCAACATCGAGACGCACGCATGGGCTCCGTACCTTACTTCAAGGACACCATTCCCCACCCGGCCTATCGCCCTGAATGGTATGCCGCCCATGCCGACCGGATAAGCCGCATGGTAGAGCGCGACAAGAACCACGCCTGCATCATCGGCTGGTCCCTGGGCAACGAGTGCGGCAACGGCAAGGTATTCCACGACGAATACAAGCGGCTGAAAACCTACGACCCCGGACGCTTCGTGCAGTTCGAGCAGGCGTGGGAAGACTGGAACACCGACGTGGTTTGCCCCATGTACCCGCCCGTAGCGCATGAAGGATTATGCCCAAAGTGGGAAGACCCGACCATACATCATGTGTGAATACGCCCACGCCCAAGGCAACAGCAACGGTAACCTGCAGGACTTGTGGAACATCATCCTCGCCGCGCCCAACCTGCAGGGGGGATTTATTTGGGACTTCATGGACCAAGGCTTCAAGGTAAAAACCGATGTGCAGGACGGGCGCACCTACTGGATGTACAACGGCGGGCTGAGCAGCTACCACTGGTTGGAAGACAAGCCTGGCGAGTGGAACACAGGTACCGACGGTATCTTTGCCGCCAACGGACAACCCAAGCCGCAGGCTTGGGAGGTGAAGAAGGTGTACCAATACATCAGCTTCGAAGCCAAAGACTTGGCCAAGGGGTTGGTAACGGTACGCAACCTTTACGACTTCACCGACCTCAATGACTTTGACTTCAGCTGGATCCTGCTGCGCGATGGCGAGCCGGTGGCCGAGGGCACTTTCACGGCCAACGCGAAGCCACACCAATCACAAGACGTGCGCCTCGTTCTGTCCGACATTCCTACCGACGGACATGAATACTACCTCAACCTCTATGCTTATACTCGCGAAGCCAACTACCTGCTGCCTGCCCGCCACGAAGTAGCCCGTGAACAGCTGAAGATAGGCGAGGGCAACTACTTCGCCCAACCGTTTCAAGGCAAGGTTGCCCAAGACGGCACGCTGGTCTACGAGGTGAAGGACGGCACGCTAGCCTTCCGAGCGGGAGAGGTAACTGGCAAGTTCGACCTGGAGAAAGGCTTGTTCTGGCACTATGCCATCGGCGGCGTATGTCCTTTGGCTCAATATCCCGAACCGTCTTTCTGGCGGGCGCCGGTGGACAACGACTTCGGCAACCACCTACCCTCGTTGGCCGGCGTGTGGCGCACCGCCCATGTCAACAAGACGTTGAAAAGCATCCAAGTGGGTGACAAGACCGTCCAAGGCTTGCTCGTCCGCATGGAGTGGGTGCTGACCGACATCGACGTGCCCTACACCGTGGACTACCTGATTGGCAACGATGGCTCGGTGACCATCACCGCCTCCATCGACCTCCAAGGCAAACGTTTGCCCGAACTGCCGCGCTTCGGCATGCGCATGGAGCTGAAGAAGGACTATGACCATCTGGCTGGTACGGCCGCGGCCCCTGGGAGAACTATCCCGACCGCCACACCGCCAGCTTCCTCGGACACTACGAGGACACGGTGGATGGACAATATTTCCCCTATATCCGTCCGCAAGAAACAGGCAACAAGACCGATGTGCGCTGGCTCACCCTGCGCGATGCGAACGGTACGGGCTTGGAAGTCACTGGCCTGCAGCCCATTGCCTTCTCCGCCTTGCACTTCGCGCCGGAAGACCTCGACCCGGGGCTGACGCGCAAGCTGCAGCACCAGGTCAACGTCGTGCCCCGCAAGAACGTCTTCCTGCACGTCGACTTAAAGCAGCGCGGCCTGGGCGGCGACAACAGTTGGGGCATGCTGCCGCACGACGAGTACCGCCTGCTGGACAAGACGTATACGTATAGTTATAAGATAAGATTGGTAAAATAACTTTCGATGAGAACGGACATGAATCGAAGAATCCGAACAGCCCTGCTGGCCTCGTGCCTGCTGGGCCTCTTCAGCAACCCGCTGCATGCCGACGGGTTGTCACAGTACAACGTAGTGTGGAACAGCCCTTCGGCCAGCGCCTTGGAATCAATGCCTTGTGGTGGGGGCGATGTGGGCATGAACGTTTGGGTAGAGGATGGCAACCTGCTCATCTACCTGAGTCGCAGCGGCACGTTCGATGAGCTGAATACCTTCCCCAAGCTGGGGCGCATCCGGGTGTCAGTCTCGCCCAACGTCTTGGACGACCCCGATACTTTTCGGCAAGAACTGAGGCTGGAAGAAGGCGAAGTGGAAATCCGCAGCCGGAAAGGGAGTGAGGAAGTGACCTTGCGGGTGTGGACCGACGTGTTCCGCCCGATGGTTCACATTGACCTGGAGGGCAACCGCCAGTTCACGACCTATGCCACCTACGAGACTGGCGCAGCGAACCACGCCGGTTGGAGGAAGGGGAGAAGGAATCGTGCCGCACCTACAAGGGTGCGCCCGTGACGGCCGTCATGCAGCCTGACACGTTGGGGTTCGACGGCAACGGCATTGTGTTCCGCCACCGCAACCAAGGCGAGACAGCCTTCGACCTGGCCGTGCGCCAGCAGCAACTCGAAGCAGTGAAGGAGCAGTTGTGGAATCCCATCGAAGGATTGGTGTACGGCGGGCGGATGAGTGGTGACCGCATGGTGCCGTGCGGCACGACCAACGGTCAATATGCCTCCACGCCCTTCCGGGGCTGGCAACTGAAGTCTGCCGCACCGCGCAACAAGCACCACATCCAAGTGGCCCTGCACACGGCTCGTGACGTGACCGACCGTGAATGGGCGGAGGCCGTGGCCCGGCTGGAGACCGACAACGCCGGCCGGGAGAAGCAACGCAAGAAAGAATCGCTGCGCTGGTGGAAAGACTTCTGGGACCGCAGCTACATCCGTGTCAACCCCCGACCGCCCCGACGCGGGCGACCGGCGGTGGCAGGTCGGGCGCAACTACCAGGTGTTCCGTTACCAGCTGGCCTGCAATGCCTATGGCAGCTACCCCACCAAGTTCAACGGCGGTTTGTTCACCGTCGACCCGCAGTTCACCGACCCGCGCATCCGCTTCTCGCCCGACTTCCGCAAGTGGGGAGGCGGCAGCTTCACCGCGCAAAACCAGCGTTTGCTCTACTGGCCTCTGCTGAAGAGTGGCGACACGGACATGATGAAGCCCCAGTTCGACTTCTACATCAACCTGCTAACCAACGCTGAGCTGCGCACCCGTCACTATTGGGGGCACGGCGGCGCGTCGTTCACCGAACAGATAGAGAACTTCGGACTACCCGTTGGCTTTGAATACGGCTGGAAACGACCGATAGGCTACGACCCAGGCATGCAATACAACAATTGGGTGGAATACCAGTGGGATACGGTGTTCGAGTTCTGCATGATGATGGTGGAGGCCTACCGTTATGCCCGGCTGGATCCCACGCCCGGGCTGCCCCTCATGCTGAGTTGCCTACGTTTTTACGATGAACATTACCAATATCTCAGCTCGTTGCGCACGCCCAAACGCCTTGACGGACAGGGAAAGCTGGTTATCTATCCTGGTACCGCTCTCGAAACTTACAAGATGGCCACCAATCCCACCACCACCGTGACGGCCATGCGCTGCCTGACGGATGCCCTGCTGGAGCTGCCGGACAGCTTGTTGCCCGAGGCGACCGCACCTACCTGGAAGGACTGAGGCAACGCATCCCGCAGGGGACGCATTACCGCCTCCAAGAAGGCCGGAAGACCTTCGCGCCTGCCCAGTCTTGGGAGCGCATCAACAACACGGAATACCCGCAACTCTACACCGTCTTTCCCTGGGGGCTGCACCACATCGACACCCCCGAGCTGGATGTGGCCCGCGATACGTGGCGTTACGGAGCGACGTGCCCAAGCAGAAGGGCTACCAGAGCTGGGAACAAAGTGCCATTTTCTGTGCCCGCCTCGGGCTGCGTAAGGAAGCAGCCGAATACACGCTGAAGAAGATGGGCGACTCCGGCCGCCGCTTCCCCACTTGGTGGGGGCCAGGCTACGACTGGGTGCCCGACCACAACTGGGGAGGCAGCGGCATGATTGGCTTGCAGGAGATGGTGATGCAGTGTTACGGCGACAAAATCTACATCGGCGCAGGCCTGCCCGACGACTGGGATGTTGACTTCAAGCTGCATGCTCCCCGCGAGGCCATTGTGGAGGGAAGCATCCGCCAAGGTAAGCTCTTGAAATTAAAAGTGACCCCCGAATCACGCCGCAACGATGTTGTTGTTTGGCTGGGGAAAGAATAACGAGAAGTAAAAAAGGTAAAGCCACTATCAAGCTTTACCTCCTGAAGCCTGCCTGAAAGTGGGCTGATACTTTCTCTAACTCTTTTATTGCTCATTTGCTAATTTTTAAAAATTGACAATGAAAAAGGAAATAAGACTGTTTTTTGTATTGGTGGCACTCCTGATGTTGAACATGAAGGGACAAGCTGCCGAATGGCAATGGTCGGTAGAGATACCGTCCATGGTTTCGGACGAAACGGGAGGACACCCTACGGCTTTCCTTTGGATACCTGAAGACTGCCAACGGGTGAAAGCTGTGGTGGTAGGACAGCATAACATGTGCGAGGAAACGCTATTTGAGAATGTCCTGTTCAGGCAAAGGATGAAGGAAGCAGGCATCGCTTTGGTATGGATTACCCCGATACTCAACCAACCTTGGGATGTGGCTACCGGTTGCAATGATGCCTTGTTGCGCGCACTGGACGATTTGGCTGAAGTCAGCGGCTACGGGGAACTGGGCAGGGTACCGATTGTGCCGTTGGGGCACTCGGCCATGGCCACGTATCCCTGGAACTTTGCGGCTTGGAACCCTGAACGCACACTGGCTGTCATCTCTTATCACGGTGACGCACCGCGTACTAATCTATGCGGCTATGGACGCGCTAACTTGGAATGGGGGAGGATGCGGAACATTGACGGCATCCCCGGACTGATGATTGAGGGCGAGTACGAATGGTGGGAAGCACGGGTGCGGCCGGCACTGGCTTTCCGAATGATGTATCCCCAAAGCTGCATCTCTTTTCTCTGCGATGCAGGTCGGGGGCATTTCGATGTGTCCGACCGCACGGCGGCTTATATCGCGCTGTTCCTGAAGAAAGTGCTTGCGGCACGTCTGACTGAAACATACCTCACAGCGGACGACGCAGAAGAGGGGAAGTCCGTTGAATTGAAAGCTGTCAATCCCCGCGACGGCTGGCTTGCCCAGCGATGGGTGCGAGGCGACGGTGCGACCGGCGAGATGCGCAATGCTTCCAGCGTGACTCCTCCCCGGCGTGTGAAGCCCGCCCCTTACGCACAGTACAAAGGAGACCCGCATGACGCCTTTTGGTATTTCGACCGCGAGATGGCTGAACTGACTGAAACCATTTATCGAGACGAACAGAACAAGGAACCGTCGTATGTGAGTTTTGTGCAGGAAGGCAAGCTTTTGAGTTATGATGAAAATGCGCACGTACGGATAACTGCCCGTTTCCGTCCTGAAGCCGACGGACTGACGTTTCGTATGAAAGCGGTACACACGGACAGTACGTACCGCACAATAGTGGAGAAAGCTGGCGTAACACAGCCGAAAATCACCCGCATTTGTGGTCCGGTGGAACAGGTAGACGATACTACATTCCGTGTCAGTTTCTATCGGATGGGAATGTACAATCGCCGTCGCACAACGGGCATCACCTTGCTGGCCTCTTTCGATGGCGACAAGGAGCGGAAGAGCGCGGTGCAGGAACTGAGTTTCGATATCCCTTATCGGCATACAGAAGGCCGCCGCCAGCATATTCTCTTCCCCGACATACCCGATGTGAAGCTGGGAACGGAGATAGTGAAACCGGAAGCTGTTTCGGACTGCGGCCGGCCTGTGTCCTATTATATAAAGGAGGGGCCGGCGGAAGTGAAAAACGGACAGGTGGTGTTTACTCCGATACCGCCTCGCACAAGGTTCCCCGTAAAGGTGACTGTGGTAGCATGGCAATATGGACTGGACGGTGTGGTGCAGACAGCAGAGCCCGTGGAGCGGACATTCTATATTCGCCCATGAACAAACTTTTTATAAATGTTCGCAATAGTCTATTCTATTCCCTAAAAAAATAATATAGGATACATAAACTTTTGCATCGGAAATGAAATTATGAACATTAATATATGACTACAATGAAAAGAATCGGACTTTTGTTTTGCGCTTGGATGGTTGCGGTTTCGTGCATTGCCGCCCAAGGAAAGAAATTGAAAATCTCGTCGCCGGACGGTTCGCACACTGTGACATTTTGGCAAAAACAGACGCGAGAAAGCGTAAATGAATTGTATTACACCGTGGCTTACAAAGGGCGTACCGTGATTGAAGAATCGCGCGCCGGCCTACAGATGGACAACCGCGTGTGGGAAATGGCTTTAGGTGTGCGCGACCTCAAGCAACCTGTCTGTTGGATGGATAATCTGGAAGCGGATTCAGTGTCGCGGACAGAAATGACGGATAGCGAATGGCATCCGCTTTACGGCGAACGGAGCACGGTACGCGACCTTTACAATGCGGCCACGTTTTATCTCTCGAAGAAAGACGGGTCGCAATACCGGATGAACATAGAGGTGCGTGCCTATAATGAGGGCATCGCTTTCCGCTATTTCTTGCCCGAACATCCGAAGGCTATCTTCCATAAGGTAACGGGGGACTTGACAGAATACACATTTCCGGCCGGTACTATGGCGTGGGCACAGCAATGGGCGCAAGACAGGTTCGAACATTTGTCTGTGGATGACATCAAGCATCCAGCCGAGCGTGCCTTGACGCTCGATTTGCCTGACGGCACATGGGTGGCTCTGCTCGATGCCGATGTGGAGGACTGGTGCCTGACGAAATACCTTGCCTCGGAAAGAAAACCGCACACACTGACTTCGGTGATGTATAGTCCGGTGGACGCGGTGACCTACTTTGCCACACCCTGGAAAATCGTCATGGCCGCTGACCGTGCGGGTGACTTGTTGGATCACAACGACATCGTCCTCAATCTTAATCCTCCTTGTGCCGTTCCTGATGCGGCGGAATGGGTAAAACCGGGCAAGATTATGCGCGCGGGCATTTCGACCGAAGCCGGACTGTCTACCATCGACTTCTGCGCCGCGCACAACATCCCCTACATGCTTTTCGACTGGCAGTGGTACATGCCCTGCACTTCGCATGACGGCGATGCTACCCAGGTAGTACCCCATTTGGATATGGAACGCGTCATCTGCTATGGTCGCGAGAAAGGCGTAGGCGTGTGGCTTTATGTCAATCAACATGCTTTGATGAAACAGGCACGCGAACTGTTCCCCCTGTTGAGGCAATGGGGCGTGGTGGGCGTAAAGTCGGGGTTCGTGCAATATGCCAGCCACCGCTGGGCCACCTGGTTGCATGACTTGGTTCGCCTTGCCGCCGATAACCATCTGATGATGAACATACACGACGAGTTCCGCCCGTCGGGCTTCAGTCGCACTTATCCTAATCTACTCACCCAGGAAGGCATTTGCGGCAACGAGGAATTTCCTGATGCTACGCACAACACCATCCTGCCTTTTACCCGCATGATTAACGGGGCAGCCGACTACACCATCTGTTATTACGACCCGAGGCTGCAGAACACACACGCCCACCAGTTGGCGGCTTCGCTGGTATTTTATAGCCCGTTGCAGACCCTCTTTTGGTACGACAAGCCCGAACTTTACCAAGGTGAGCCCGAGATAGAATGGTTTGAGCACTTACAGACGGTGTTCGATGATTCTCGTGTCCTGTCGGGCACACCCGGCAAAGGTATCGTGATGGCACGGCGTAAAGGTACGGAATGTTCGTGGGTGTGCTGACCAACAACGAAGGCGGGAAAGAAACCGTCAACCTCTCTTTTCTCGACCGTGACCATAAGTATTTGGCCCACATCTACACCGATGGTGGCAGCAAGGTGAAAACACGGACGCAAGTAAAATGTGACTATTTTGTAGTGGATGCCGCACAAAGCCTTTCTTTCACCTTGGAGCCCCGTGGCGGTGCGGCCATCCGTTTTGTTCCGCTGACAGAGGCAGAGGCCAAGAAATATAAAAAGTTAAAAATGAAGAATCAAAAAGTTAACTAACATAAAAAGCAGGTGTAGCGTTTGAGTTTTCCACGCCTTTCATACGTATTTCAAAGTAAAATTGGTTAGGGAGCTCGCTTGAAAGCGTAGAAGAACTCCAGTCGTAAGAAGGTATACATAGGCAAGAAGGTTTTCGATAAGGTAAGAAGATGTTTTCAGGTATATAAATAAAAGGTATAGAAAATAAAGGTAAAGAAGTAATTGAAGTTAGAGAAGTAAAAAAGAATAAAGCCATTATCTATATTTACCTTCTGAAGCCGGTCTGTCGGCTGATAAAATCTCTAACTTCTTCACCAAATAAACATAAACAAAAAAGATAACTCATTTGCAATGAAATGAAAAAGACTAATATGTATTTGGCAGGCATAGGCTTGCTTTTCCTTTCAGCTTGCGCAGGTACCAATGACAATTCATTCCGCGTAGACCGGTCATTGGAATATTGCCACCACCAGGTGACGCGTACCTTGGCAGAACTGCGTGGGGAAGAGGGACAAATAGACTATACTTTGATACCCCGTAACATACTGAAGGGCGAGGCACACTGGAACTGCCGGAAAGCTTCAGAAACGGAATGGTGCAGCGGTTTTTGGCCAGGCATTCTATGGTACGATTATGAGGCCACCGGCGATGTACAGATCCGGACAGAGGCAGAAAAGTTCACTGCTGCTTTGGGCTTTTTGGCCAAGCAGCCTGCTTACGACCACGATTTGGGATTTCTTTTGTTCTGTAGCTATGGCAACGGTTACCGGTTGACCGGCAATCCCGAATACAAACAGGTGCTCCTGAATGCCGCCGATACGCTGGCTACCCTGTTTCGTCCTCGTGCCGGCACTCTCCTTTCGTGGCCTCGCAACGTGAAGATGTTCGGAGGGTACAATACCATCATGGACAATATGATGAACCTCGAACTCCTTTTATGGGCAGCGAAGAACGGCGGCAACCCTTATCTGGCCGATATAGCCGTCTCGCACGCCGACCGCACCATGGAACACCAGTTCCGCCCGGACTACACGTGCTACCATGTGGCGGTCTACGACTCTATTTCCGGAGAATTCCTGCGCGGCGTCACCCACCAAGGTTGTGCCGACAGTTCTACATGGGCACGTGGACAGGCTTGGGCCATCTATGGCTACACCCTGATGTACCGCGAGACGAAGGACGCCCGTTATCTGAACTTTGTGCAAAAAGTGGCCGATGCCTATCTGGAACGCTTGCCGGAGGATAAAATACCTTATTGGGATTTCGACGCGCCTGACATTCCCAATGCGCCGCGCGATGCTTCGGCGGCTGCAGTCACGACATCTGCCCTGCTGGAATTGTCATCTTTCCTGCCCGATGAAACCGGAACCAAGTATAAGCAGGCGGCCATAGAAATGTTGACCAGCCTCAGTTCGGAGAAATATCAGAGCCGGGCAAGCAAGCCATCCTTCCTGTTGCATTCCACGGGGCACTGGCCGGCCGGTTCCGAGATAGACGCATCCATCATTTATGCCGACTACTATTACATCGAAGCACTGGTAAGGCTCCGTAAAATGGAAAATAAATGAAGAATTAAAAATTGTTGATGACATGAAACGAATCTTTTTTGCCGCATTGCTTGCGTGGATGACTGCCGCCTTGTCCCTTTCGGCACAAACGCCTCGCCATCCCTACCTGCTTTATACGCCCCAGCGCATTGAGCAGGCCAAACAACTCATGAAGGACGAACCTGCCCGCAAGGCCGGCTGGGAGGCCATCAAGCAACGGGCAGACAAGGCCCTGGAGGGCGGCAACAGGCTGGACGAATCGGAATACCTCTCGCTGGCCTACCTTATGACCGGCGACAAACGCTATGCTAACAAGCAGAAGGCCATCCTGCTGGACGTCATCAAGGACCGGGCGTGGAGCAGCTCGGAGATGCTCGCGCGCAAGCCGGTGTGGCGCGCCGACCTGAATGTCAGCACCGTTGCCGCTTGGCGGCCATTGCCTACGATGCCATCTACAACATCCTTTCCCGCGACGAGCGCAAGGAGATGTAACTCGTAACTTTGCCGCATCACTTTTTCGTAACATTAAATATTTCACTTTACGAAAACTATATTTATGTAGAAAATGGATGCAAAAAAGATTACAGAAGACTACCACGACTGGCATAACATTGCCGAACTTCGACTTCTTGGCTTGAGCCGTTCTCAAATAGCAAAGAAGCTGCAACTTCCTCCCGGCAGAGTCATGCGGCTTTCCCGATTAAATGTTGATGAGCTTCTTCAACATGGCAATCGTCCGCGCCTTCTTATTCCTGCCGTCTCGATCCTTATGAGGAGTCAGTTAAGCATTTGCTGATAACCTGTCCTTATTATTCTTCCACCCAGATTCATGAATATCTAAAGGAGAATAATCCCTCTTTTCCAAAAGTCTGTGAAAAGACTGTTTTCAATTACGTAAAAAAAATACGTAAAAGATACGATATACCTGCAAGAGTATAATTTTTTGCAGCAACAATCTTTTGTTCAGAATTCAATAAGAATCTGAACTGCATCCTTATTACCGAAATTTAAATAAAAGACATTATGAAATCCGTTATTTCAGACAATAAGATTATTCCATTCCTGCCTTGTTATAAAAGGACATCACAGTTGCATGAAACCAAAGTCAGTGATCTGAAAACTGTATATGGATGTAATGGATATGCGGTTTATGATTATATAGAAAATGAGATATTCCGTACAGGAAACCATTCATTGTATTGGTGTAAGAATATGCTTTGCAGAGTAGCGGACTATTGGGCACTCTCTCCGGAAGAAGTGGAGAAAATCGTGGAGTATTGTATTCAGGTTGACTTGTTCAATGCTGAGTTGTATACCAAGTATCATATTCTTACATCCGCAGAAATCAGGCAACAGTATAATAATGCCGGTTTCTTCATGGCTGTCAATTCATAATCACTAATCCGAAAATACTATGTTGATAAGATGTGAAATGTTAAAAAAACTGGCAAACGCTTTTATAGAGGTAGCCAAAGAGGAGAACCTGCCTGTAAATATCACAATGGGCAGGTCTTATACAGACTCCGGCGGTTCCAGACAAGTTGGTATTATTCTTGAATTTGACAGTTGGAACTCGAAAATCATCAATGATAAATTAGCTGACACCATCAACAGAATCTTCGAACTTAAATAATATATAATAGAAAGGGAGCAATATGGAAATATTAACGGCCCTGCAATGGGCTAAAAAGGGTTTTATCCCCAATGAGGGGGCCAAAGGTACAAAACAATGGACTAACAGCTTTTACTCTGCCAAAGCTGTCTATTTCAAAGACAGTGAGGTCCATGAAGATAAGGACACTGCCAAAGCCATCCTTTTTGCCAAAAGGAAGGAGTACCGGGATGTAGCCAAGAAACGGAAAGAGAAAAGAATAAAAAATGCTGCATACCGAGAGAAAATGAAAACCCAGTGGCAATGGTTACAGGAGGGAAGAATACCTAACGATAATGCCAGATGGGAAGTTGGAGAGGAGCTGAATAAGATGTTTTGTACATGTGCTTACGGAAGCAACTACTGTTATTGCCATGAGAGATATACTCATGAGCCTAAAAATGATGAAGAGATGCAAAAAGCCATTTTTGATTTTTAACAGAAATAACTGGGTATGACTATAAACAGAGTAAAAAAGAAGTTTTGCTCAATAACTAATAACAGGAACAGATATGAGTAAAAAAAGAACAATGCAAATAGACGTAATCGAGGAAGTAAAAGGAACTCAATTCATGCAATGCAAACTGTATATAGATGGCAATGCGAGTGTTATTCTTATGAATAAAATCGATTATGAAAGGCTGTTAAGCGATAGTTTTTTTGTGCGTGATGGTAAAAATCGGGATTCAGCCGGAGTGTTAACTACTACTAACACTTTCATCGAAAAAGATTAATATTTAAAACGATATAGGTATGAATATAGATACTGAATTTAACGTAGGAGATAGCGTATGCTATCTGAGCGGGGATAACATTATCCATACAAGTATAAGCAAAATAATTATCGAAATATCCTATACTGATGATAGTTTTCTTATGGTTTATAAGCTGTCAGATGGGCTAAGTGTGCCCAGAAACAATTATCCACAATGGGGAAAAAGACTTTTTAGAGATAAGGATAGTTTAATGAGATATTTATCAGAATCGTAACGGAACAATGGACTAACAGGCAAGTCACCGCATTGTATGCAGGCTGGTGATACAGGTTCGAATCCTGTTTGTTTCACACTGAAAAAAAATTCTTAAAACGTATAATTATGGGAAGAATTGCCAGAAAAGGCTTTGAGTACTACAGGGCCGAAACGGACCGGTTCCGTGACATCAAGATCCGCAAGCTGAGAAAGGAACACAGCTGTGCCGGTTATGCGATATACCAGTATGTCCTGAATGAGATCTACCGTGTGGAAGGCTGTTATATCCGTTTCACACAGGACGAGCTGTTCGATTGTGCGGAATACTGGAACATGAGGGAAGAGGAGGTTCTCCGGATCATCAACTATTGTACGGAAACGGGGCTGTTCAATGCCGGAATCTGGAAACAGTACGGCATTCTGACAGGGCACTCCATCCAGATCCGATATGTGTCCATGTGTCACGCGGCCAAGCGCAAGACAGTCATTCCGGAAGAAATAAATCTTCTTTCCGAAGAAAAATCCTCCTTCCCGGTTTCCCAGGCACAGCTCCCTGTGGAAGCGGCGTCCGTTCCGATCTGTGGATCTGTGGCAGTCACCTCTGTTCCCTTCACGGAACCTTCAGAAGCGCCCGTTCCTTTGAAAGAGGGAATTCTTCCGGAAAAAACCGGATTTATTCCGGAAGAATCCGTGAATATTCCGGAAGCTTACAATATATAGGAAAGAAAAGAAAACATATCATCCTCAAGCTCCTTTACATCCGTTCAGGAAAAGACGGATGAGGAGGACAATTCCATCCGGACTTTAAAATCCGATCTGGAATACCTGAACCTGAAGGATGACCAGATCCGCTGGGCGTGCATTCTGAAAGCCCGTTATCCGGCCATGCCCCTGGAGTACGCCATAGCCGCCGTCAAGGACAGCATCCGTAACGGTGACTACCGTTACAGTGTGGGCGGCTGCCTCACTCCGCTGATAGAGAACTATATCCGCAAGTACAACGCTGAATGTTCAGGAGAAAAGAAGCAGGACGGTTTCCGTGCCGCCCTTGAGCGTCTAGGCATTTCTCCGGCACAGCAGCATGAGATTCTGCATCTGTCCGCAGACTCCCCCCGTGTGCTGGAAGCCGCCCTGAAGGAAATCGAGCGCAGCAACGGGCGCATCAGGAGCCCGCTATGTTTTCTCAGGAGCAGACTGATGTCCGTCCGGACCGCATAATATTTTGACATTAGTTAGTATGTGAAAGAACATTCCATCCTGCCGTCCCGCTGTGAAGCCGGTGCGGAGGAACTTAAAAAAACGAAAGATTATGAAATCACAGGAAGCCAATGCGATCCCCTTGCGGGAGATACTGGAAAAATACGGTCATGAACCGGTCAGGTCCTACCACGGCTATCTCATGTACAGCTCCCCTTTCAGAAATGAGGAGACCCCCAGCTTCATGGTGAACCTGCACACGAACAAATGGAAGGATTTCGGTGAGGACAGCTCGGGAGGTGTGGCTGACCTGGTCATGCGTCTGGAACGGTGCGATTTTCACTCCGCCATGCGGCGGATTGAAAAAAGCGACCTGTCCGCCCCGTCCGACCCCCTCCTTGTTCCGACTTCCGCCGGGGATGCCGGCACCAGCCCCAGACTGACTGTTGACAATATCAATCCCCTGACCAACAGGATGCTTCTGGAATACATGGGCCGGCGTGGAATTGATGCGGACATTGCAAAGGCATATTGCAAGGAAGCATACTACCATTTCAGCGGAAGGAAGGACAGGCGCTGTTTCGCCGTAGCTTTCCCCAATGACAAGGGAGGCATGGAGCTCAGGAATCCGATATTCAAGGGATGTGCCGGAGTAAAAGCCGTCACCTGTCTTGACAATGGAGCGACCGTTGTGCCGTTTTCGAGGGATTCATGGATTTTCTCAGCTATCTCCAGTATGCCAGGGAACATCCCGGACTGCCGCCAATGAATTTCTGCATCCTGAACTCCACGGCCATGGCCGGCAGGTCCGGAGAGTTCCTTTCCCGGCACCGGCTGGTACATGCCTTTCTGGACAACGACAAGGCAGGCATGGACGCCCTGGAGAAACTGGAGGGGAATCTTGGGAAGGATACGGTACTGGTCAATGAGTCCGTCCGGCTGTATCCCCGGCATAACGATTTCAACGAGTTCCTGCAAGCCTGTAAAAAAAAAGCAATGACTGCAGGAAATGAGATGTAATACAGCAAACAATATGAAAGAAGTATCAGAAAAGATAACGGAAAGAATCCGCAAGCTTATCCGGCTCAAAGAATCCGCCACACAGATCGGATCTGAAGGTGAAGCTCATGCGGCGGCAGCGGCGGTACACCGCCTGCTTATGGAATACAACCTCTCCCTGCTTGATCTTGCCGGTGAGAATCCACAAAACCGGCTGACAGCCTGCGAATCTGACAGAATCAGCTACAAGGATGCGGCCGGCAATATCTGGAAACGGGACCTGATGAGGGTCTTATGTGAATACAATTACTGCAAGATGCTGCTCTACGCGGGCACAACCCATATGGTGGTAATCGGGACAGAGGAAAATGCGGCAACTGTCATTGCGCTCTTTGACTACCTGCGTAAAACCTTCAGACGTCTGTCCGAAGAGAAGTATTCCGGGTATGCACAAGGCAGACGCGGTTACTGGAGAACCGCCAAAGGTAAGAAGGACTATATCCGGTCTTATCTGGAAGGCTGCATACCCGGTTTACGCATGCAGCTGGAGAAGTCCGGGCAGACGCCGCAGGAAACCGGCCTCATGATCTGTCACCAAAAACTGATAGGCGACTATATGGCAGGTTCAGGCTTGTCAGAAGAAAGCCTGTGGCGAACAGGCATAAGACGAACCACAAGGCTTATATGACCGGAGTTGATGACGGCCGCCATATAAGTCTGAGCAGGCAATTGAAGGATAATACTCTTTTTTAAAAGGATAAGAACATGGGCTTTGTCAACAGACTGATCACATGGATCATGGACCGGCTTTCCGTGGAGGTCGATCCGGATGCCGAATGGTTTTAGCAGATCGTGAAAAGGATGGTTGCGGTTCATCCCCGTTCACTTGATTAAAAACACATAAACGAAAAAAATATGGAGATAAAAGGAAAAGTACTTACCCTCTTTCCGGTCAAGGAAGGAGTCGGAAAGACATCGGGCACTCCGTGGAAGTCCCGTGAGTTTGTGATAGAAACGCAAGACCAGTATCCGAAGAGGATCTGCCTGCAAGTGATGAATGACAACATGGACCGTTTTCCCATGGAGGAGGGTATGGAGGTCAGTGTCAAATTTGACATTTCCGCCCGTGAACGGGACGGCCGTTACTTCAACACGCTGACGGCATGGGACATCACCGTGCTGAATTCCCGGCCGTCCAATCAGGAAGGAGAAAACAGATGAGAAAGAAATTCTTTTTCTGGGGATATTGTTGGGCGTCTGCCTGGCATCCCCGGCCCAGTTCTATTCCGCACGTACCAACCTGATAGGGCTGGCAACGGGCAACATCAACCTGGAGGGGTCCATGACGCTGAACCGCCGATGGTCGCTTCATCTACCGGTCCAGTACAATCCCTTCGTCTTTAAGGATAACCGCCAGTTCCGCAACCTGACTGTCATGCCGGGCGTGCGCTACTGGTTCGTGGAGTCCTACTCCAATTTTTTTGTCGGGATGAACACCCTGGCAAGCGGCTATTCGATCGGCAGGATATGGAACAAGAAACGTTATGAGGGAGAAGGCTACGGCATCGGCCTCTCCATCGGCAAGGCCTACCCCCTGTCAAAAACATGGAACATAGAATGGGAACTCGGCGGCGCCGCGGTCTGGGCGAGGTACAACGAATACCGTTGCCGGGAATGCGGCGCCTTCCTGGGCAGAAAACACGGATGGTATCTGATACCTTCACGTGTGGCGTTGAACATGATATATCTTTTCTAAATGTACGGTCCTATGAAAAAAAGGAACATACCTGTAATCCTTTTACTTCCACTGCTGTCCTTATCCTGTTCCCTGTCCCACAAGATGGAAAGGAGCATCAGCAAGGTCGGTCTCTCACAGGCCGGCAAGCGGCCTGCACCGGACACGACATGCTATTCCGTTCCCGAAAAAATCACCTGGAAGGACAGTTCGGGAGTGGAACATATTGTCACCATGGCCGAACGTGACAGCGTTACGGGTGAAGAGATGACCGTGTTGCAGCTGGACGAGGTGACCATTGTCGCGCGTAACAGGAACATCCCCGAGCGTGCCGGAAAAGTGAATCTGGATTTTGTCGTGACCGTTCCGGGCAGGCTGATAGATGACAAATGGCAGGTACAGCTGACCCCTGTGGCCTACAAGCGTGGCAGACGCATAGAACTGGAGAGGATCTTCCTATCCGGCGCCGACTTCGTCAAGCGGCAGAAAAAAGGATACGCGCAGTACCAGGCCTTCATAAACAGCATCATCCCGGATTCCGCCTATCTGAAAGAGATGTTCGACATGAAAGGCTACCGCCGTGCCATGGCCGAGCTGGAGGAGGAGTTCTACCAGGCATGGAAGCATGACTATATCGCCCGCGAGGAATGGATTGACTGGACTGAGAGATGGAACCGCCGTTACCAGCACTTCAACGCGAAGATGGAACGGAACCGCATGGCCATCGCCGGCCACAACACCATCCTGTCCGTACTTCCCGCCTACTGGCTCCGCCGTGACCTGGACACCACGCTGATTCCGTCCCGCTACCGCATGTTCTCGGAAGGCACCCCTCTGAAGGTACGCAGGGTGACGCCGGAAGATTCGGCGCGTATAGCGGAGAGATACTTCGATTACAAGCGCATTGCGGAGAACGAACGCAAACGTGACGCGGTGTCACGCAAATATGAGGAGCTGGTTCGTTTCCCTTACCAGGCCGCCCGTCTGGATACGGTCATCAGGAACAGGAACAATACCTTCAGCTATTATTACCGGCAGGAGATGGATGTTACCGATAACACGAAACGTATTGACCTGACAGTAGACGGAAGGATACTTGCCGTCAATGGCAGTTCCGCCAATTTACCGTCCTCGGATACCATTACCTATTATATAAGCAGTATGGTGCAGTTCCTGGACCATGCGCCCCGGTACAGGAAGGAGAAGATATACCGCAAGGCCACGGCCAATACGACCGCCTATATCAATTATCCGGCAGGCAGATACCTGTTTGACGAGGAATACGGGAACAACCGTTCCGAAATAGACAAAGTCCTGGAAGCGATCAACAAGCTGACCTATACCGGTGAGTTGGTGATGGACAGCATTGACATGACCGCCACCGCATCCCCGGAAGGCAGCGCGGCCGCGAACCGTATCCTGTCCAGGCAGCGTGCCGTTGCTTGAAGGAGTACCTGTCCGGAAGGACGGATGACAGGACCGGCATCGACACCCTGATCCGTCCCCGGTGGATTGGCGAGGATTGGCAGCTTCTTGTCCGCAAGGTACAACAGGATACGGAAATGGATGACAGGTCAGCCGTTCTGGATATCATGTCCTCCGTCAAGGATCCGGACGCAAGGGAGGCCGGGATCGGAAACGTTTTCCGGATGCCTACAAGCATATCAGGGAGAACTATTATCCTCTGGCACGTGCGGTGAACTTCGCATTCTACCTGCACCGCCGGGATATGATAGAGGAATTCAAATACACCACCGTCCTTGACTCGGCCTACATGCACGGTCTCAACCTGATGGAGGACAGGCAGTACAAGGACGCGCTGGTGATACTGTCGGACTATAACGACTACAACACGGCCATCTGCCTGATGTCACTGGGCTATGATGCACGGGCTGCCGGAATATTGGAATCCCTGCCGGAAAGTTCCAATGTGTGCTATCTGCTGTCCATCCTGTACAGCCGTCTGAAAGACGACGGCAAAGCCGTGTCCTCCTTCATGCGCTCACTGGAACTGGACAGTTCCAAAGCCTATCGCGGTCGTCTTGATCCGGAAATCAACCGGCTGATAACAACGTATAATTTAAACCTGTCGCAATATGAATAAAATAGTAAGAATTCTGCCCGGCATATTCCTGTCCCTGCTGTCACTTTCCTCTTGTGACGGCCTGTTCACCGAGGATTGTATCTACAAAGGATACCTGCACGCCCGTAACGGTTCCATCACCCTTCCGATATGGGCACACCGGAACAGGCGGAGATGAACCTGATGGTTTTTCCGCTGACCGGTAACGGCGTGGCGGAATATGACAATCTTTCCATTCCTTTTAATGGAAGCGGTGATGCGTATGGGACCTTGCATATCGGGAGTTACGAGTTTCTCGCCTGCAACAAGGATGTCAACATCCTGGAGGATGCGGGCTCCGCCGCCACCGTCCGCTTGCGTGTTCCGACGGAACAGGGAAAGATCACGGCGGAGCAGGGATACGCGTATTCCTCTTCCGTGACCGGTACGGTCATGACTGACGACACCCTGCACGTCACCTGCGAGAGCAAACTGATGGTGCAGCGGATTGTCTTCAACATCACGGTGACGAATACGGGAATCCTGGAATATACCGGGATCACCGCCGAACTTGACGGCGTGACCACAAGCCGGTATGTACGTACAAGGGAAAAGGGAAGCGGTTTCGCCACCCTGCCTTTCACCGTCTCCCCTGAAAAGGAGAATTTCTTCCGGAAGGAAGTGCTGGTGTTCGGCATCAATAGCGGGGTGAGCAATGTCATCCGTCTTCATCTGGACGGGGACATGCCCGTGGATGCGGATCTTGACCTGAGTGATGTGTTCAAGGACTTCACCGCTGACGGTATCAGTGTGGACATCACCGTCCGCGTATCCCCGTCCCTACATACCGCATCCGCTTCCATCGAGGACTGGCAGAATGTGGAATGGGGCCAGGGAATAATTACTTATTAATACTGTTTTTTTATCATCAATTTAAAATTTTACAAAATGAAGAAAATGTTTTTGTTCGCAGCGTGTCTTGCCGTATTGGCATGCAGCTGTTCCGAGAATGAAGAAGGAACCGTCAAGGATGTCCGTGCCTCCTTGAAAATCAACGCCAACATCGGTGCTCCCGCTGTTTCCCGCGCGGAAAAGACCGCCTGGGAATCCGGTGACAAGCTGGGTCTTTATGTCTGCAACGGTACTTTGGGCACTCCGTACAACCAGAATGCCGTCTATACCAACACCCCTTTCACCTATTCAGCTGCCGGATGGACTTCGGAAGAGATCCTGCTGGATGAGAACGAGGCGACGGTGTTCGCTTATTATCCGTATGATGCCACGCTGACCACCCCCTCCGCCCTTCCGGTGGACATCACCACCCAGACGGACCATCTGTACGGACAGGGCGACACCAAGGCGAGCATCCTGAACCGTAATGTGAACATCACGATGAAACATGCCCTTTCACAGGTCGTATTCCGCATGAAGAAAACGGAAGGATACAGACAGGAAGGCATCCTTACCGGAATCACACTGAAGAATGTCGGTTCCGCCACTCCGTTGTATACCCGTGCCACTATGGATATTTCAACAGGTTCCCTGACAAAAACGACGGCAGGCAATGTGGAATTCAGCGCCGGCGCCACTCTGACAGACAAGGCCGTATCCTTTTCATCCATTGTCGTTCCGGTTGATGCGACAGCGGGCAAGGATATGCAGGCCGTGTTCACCATTGACGGAAAGCAGCTGCAATTCACCTTCCCGGCCGGAACGAAATGGGAACGCTCTTACCGTAATATCTACGACATCGTACTGGGGAATAACGGTCTGGTCATCGGCGGTGCCGATGGCAGCGGTGTGACCATCGAACCCTGGACAGACGATGTGAAAGGTGAAATCCAGCTTGTACCTGTAATCTGACTTTAAGGGGCGGGAAGCCTTTCTTCCCGCCCTGTTACAAACCATATCGGGGCTGCCAATCCCCCATAATCAGACAAAACGATGAAAATGAAGAATATTTTAAACAGCCTTTTCCCCTGGCTGGCCGTAACAACCCTCCTGTCCCTGCAGGGCTGTGAGAATGAGGAAGGCACCGCAATCCACAGCCGTGATACCGTGTCCTTTGAAATTGACGCAGGGGGAGCACGGGCAACCGAGACAACGTTTGAGACCGGGGATGCCATCGGCGTCTATGCGGCAGTACGCATGTCATCAGCGCCTGCAACCTTGAAAACGTCCGGAAACTATGCGGACAACAAGCGGTTCGTCTGGAACGGCTCGCAGTTCGTGGCGGACGGGGACGCCAACGAAATAGCCGCCGGCTATGAAACGGATTATTATGCCTATTACCCCTACAGGGAAGACATGGGCAATCCGTTGGATTATGATTTCAGCATACAGGGGGACCAGCGGGAAGGCATCACGCTTTCCGACTTCATGTATGCGGCCAACAGGAGCGGAACAACCGATAAGGTCATAACGCTCGCCTTCTCCCACCGGCTGTCCCGGCTGCAGGTCACTTATACGCCGGAAGCGGGAGAGGCACTTTCCGGCGTGACCATCCAAAGGGCCAAGGCTACAGCCAATATCAACCTGGGAACCGGCACCGCCAATACCCTTGGAGCCACCTCGGATATACGGATGTATAATGACGGCGGCACATTCACTGCGGTCATTCCGGCGCAGGACCGGGATGCCGACGGTACATTCCTTACCCTTTTATTTGCCGACGGCACAAAAAAGGACTACACCCTTACGGCAAAGAAAGAATTCCTTGCGGGGCATACTACTGTAATTCCGTTCATGGGCAAAGAGCTGCAGTATACCTTTACCGTCAGTCCGGAAACCATCGGCAGCGGCTATTCCGGCGGCATCTATAACTACGAAACGGTTTCAAACAAATATTATTCAATAAACGGGAAGCCATTGCCCGGCACTGAGAGTCCATTGGATTACACGGTTTCAACGACAGACGTCTGGATAACCCCGGACAAGGCGGGCAAAACAATAAAGGTGGCGGAAAACCTGAATACCGCTCCCCGAAACGGCAAGGTCCTGTTTACCCAGGCAGAATCCGGAAGGACTTACATCCTGCCGGTACAACAGTCCTCCGCTACCACGCGGCAGACCTTGCAAATCAGCACAACTGCGGGAAACATACCCGCTGCCGGAGGAAACAAGGCTGTCACAGCCGTTCTCAGCACTTATTATAACGACCACCGGGATCCTGATAAAAAAGAAAATGTAACGGTTTCCCTCAGTGGAACCGGGACGGGATTCAGCCTGTCCGGGAATCAGGTCCTGGCTGTCAACAATACTACGACAAATGCCAGAAGTATTACCGTAAAAGGCAGTTACAACGGCATAACATCGGATAACAGCCTGACCATAACACAGGATGCCGGTGCAAAACAATACGCATCCTGGAGCGACTGGAGTGTAACCGTATCGGCCAATCCGGAAACGGTTGCAAACACGGGAGGTACATCCGTCATCACGGCCGATGCAGCCCGTACCCGTGCGTGGACGTGGAACGGTGTCGGCGGTTCAGGAGGTACGGAAACAGACAGGGCCACACCGTCATTGTCGGCAGCCGGCAGCGGATTCAGCCTGTCCGGAACAACACTGACAGCAGGCAACAACACAACAACATCTGAAAGATCCTGTACAGTCACGGCAACCCATGCCGGCAAATCAGCGACCTGTACAGTCAAGCAGCCGGCCGGAACAACCGGTTACGGAGATTGGAAAGTAAACATATCCGCCAGTCCGACCACTATCGCGGCCGCCGGAGGAACGTCAACGCTGACCTGCTCGGCTGCGCGTGACGTATATACCAATGGGGTAAAGACCGGTACGGAAACCGCCACACCTGTCATCTCGGGCAGTGCAGCCGGATTCAGCCTGTCCGGAAAAACAGTCAGCGCCGGCAACAACACCTCAACAAGCACGCGAAGTATAACATATACGGCAACCCATGCCGGTAAATCAGCCAGCTGTACGATCACCCAGTCTGCAGGAAACAGGCAATATGCGTCATGGAGTGCCTGGAACGTGACAGTGTCAGCCAATCCGGCCACGATAGCCGCAAGCGGAGGCACATCCTCCATCAGCGCGGCGGCAACCCGTACCCGCACATGGACGTGGAACGGTGTCAGCGGTTCCGGCGGTACGGAAACAGACAGGGCCACACCGTCATTGTCGGCAGCCGGCAGCGGATTCAGCCTGTCCGGAACAACACTGACAGCAGGCAACAACACAACAGCGTCTGAAAGGTCCTGCACAGTCACGGCCACTTCAAACGGCAGGTCGGCCGCCTGTACGGTCAGACAGTCCGCCGGCAGTCAGACAACGGAGTACGGCAACTGGACCACGGCTCATTGTCAGTGTCCGCCAGCCCGTCCGGTATCGGCTCATCCGGAGGCACAAGCCGCCTGAGTGCGACAGCATCACAAAGCCGTCCGAAATACACGAAGTGGAACGGCATAACAACAGGCACCACCACAGAATACCGGAGTGTGGATGTGAGCTCATCCGCCTCATGGTCAGGAAGCGCGTCGGGCTTCAGCCGGAGCGGCACGACTGTCACAGTGGCGGCCAATGGCAGCACTTCATCCCGCAATTGTACCTATACGGCAAGTTACGGAGGAAAATCAGGCCATGTGACAATCCATCAGGATGGAAAGCCCGCCGATGTAATCACCTACGGGTACATATTCACGCTCGGAGCCGTCAGCGGTGATGACGTCGTCTCCACCGGGGGAACCGTCACCTACAGTGTCACCTCACAGAAGATCACATACACCAACGGCAGCGAAACCTCCCGCAGCAATATCGGCTGGTCGGCTTCCGCCAACGTGTCCTGGATCAGTGCCGGCACAAACTCGGCAACCGTCAGTGAAAACCCGACAACTTCCGACCGTAGCGGCACGATTACGCTGACCCAGAACGAAAGCGGAAGGAAACTGTCAATCACTGTATACCAGGACAGAAAGGTATCGGTGGACATAAACTAAAAACTATAAATATGGATAAACCATTCAATCATCTCATTATTTGTCTGACGTTTGTAATGCCGGTTGCAGCCCTCAGCGGCTGCTCCGGCCCTAACGACAGTCCGGAGCAGGACGCCGTCATGTCCATCAGCTCCTGCACGGCACGTGGTGATGACGGGCAGGAAATGTCCGTCAGCGAGTTCGGCATGTTTGTAACGGATACGGCGGGAAACCTGTATCCGGACAACATCCGAGTCCTCAACCGGTCCGGGAAATGGACATTCGCGGAGATTTCCCTGTCGGACGGGGATAAAGGCATATATGCGTATTATCCTTACAACCCGTCCTTCAGCGGCGGAAAGATGGGCCTGGACGCAAGGAGCCAGACAGACTATCTGTATTCGGAAAGGACCATGGTGTCCGGGAACGCACCCTCCGCCTCCATCACCCTGTATCATCTTCTTTCGAAGGTGACTTTCAGAATGCCCGCCGCCGTCACCGCGGTCAGAGTGGCGGATTACAGCTACTCCGCTTCGTACAGTCTTCTGACGGGCTCACTGGAGATAAAACCGGAAAAAGGCACAATATCCTCCGGGACAGGAAGCCTGCTGCTCTATCCCGGTGACAGTCCGGCCATGCACGTGGCGCTGGTGGCCGGCGGACATCCATACGACTTCGTCATGCCGGCGGCGGCATTCCGATCCGGAAAGGAATATGTCTACACTTTGAAAACCGCCGGAAACGGGGTGGAGATAGAGGACATCACCATCACCGGCTGGCAGCCCGGAGGCAATTATGAAGGAACAATAACTGAAAAAGAACAAGAAAGGCAATGAAAAAGAAAATTTATACTTTATCCGTCCTGCTGGCGGCGGTTCTTCCGGCAGGGGCACAATCCATCAAAAGTGACATCAACACCGTCCTGAACGACATCGCACTGCCGGTTTTCCTCGGTGTGATGGTCATGGCGCTTGCCGTAGGCATAGGAAAGAACTGGAGACTCATCAATGACGAGAACAGCGAGGGCAACAAGAAACAGGGATGGATGAACGTCGCCTACATGGTCGGCTATGTCCTTATCGCCGTGACCGTCATCAGCTTCTGCGTGGGCAAGATAGCCGGTGTCAGCTTCTCAATCTGACCGCCATGGAGTACAAGGTGCGCAAAGGGATCGAGAACCCGTGCAAGATACACGGGCTGCTGGTACGCGACTTCTATCTGTTGCTCGGTTACGGCGGATTCGCCGTGGCCGTGCTCCTGCTGAACGTCAAGAGCTGGCTGGAGGACGGTACGACAGGCGGTGAAATGCTTTTCATATTCGTATTGCTTGTCGGATGTGGTCTGTTGTTGGCAAGGAAGTTCTATAAGAATGCCTCAAGGAAGAAGTACAGGCCGCCGCATTGGGAGAAGACGGTTACAAACCGTGATGTGAGAAATGCTTTAATGAAAAAACAGATAAACTATTGACAGTATGGAAAGTGTTAGAAACTGGCTGGAACAAACAATCGGAATGCCAATTGATTATATATGCATCATTATCATGGGGATGCTGACACTGAATGTTTTGATAAGAATTGCCATACATGGGAACATGGAGTTCTTAAAAAAGTATGGCAAGAGTGGCAATGATACCGAAAAAAAAATCAATGATCCCTCTAAAGAAAGGAACGACTCATCGTCTGCATGATTCAACTTTTTTTAAGGAGCTGCCAACAGTGTTTGCCCCCCAATGTAATCTTACCCAAACAAATCTTTGCAAACAGGAGAAGAATACTAAAGTAGGCAACACTTGAATATAGCACAAGAAACCTTGTCCAATAACAGGCCAAAGAAATCTGTATTCCTTTACTTTCGATCAGATAAAGGTAAATCAACTCCCCAAAAGCGAGAACAGGAATCGGAACGAATACAGCATATGGAGGTGGTTGTACCGGACAGGAAACAAGAGTGGTTAAACTGAGATATGCTCCGGCAGTTCCCGTAGCCAACATCAGTTGTACGACAAAAGTATAGCTACTGAAAGATGATATATACATAAACAAAAACGGATACACAATAATAGTGCAGGCGGCAAGGGAAACAATAGTATACCGTATGCCCCTTTCCATTTTTTGGTAGATATCTCCCAATTCATTTAACATATCATAAGACAGATCAAGTTAGACAATAATAGTGTTTGATTCCTGTGCAAAGATACAAATAACAACCGAATGGATAAAAAATAAACAAACAATAAGAAAATGGCAAACGAAGGATATTCCATACTGGATGTCATCAATGACGAATACGGTGTCATCCTTACCAGAAACGGCTGCGTGTCTGTAGCGTTCCGCATGTACAATCCGGAATGTTACAGCCTGCACCGTACCGACCTGGAGGAGCGCAACGCGCGTCTCTACCAGGCGTTCAAACACCTGCCCTCCGGCAGCTTCGTGCACAAGCAGGACGTGTTCCTTAAAAGGGAGTACGTTCATGAGCTGGAAGGGGACAGCTTCATCGACAAGGCGGAACAGAGGCATTTCTCCGGCCGTGAGTATCTGGAACATGACTGTCTTCTGATATTCACCCTGTCCGGCCTGTCCTCCCTGGCAGCCTCGTACAATGCCAACCCGTTCTCCTACCGGGAGAGGCTGCATGTGTCCGACCGGGAGAAACTCACCGAATTTCTGGAGGGGGTGAACTCCGCCATTGGTGTGATAAACAGTATCAGGGACACCCGTCTGGAAAGGATGGCCGCCGCCAGCCTGAGGGAGTATGTCATCCGGTACATCAACTTCTTCCCCCGGGCTGACTGCGACCGTGACATCCATTTCTCCGGAGAGATCACCGTCGACCGGGAGAAAGCGCGTTGCTATACCGTCTGTGACGGTGACTATCTGCCTGACCGCACCGTCAGAAGCGATGTGGAGGACACCACACTGCCCGTGTCCGGATGCAGCCTGTACATGGCGGAACTGGAAGGCCTGGGCGTGCACCTGCACTGCAACCATGCGGTCAACCAGATCCTCTATTTCGAGGGCTCGGATAAACTTTATGAAGAGTTCTCCCGCCGTGTGGCGGTCTACCGCACCAACAAGATGGGACAGGGCCATGCTGGAGCCGAAGGCGGACGAGCTCGAGAACATGCAGAAGGAGATCATGGAGGAGAGGCAGCTCCTCTGCCGTGCCAATTTTTCCGTCATGATATGGGATGACAGCCCGGAACTGCTGGACCGGGCCGAGAAGAAGCTGCGGGAATACCTGACCGTCTCGGACTTCAAATTCTATATACCGTCCTACGAGCATCTGGCCAACATATACCTGGCTTCGGTTCCCGGACAGGAGAAAGGGCTTGACAGCGGTTTCCTGTTCCTGACCCCGCTTTCCCTCGCGCTCTGTCTGTTCATCAACTACACGACATTCACCCCGGATGAGGAAGGGGTGTATTTCAATGACCGTATTTATCAGATACCTTTGAAAAAGGATATCTGGGACGCGAAGAAAAAACGCATACCGGCCCGCAACGGCATCGTGGTGGCATCCACCGGCGGCGGCAAGTCCGTGCTGACACTGAATATCGTGCAGCAGCTCATCGAGCAGGGCTATATCGTGGTGGTGGTGGAGTTCGGGTACTCTTTCGGACAGCTCTGCAAGCTTTATCCTGAAATCTCGCTGCATGTGGACTATGACGGGGAGACACCGCTGGGCCTGAATCCCTTCGATCTGGAGGGCCGTTCCCTTGACAACAACAAGATAGAGGTGCTATCGGGTATCGTGCAGCGTTTCTGGCGCCGCATGTTCGGGAAGGACGAGGAGGAGCAGTCCGTAGCCTCACAAAATTCATCCAGGATTATTACGCCACCTGCCTGCCACCCCATTCCTTTCCCTCTTTCTACCGCCACGTGACGGAGCATTATGAGGATATTTGCCGGCGGAAGGACGTAGACCCCAATTATTTTGACCTGTCCTCCTTCCGCCTCATATGCAGCGAGTTCCTTCCCGGTGAACGGTATGCCAATGTATGCAGGACCGAAGGAGTGCCCGATTTCGGGAACAGGCGGCTGGTCGTGTTCGGGCTGACGCAGATCAAACAGGACAAGTTCCTCTCCGACCTGGTCATGGCCCTGATCTTCGACGTGATTCATGACAAGATCCTTTCCGACCGGACCAGAAGGGGAATGATCATTTTTGACGAGTATGCCGAGACGGCGCAGATGAAGTCCAGAGGCGAGGATATCAGCATACATTCCGCAGTCGCCTTCTGCTACCAGAAGATACGCAAGGAGAACGGTGCGGTGATGACCATCGTCCAGAGTCCCGACCAGCTTCCCGATGACGAATTTACCAAAGGCATGATCACCAATACCCAGCTGCTGTACATCCTTCCCACAACGGATGTGGTATACAGGGCCGTGGAGAAAAGGTTCGAGATGGGGGGCGACCCCGCCCAGTGCAACATGATGCGGTCCATCCGCAACGACTTTTCCGGGGAGCGTCCGCATTCCGAGTGCTTCATCCGCTTCACCGGCGGCCAGGGGAGGTATGCGGTGGTGGTGCGCAACGAACTGAGCCGGGAGAAGTTCCTCGCCTTCCAGACCGACGGGGAGACATGGGCTGAGATTGACGGCTATTCCAGGACCATGCCGATGGAGGAAGCGATAGCAGATACATGGAGAGACACCCGTCAAAGAACAGGAAATGAAAGGAGACCGTATGGAAAAAGGATTAAAGGGATACAGGCCGCTTCTGCTTCTGCTCCTGTGCGGCGGAATGACCTTGAAGGCTGCCGCACAGGCGGCGATTACCGACCCTCTCAACACCGCCCAGAGCACACTGACCGCGGGAAATACCGCAGCAACGGTGAAACAGGTGACGGAATCGGTGAACAGGCTCCAGACCGCCCTGGACTATGTCCAGAAGGTGTCCGCCACCGTCAGACGCGCACGGATGTTCACGGACCTGATAGACCGGCAGAACCGGTTGAACAGCAACTGCCTCAGGACGCTGGAAGAGGCGGAGAAGATGGACATGAAGGAGCTGCCGGGCATCACTTCGGCCGTGCAGGACGTGGTGGCGAACAACGCCGCCATCATCTCCCTGACCGGGGATATACTCAGCAGTGACCTGAAAATGAACGACAGCGAACGGATGGAGCAGCTCGACGGATGTCTTCAGGAAGTCCGTCGCCAGGAGGCTTCACTGGGCACCATCAGACAGATCATGTCACATACGCGTACCATCAGACGGAATTTGGGGCTTGTAACGGAATAGGAATATGGCATCAATAACAGAAATATCGGTCGAGCATATCCACAATGCTTATGAAAGTATCCGGGGGAACATCGCCGTGGAAGCCTTCTATGCGGTAGTGACGGGATTCATGCTGTCACGCTCATCCACCGTCTGTATACGGTATACCGGGAGGTACAGTCCAACGAGGACGGCACGCCCACCATGAAGGATTACATGAACCTGGTGTGGCAGTATGTATTCTGCATAGCCGCCGTCGCACTGTTCCCCGTGCTGCTGGAAGCCCTGGAAACGGTGTTCGGCAAACTGATGGACGATCTGCAGGCCGGATTCGGCGGAAAGGTCTATGATGTGGCCGACCTGTTCCAGAAGCCGATAATCGCACAGTTCGAGAAACAGTTCAGCGACATGTCGGTAATGGACGTTGCCGGCGTGTTGCTCAATCCGGTCGGCAGTTCGTTCGATTATCTGCTGGCGTATGTGGCCGGCGTCATAGCCGCCCCTTTCTACATGTACGCGCAGACCCTGTTCATAGTCGGCAGATACATGTTCCTGCTCCTGCTGGAACTTATATCCCCTGTGGCGATAGCCTGTTTCTACAACGAGAGTACCCGGACGTATTTCCATACGTGGTGCAAGAACCTGCTGGTCTGTTATCTGATGGTACCGGCCTTCATCCTTGCCAGCAAGTTTTCGGACGCCATCGTCTGCGAGTATGTCATGAACACCTCGTGGAATGTCGTCCTGCAGGTGTTGTTCTCCCTTGCGTTGAAACTGTCCCTGCTGGCGATTGTGAGAGGCAGGATCCATAACCTTTTTTAAAACAACGGAAGAATATGAAAATGGATATAAAGAATATGGTGAGGGACTTCGCCTCACTGGGAGAGGCCAAGAAGCGGTCCTCCGTCTATGTCAAGGCGGTCAGCCTGTTGTGTGCGGCCATCGTCGCCCTGGTGCTGTTCTTCATGAACATGACCGTCCGCGGAGTGACGGACAGGATCCTTGTCGTGAATACCGGCGGAGAGTTCCTGCAATTGAAGTCCATGGAAACGGACAAGTTATACGAGACCCTGTTGAAGGCCCACTGCAACGCGGTGGCCTATTATGTAAACTCTTTCGACAGGATGAGCATCTCCGGAAACCAGGCGCAGGCCGTGTTTCTGGTGGAGAAATCCGAGCTGAACGCCATCTGGAACAAATACCTGAACGACCGCGCCTATGCCGACGCGGCGGACAGGGGTGTCATCTACAAGTGCGTGTTTGAGAAGCTGCACAGGGTCGGGATACGTGATGACGGTTACAACGTGCTGTTCACCTCCATCCTGTCCATCCATGATGCCGGCGGGGTCAAACGTATAAGGATATACAGCCGGGGCGACGCCATACGCACCACCCCGTCCTATCCGGAGAATGTGACAGGCTTCTTCTTCCGGAACTATACACAGGAATACGAGCTGTTGGATAGCTCGGATGGAAACAAAGAAAGGAATTGAATAAAACAGAAGAACATGAAGAAGACTCAAGTAATCATTGTCAGCGTGTTCGGGTTACTTGTCCTTCTTGTCATCTGGACAATCTCCGCGATGAAAGGAAAGGAAGAGAATCAGAACACCGTCCGTCTTAGCACGGACAACAAGGATGTGACCATTACGGATGTGAAGGCCCAGCTCGAGCGTACCCCCCTGCGCAAGCAGGCGGAGGGACAGGGCGGGGACAATCCGGTGGACATAGAGCGTATGCGTCAACTCATCATCAACAGTGAGATGCCGCCGGAAGAGGAATACGGGCGGAAGGCGGATACCGCCTCCTATATCCTTCCCACACAAGAGAACCTGGACAGTATCACCCGTGAACTGCGGAAGAAGAAAAAAAGGAAACAGGAGAAAAAGAAGGTGGAGAAGAAGGAAGAGACAAAGGAAGCCCCTGAGGCAAGGACAAGATTCAACACGGTCGCCTTGCACAAGAGCAGCAGGCGGAACGCCATCCGCGCGTACGTGCATTCCGACCAGGTCGTGATGGCCGGATCCACGCTGAAGATGCGTCTGGGTGAGGACTGTCTCACCGATGACGGCCGTCGGGTGAGGAAGGACTCGCCGGTGTACGGGGAAGTGAGGAAGATAGACGGCGAAAGGGTCATTGTGGAGATCAGGACAGTCAATGTGGCCGGGAACATACTTCCGTTTAAAAAAGAAGTATATTCTTCAGACGCAATGGAAGGTATCTATGTACCGGGGAACGCAAAGGCGGAAATCAACAAGGATGCCACGGCCGGGGCGGTGGACGGGACAAATCCGCAGATAACCGGAGGCCTGGACATGGGCAGCCAGCTTATTGCCGGAGGCGTGAACGGTGTGGTGAACGCCACCAAGCAGGCCGCAAGCAAGAATATCAAGAAAGTGAAGGTCACCATCAAGACCAACTATGCCGTGTTTCTGATGGAGAAAAAAGAACCGGGGGAAAGCTGACCGGAAACGGCATATTGAAACATTAAAATAAAGATATGAAAGACAGCAGGACAATAACAGGTGACCTCATGGAGGAGGGAGTATTTGTATGGTGTGTATTCATGCCGGACGGAAAGGCCTCCTTGCATATGAACAGTGAACAGTATCCGGACAGTAGGACACACTCCCGTGGAAGGTTGTTGTCCCCTGATGTATCCGTACTGCATGAAATCCTCACACCGGATGATGCTGACAGGTTTCTTTCCCTTCCTGAATACGGGATTTCGATACGGATCAGGATGCGTGTCCGTTATCCGGGAACAGACGACACGGAAGTGGAACAGTCGGAATATGAACCGGAGGCATGCTTTCCGGCATGGCTCGTCCTGAAAGACGGACGGACCGGACTGTATCTTCATGAACCGGCTGACGGCCGCTGCCTTATTCCGGACATGAACGGTCTGCCGGGACTTCCCGGATTGAAGCCGGATGATGCACCGTAAGGGTTGAACTGCTCATACCCCAGTCACACTGGATTTTCGACCTGGTCGATCCGGCACTGTTGAAGACCGGCAGCTGCTCCGGACGTTTAAAGCCGTGCCTACAAGAACATCCGACGCTCAAAAAGTGAAGTGCCTGTAAACTATTATAAACGGACCTGGGAAGTGACAATAACGAATGATAATTAAAAGAACTGTACGAAATGGAAGAATTCCTATCGAAAGACGGCTCTGTGACCATCTTGCTTTTCTGCTTTCTTCTCACCCTTACCATTGTTTTCCACATTTTGGGGTTTTGGAAAAGTTACCGTGAATATTCAAGGAAACAGGAAGAGGGCAATCGGAAGATGAACCGGACAAATGTCAAAGGGACAGACAATCAAATAGCAAACGTTAAGAATGCCGGACAGGAAATTCATCACGAATCAAATTCTAAAGCCGGATGCAAAGATAAACATCAAACTATTAAAATATAATTTATCAAGATATGAGACAAAACAGAATTTACATCACAGGGATACTTCTCCTGTTTGCTTTTTTATCAGGAAGAGCCCAGCAGCCCCGTATTGACGAGCTGGAGTGCAGAAACCTGAAGATCGGTTATGAGAAGACGCTCCATATGATATTCCCCACTCCCGTGAAATACCTGAACATGGGGGATGAGAACATCATAGGGGAAGTCATACAGGTATGTCCGTCCGTCATCCGGTTGAAATCAACGGTAAGGGATTTCAAAGGAGAGACCAACCTGTCGGTTGTTACGGAGGACAGCAGGTATTACACCTATTGCATATCCTTCGACGAGGGAGCGCAGGCTGTCTACAAGGAGGGCGGTACCATGCCGGAAACGGCGGTTCTTCCGGTTTCTGACGAGAAACTGACCCATGTGATCTATCCGGAAAAAATCGTGTATGTGGATTTCGGAAACACCACCGTACAGGTGGAGAAAGCGGAGAATGTGAACAATATTGTCGCACTCAGGCCGTGTCGCCGTTTGCCCTGCAGACCAACCTTACAGCCATCACCGAAAGCGGCAGGTTCTATACGTTTGACCTGCGGTATGCGCCCGGATGTGAGAGATTTTCCTTCATTGTGGACAAACAGGACACCAAAAAGAAGCAGGTGGCCATACTGGAGGGAAGAGAGCGGAATACCCGGCAGAAAGCACTGCTTGAAAAAGAGATATCACGGAGGCCGAAGCTGCTGACCAATATCAGGGACGAGGTGGCCGGCATGAGATTCTGCGTGACCAATATCTTTGTGGACAATGATATCCTGCTGTTCCGCTTCGGGCTGCACAACCGTTCCCAGATCGGCTATACCATGGACTTCATCCGTTTTTATATACAGGATGCGAAAAAACGGAAAAAGACCGCCGTCCAGCAGCTGGAGCAGCAGCCCCTCTTCTCTTTCAACCGTCCGGAGGAGGTGGCTGCGCTTTCCTCATGTGACTTTACGGTCGCCCTTCCGAAATTCACCATACCGGACAAGAAGGTGCTCATCATAGAGATACAGGAGAGAAACGGGGGAAGACATTTCTATTACAAATTGAAGAACAAACAGCTGATCAATGCAGAGATACTGTTCCCGGAGATTGTAGGAAAACCATAAAGGATACCACATGATAACGAAACTAGTTCTGTTCCTATGCCTCTTCTGTCCGGTACCTGATAAGGAAAGGGCCATATTGGAGGACGCACTCTCCCGGTGTTCCAGTCTTGAGCGCATCGGGGAGATCATGGACATCGTGGAGAGGCATCATCTGGAATACAGGATACCGGTACATCCCCCTGTACACCGGTTCCACCGTATCAGTTCCGCCTACGGATGGAGGAGCGACCCGGTTACCGGACAGCGCAGGTTCCATTCAGGAGTGGATATTGCGGCGGAACTTGCATCGACCGTGCATGCCGCAGCTGATGGAAAAGTCATATGCTCAGGAAGAAAGGGAGGATATGGATACTGTGTGATGATACGCCATGCCTATGGTTTTGTGACCCTGTACGGGCACTTGTCCGCCTGTTATGTTCCGGAAGGGGAAGAGGTCAGGAGTGGCAAAGTGATCGGATTCATCGGATCAAGCGGAAAAAGCACGGGAAACCATCTGCATTATGAGGTGAGAAAGTACGGAAGGCCGGTCAGGCCATACATCAGAAAAAGAAGAGGATTATGAGAATACTGGACTACATGGAAAGATTACAGACACTGACCCGTCTGCTGAAAAAAGAACATACAGGAAGTGCCGCAAAAATAGCGAAGGAAATGGGCGTACATCGCAATACAATCATTAATTACTTCTTAGAGCTCCGGGCCATGGGTGCAGAGATTGAATATGACAATGAACGAAATACATATTATTTCAAGAAATCTTTTGATATCCAACTGAAAATTAAAATTTAGTGAAGGGCAGCACAAAAAGGTTGTGCTGCTTCCCACTTACATTTGCATATTAAAAACTATCAAAATACAATTTATGAAAACAAATCATTTACATTACATTGTGCTGCTGGCAACCATCTTCTTAGGCTGCTCATGCAGTGAAGAAATTGAAAAAGAGCTCACAACCGGAAAGACCGCGGTGACTATCGAGGTTGACGGAGAAGAGGATGCGGACTCACGTACCGTATCGTTTACCGGTGGTACCGCTTATGGAGAGGGACTTTATGATGGTAAAGAAATCCCCACGGTAGGTGCTGAAGCCTCTGACGGATACGAGATAGATTATTTCTACGGAGGACCGGCAGCTGAACCAAAAAGGTACAATTATACAGGCAGTGGAAGTTCCGTATCATATCAAGTCTCTCTTGGTGGCGAGGACCACTATTTCAAGTGCAAGTTCAAGGAAAAGAAACGTACTTTGACCCTGACTGCCAATCCGACCTCCGGAGGAACTGTTACCGGAGGGGGAACATACAAAGTAAAAACCAATATCCCCATCACCGCTGTTGCAAAATCCGGATACACATTTTCCGGATGGACTGTGACTAAAGGAGATGCAAAAATTATGAATGCCTCCTCAGCCAGTACCACTGTGCAGTTGCAAAGTTCGAACAGTACTTTGCAGGCGAACTTTAAACAATCTGTTACGATTATAAATGTCTCTTTCAAAGATGAAGTTTTAATGGGACAATTAACCAGATCTGTTTCTGTTACCTCAGGTCATTCAGCGACTTACACTGTTTATGGTGTTGAAATCACAGAACGGAAGATGATAGAGGAAATTACGACTCTTGGGAGGAAAATTATACCTTTGCAGTCACATCGGGATCTCCGGCATCACGATTGGATAGTTATGACAGATATAACGGTGAGGTGTCTGAGAGCATGACCAGCAAAGAAAAATCATTCACTTTGGTTGTGGATGGTGTCACTGTTTGCTCCAATGAACCTATTTCAAATGTTGGTAAAGTTGATAAGGTAATTGGAAACTATAGGTATATTTTTTGATTTAATTTCGCATTACAGATGAGGTTATGTCAGTGTTTTGACACCTCATCTTTCTCTGCCAAACTATTGGATACTTAAAATAGATTTTCACAATGTACTGGCAGTTATGAACGGCAACATAAAAATTAAAAAGAGCAACTGTTCATCTCGGACAGTTGCTCCTGTAAAAACGGTTCAATATTAGTAAAAAACGACAATCTTTATGAATGAAATTATTTATAAAGACCCTGTATCTTTTGATAAGAACTGTTCTCTTCTTATGAGGGCAAATTCAGTTCTTTATCAAGAAAGACGCAAAATATATTATTTCAGTATTTCACCTTTCTCATTGAAGAACACCGTACTTTCAGCTCCCTCCTTGTCTGTCAGAACAACCTGATAGGTCTTGCTGCCATCCTCTGCCGCTTCCACCGCCGCTTCCTTGACGGTTGATTCCGCAAAATTTTTGGCAATTGCTTCCGTTACCGCTGCCGGAAGGTCTTTCACTGCAATAGGGGTGAAATCATTTATTGCCATGACTGTTTCAACACCTGAGGTCAAATTTTCGGCAAATGCCACTGTTGTTCCTAATCCCATTACCAATGCTACTGCAACAAAAAATTTTTTCATAATCTTATATTTTTAATGGTTATTGTTTTACGATAATGATAAGGCAATTCCCATGCCAAAAGAATATTTATTCTGATTATCAGTTAATTGTTATTTTTTTATTATGTAAAAAATGGAAATAATCCTCATATAGTGTGGTCTGATGTAGAATGTTTCCACACTTATAAAAATAGGCAGGAATTCTGCCTATTTTGTGCGTAAAACCAAAATCTGTTGCACATTAACTTCTGTTACAAGTTCTTTTTTATTTTGTATGACAAGATAAAGGCTATTATAACAAGAGGCTGTCAAGTCATTTTTTTAAGACAGCCCTTGTATTTTATCTGATAGTGGGCATGAATACAATGTTAATAGTTATATCCTTTGTCGCTGTAAATGAATATGAACCGGCTGATGTCTGGGAGTATTCCCCAAGATCGTCCAAAGCCTGCCATCCGGTAGTAAAGAAACCTCTCAGATAGTTATATCTCCAGCGGTCACCTTCTCCCGGCACGGCATAATCCGCACCATCCGCATATATTGTTACCCGGTCTCCATATGAGAACTCACGGGTTTGCTGACCGGAACTCAGACCGGTAGCAGAAAAGCCAATTCTGAAATCACCGTGCGTATACAAGGAGAAAGAATTGTTACTCCACATGCCAGTCTGTATAGTCACCTTTATAGGATTGTCCGCTTTGAAATCGTATACGAATCTGCTTCCATCAGGATAACGGCTGTAATCATTATACGTAAATAAATATTGACCATATTGTCCGGAGGGTATCCCGTTGCCATTCACATACCATTCATCCTCTCCATATTTCCAACCGGATTCCGGCTCTGGAGATATCAGGTAACCACCTCGTTCCAAGTTTTCATCATCCGGTGAAAGATTCAATACTATTTCTGAAGCAGATGGCAGCAATGTGGTTTCACCACGTTCATCAAAGACATCCAGTTTGCCTCTTCCTGTCCGGATGGAGAAATAGAACGTTTTACCGGCTTTTGAAAAGTTCGCCTGCAAAGTACTGTTCGGACTGTCACCTTGCCTGCCTCGCCCGCCTCCCTCAAGCGGACATTATCACTTCCTTCACTTTTCGGTAGAACAATGGTAGAAAATGGAAAAAACACAACAAAAGTCAAGATAAAACACCGGAACGGAGCGATTGCAAGACCGTCTGTCCGTACTTTCTCTCCTTCAAAAGGGTGGAGAAAACATTTTCTACCGGAATTCTACCTGTTCCCGGCCAGCCCGGAAGCGGCAAGAGCACAATCTTTTTATTGTATGTTTTTACCATGTTCCTGTGATAGGAAAAGAGGTGCTTCAAAACTAAAATGACAGCTCCGAAAAGTTACGGTTACTAATTATAACGCTTA
>ENA-OQDW01000038-OQDW01000038.1-human-gut-metagenome-genome-assembly--contig:-NODE-38-length-44306-cov-4.589556_pt1 | contig 44306 bp, 45 predicted proteins | sample MGYA00242784_ERZ504613 | MGnify/ENA primary metagenome ERZ504613 (study PRJEB26092, sample SAMD00036330) | human gut metagenome | host: Homo sapiens | study: EMG produced TPA metagenomics assembly of...
TCAACTATGACCGTTTTTCTTTCTTTTGTAATCTGCTGTCTGCTGCATACTGGATCTGATAGCCGGTTGCCTGTATATTTTTTTTCCAGCTTGCGGTAAAGGATCTGTTTGCTTTTTCAGTCCTGTCAGCAGAGTTTTTGGAGGCAGGATCTTAAAGGTAAGCGTTTTGTTGATACGACTGTATTTTCCGGTCCCTCTGACCTGCACAGTTCCAATTCCGGAATTTTATTATTTTTGTAATACAGCTTATAAGCACTCGCACCGATCTTCTTTCCATTTACAGTTACGGTTACTGATGGCCGGATGGTTTTTCCCGTACAAGTGTAAGAGGTTCTGTTTAGCTTAACATTGCTGACAAACCTTTCTGTCTTTTTTATGATCTTGAAATGAATGGTTGCGGTACCTTTATAATAACCGGTACCATAAATGGTTACCGTTGCCACACCCGGATACTGATTATCCTCGTAGTACATATAATAATCTTCGCCGGCTTTCAATCCGGGAATTACGATGGCAGGTGTGAGTTCTTTTCCTGTATATATCTGATCAGCTATTGGATCCGCAGCCGGTAGTTTTCCGTAAATAGTAAAATATAATGTTTCCGATCCTTTATAATTGCCGATTCCCGTGAGCTCTGCACGAGCTTCACCAGGCTTTTCATTATTAACATAGGTTACCGTATAATCTTTTCCCTGTACCAGTCCGTCAATTACCACTTCCGGTTCCACTTTTTTTCCTTTAAAGGTGGTTTCCAGGTATGTTTCATTATTTTCCGCAAAATAGCACACATACATTCCATTTTCATCTGGCGTAATCTTGAAACTCCGCTCTACTGTACCGCAGAAAATATCTTTTCCCGTGATCTTTACAGTCGCAGTTCCTGCATTGATGTTATTTTCATAAGTTACTTCATAATCGGAGCCCTGCTCAAGTTCCGGTGCGGATTCACTGGATTCTATTTCAGGTTCATGGCTTTTTCCATTATATTCATATTCTGGAGTGATCTGTTCAAACCATTCATTCTGAAGCGGTATCCGGTTGTCTGCTGACAGCTCCACAAACATGTAGCCACGGTCCTCTGCGTATTTCTGAAGTGTAGAATCCTTTTTTCCCGCGATCAGTGCTGAATCCCTGAACGCATCATCCGCCCAGATAGTATCTGTGCTCAGTACTCTTATCCTGCACTCGGAAGACAGACGAAGTCCATTTTTCCCAACTGATTTTACAGATGCGGGAATTATAATATCACGGATCCCTGAACTGCTCTGGAATGCATATTCACCGATTTCTTCCAAGCCTTCGTTTAGGACAGCTTTCGTAAGCGACGAACAGTTTCCGAATGCACCTTCTCCAAGGCTTCTGACACTTCCCGGGACTGTTATGGAAGAAACATTTACACAGTAATAAAAAGCATAGTCTCCCACGCTTACAGTTCCATCCGGAATCTGGTAATCTCCGGAACGTCCGGACGGAAACATGATCAGTTTTGTGCCATCCTTGCTGAATACCACTCCGTCTTTTTCAGAAAAATACGGATTTTCCGGATCTACTTTAATTTCTGTCAGACTAGACTCGGACAAGCCCTCCACAAAAGCAGCCAGCCCTATAAATGACACATTTGGGGGAATCGTAACAGATTTCAATTTCTCACAGTTGTAAAAAGCATTCTTTTCGATGGTTGTAAGCGAATCCGGCAAAGTAACAGACTCTATATCAGAAGCCTGGGTGCAATACTGGAAGGTACTGTTTCCAAGAACCGTTACTTTTCTTCTGTCAATAGTATCCGGAACTACGATATTTGTATCTGTCCCTTCATACTGATACAGCCTGAGTGTTCCATCATTCAGGATCTCATAAGAATAGTCATAGTCCATTTTGGACAATTCATAATGTCTGGGGGCATTTCCCGTATATCCGCAGTCAACCAGATATCTTTCGCCGTCAATGATGACTACGGAGTTCCTGTGACCGCTTCCCGCCCCCGGATCATTTGCCGCATACCTTGCATACACGGTCAGTCCCAGTTTTTCGCACATATAGTTCACTGCGCTGGTATTGGCCCAGCAGTCTCCGCCGCCATCCAGCATCAGCCTGTATAGCCGGAATGATACTGACTGTAATTAAAGTTGTTGGCAAGCCATCTGGCGATTGTCTCAACCTTTTTATAATCGGACATTTCCGCAGTAATATTTTCTTTGAGGAATGTATCCATTTTTTGTTCTGCGTAATACTCCGCATAATCTTTGAGTATGAATTTATAATAAACGGTACTATTTCCATCCTGTACAGAGATCAGGGTCTCTCCAAACATGTATTCCCACTGGCTCTTTACGTCATTTCCGTTTTTGTCTACATAGGTTACATACTGCATTTTAGGAGTAACAAGACCGGTTTCGCTGACTTTCGCAGTATAACCGGAAACAACCGTATATACCGGATTTTTGCCGGATGTCTGGATCTGATAAGATGTCTGCATGGTATCCGGCATGGAGATCACACTGCTATAGGTATCATTCATCGCATACAGATATATTTCTGTGCTCTCCACATCTGTTTCTTTTTCGGAAGTACCTGCTGCCGGAATATCATCTGTGAATATATCTTCCTGCTGCTCCTGGTTTTCTCCGTCACCAAAAATTTCTTCCGGTGCCGCAGCCTCCTCTGTATCCTCTGTTCCTTCTGCTTTTCTGATGACCGCCGAAGGTTCTTCCAGAATTAATCCTTCATCAGAATCCTGTTGTATTTCCTCACTCTCTGAGCTTTCAGCTTCATCCGTTTCCGTTCCGATATCTGATCCCGGAAACTCTTCTTCTGTAATCTGATCTGTGTTTACGGTATTTTCTGATTCCTCAGAATTCCCATCATCTGTAAAAGTATCAATGGCGTCTGTCATATCCGTCTGTGCGTCTGTAAAATCTTCGGCCGCCACCGGTCCACATGGAACAACAGACATACATAATGACAGACCAAATGCTATCAATTTTTTCGGAAATTTCATTTCGTACCTTTCCTTCCTTTTTATGTAAACTGTTTATATGTAAGTTCTGTTTTTATTATAACGCGGCCCTGTCTTTTCGCAAGCTGCAATAATGTCCCCTACTCTGCAAAAAAACCGCTGTGATCTTCATTTTAGATCACAGCGGTTTATGTTTTATTATCGGAACATCAGACTTTCCACAATTTCAGCATTACTGTTCTTTCCATATCCGCATTCGATCAACCAGTTTTCTGGCTGGATACTGCCAACACCACGTTCTACTGTGATGCTGCATGCTCATATGCATTCTGTATTCTTACAGAATATCGATATGCTCTCCTGCAAGTGCCTTGTTCATGCTTCGTACTGCGCAGAATTTACCGCACATGGAGCAGGTATCATCATGCTCCGGTTTGCGCTCGTTCCAGATACGTTTTGCTGTTTCCGGATCCATGGCGCATTCCCACTGTGCCTCCCAGTCAAGCTTTCTTCTGGCATCTGCCATCTTGTCATCGATCTCACGGGCACCGCGGACACCTTTGGCAATGTCTGCTGCATGAGCTGCGATCTTAGATGCCATGATTCCCTGTTTTACGTCCTCAAGATTCGGAAGTGCAAGGTGCTCTGCCGGTGTTACATAGCAGAGGAATGCTGCTCCGGACATAGCAGCTACTGCTCCGCCGATCGCGGATGTGATGTGGTCATATCCCGGTGCAACGTCAGTTACGATAGGTCCTAATACATAGAACGGTGCACCCTGACAGATGGACTGCTGTACTTTCATATTTGCCTCAACCTGATCAAGCGGCACATGTCCCGGTCCCTCGACCATTACCTGGACGTCTTTTTCCCATGCACGTTTGGTCAGCTCGCCAAGACGTACAAGCTCCTCGATCTGGCATACATCTGTTGCATCAGCCAGACATCCAGGACGGCAGGCATCTCCAAGGGAGATGGTCACATCATACTCGCGGCAGATATCCAGGATCTCGTCGTAATATTCATAGAACGGATTCTCCTCACCGGTCATACACATCCATGCAAATACAAGAGATCCTCCTCTGGAAACGATATTCATTTTTCTCTTGTGATTACGGATCTGATCGATGGTCTTTCTTGTGATTCCACAGTGAAGAGTTACAAAGTCAACACCATCCTGTGCATGGAGTCTGACTACATCGATAAAATCTTTAGCTGTCAGCGTATCAAGATCTCTCTGATAGTGGATAACGGAATCATAAACCGGAACGGTTCCGATCATTGCCGGACACTCGGATGTCAGCTTGCGTCGGAACGGAATGGTATTTCCGTGGGAAGAAAGATCCATGATAGCATGGGCGCCCATGTTTACAGCTTCCATTACTTTCTGCATCTCTACATCGTAGTCCTTGCAGTCTCTGGATACACCAAGGTTTACATTGATCTTGGTGCGGAGCATGGAACCTACGCCCTCCGGATCGATACATTTGTGATTTTTATTTGCACAGATTGCCACCTTACCGGAGGCTACCAGCGGAAGCAGTTCCTCTGTTGTCATGCGTTCCTTCTTAGCTACGATCTCAAGCTCAGGTGTGATGATGCCTTTACGGGCTGCCTCCATCTGTGTACTGTAATTTCTCATGTAAAAAAAATCTCCTTCCATAAATTCTTTGTGTTTATACAACAAAAAACCGGTTGCTGCAACGCATACGCATCACGGCAACCGGCTCTTACTCTTACGTACTTAATGAAAATCTTCTGTACTTCTGATCTTCTGTGTCTTTAAGAATCCTTCGTGCATATGTCCCTACGTTGGCATTATCCAAATCAGGTTATGGGTCAAGACATTTACAGTCTACTCTCAGCTCGCTTCAGCGGGCCCCCCTGTTTTCATATGTTGGGGACGTTTGTTCGTCCATGTGGTTATTATAGTATACCGGCTAAAATTTGTAAACCACAATTCTGCATTTTATGACTTTTTCTTTCGACATAATCTGCCATTTTATCTCTCAAACTCCCCCGGATCTTTCTTTACAGACATTCTTCCACAGCTTTTCTGTTCCCCGTCAGGAGGATATCCGCAATCCGCATTCACTGCTTATTGCTTTTCGCAATTACAGCAGTCGATTTCCCTGATCCGGTCAATCTCTGCAAGGTTTTCTGCACCTGCAAGGCGGATCCCCGCAAAAATGGAACCCGCAATATTGTGCCATACACTGAAGATCGCGCCCGGGAGTGTTGCAAGCGGATTGGCTGCAAAATTAGCTGCTGCCAGTGAGACAGCAAGGCCACTGTTCTGCATGCCTACCTCTATAGCTATAGCTGTTGTTCTGGAATACTCCACATGGAAGATTTTTGCAGCCAGAAATCCCAGCATCATACCACAGAAATTGTGGATCGCCACTACTCCAAGCACCAGAACTCCACAGCTTACGATCTTCTCTGCATTTACAGCCACAATTCCTCCGATGATCATAACAATAGCTACAACCGACACCAGCGGCATAACATCGGATACCTTATCCACATGCTCTCCCGCAAGGCTCCGAAGAAAAACTCCCAGGAGAACCGGGATCAGAATTACCTTTACCACAGAAAGCACCATGGCCCAGAAGGATACTTCCACCCAGGCTCCTGCCAGAACATATACAAGAAACGGTGTCATCAACGGTGCTGCCAGTGTGGAAACTATAGTCATTCCCACAGAAAGCGCCACATCACCTCCTGCGATATAGGTGATCACATTGCTGGCTGTTCCGCCCGGACAGCATCCCACCAGGATCACTCCCAGTGCCAGATCTGCCGGAAGGTTCATCACTTTACACAGAAGCCAGGCGATCACCGGCATAATGGTATACTGAGCCACTGCACCGATCACCACTTCTTTGGGTCTGGAAAAAATTGCCCGGAAGTCATCCAGCTTTATGGTCAGACCCATACCAAACATGATCACTCCCAGAAATACAGACGTATAGTTCGTCATCCAGGAAAATCCGTCACGCCAGAAAAAAGCCAGGCAGGAAAAAGCGATGATAATGATCCCGATATATCTGGATGCAAGGCTGCTGATAATTCCGATTTTCTTTAAAACTTTCCCCATACATTATACCTCGTAGCTGAAGTTGTCGATCAATCTTGTTTTTCCGATGTAAACAGCCATTGCTACAAGAACGCTGCGGTCAGCTTTTTCCACCGGCTGCATGGTAAGTGCATCTACCATGGATACATAATCAATCTTTGCCAGAGGCTCTGCTTCGATCACTGCTCGCATTTTTCCGAGAAGCTCTTCTGCCGGGATTCCTGCGTGAATGGCTTCCTGTCCGGCTTTTACTGCCTTTGACAGGCAAAGAGCTGCTTTTCTCTCTTCAGGGCTTAAGTATGTATTTCTGGAGGATTTTGCAAGTCCGTCCTCCTCACGGATGATCGGACAGCCTACGATCTCAATATCGAAGTTCAGATCACGCACCATCTTGCGAATGATGGCCAGCTGCTGTGCGTCTTTCTGTCCGAAATATGCTCTGTCCGGTGCCACAATGTGGAACAGCTTGGTCACAACGGTACACACACCTTTGAAATGGATCGGACGTGTTTTTCCGCAAAGTGTCTCTGACAGAGTATCTATACTTACAAATGCGTGGGGATCATGATACATCTCGGAAGGCTCCGGGCAGAAGATCAGGTCTGCTCCCAGGCTTTCGCAGAGTTTGCTGTCACGCTCAAAGTCTCTCGGGTAGGCTTCCAGGTCCTCGGTAGGACCGAACTGTGTAGGATTGACGAAATCGGATACCACTACGATATCATTCTGCTCTCTGCATTTTTTGATCAGGCTTGCGTGTCCCTCATGGAGAAATCCCATGGTTGGCACAAGGCCTACTGTTTTTCCTTCTTTTTTCCACGCTTTGATCTGTTTTCTTGTTTCTTCTACTGTTTTTGTTACCTGCATTATGCTCTCCTCTTTTCCGGTTCTGGAACCGGTTTTCTTTATAGATTCGAGATAGCCTCTTTTCTGAATTCACCTTCGTCTTATTATCTTCCTGATCTGCGTCAGGCCATATCCTTCAGCAGTCCGTGTTTCTCATAATTGGTCACTCTGCTGATCCTGTTCTCTTCATCTACAAATACAACTGCAGGCTTGTGAGTACGGGCTTCTTCCTGCTCGTACTGTGCGTAAGCCATGATGATGATCTTGTCACCGGTGCTTACACATCTTGCTGCTGCTCCGTTCAGGCAGATCATACCGCTTCCGCGTTCTCCGCAAATGGTGTATGTCTCGAAACGGCTGCCGTTGTTCACATCTACGATCTGGACCTTCTCATATTCCAGTATCCCGGCAGCTTCCAGCAGTTCCTCATCCACAGTGATACTTCCTACATAATCCAGTTCCGCCTGGACAACGGTTGCTCTGTGGATCTTTCCTTTTAACATCTCTATTGTCATCTTATATAAGTCCTTTCCTGCAGGGAATAACTTTCAAGTGGATAAAAGCATCCGCTTCTGTATTTAATAAAAAAACGTCTCGGGGTACACTTCGACCCTGAAACGCTTCTGATTGATTCCCTGTATATTGAGTCCTGTTTTTATACACGAAAAGCATGCTCTTCAACAGTTGCTCAAAATTCCCATAACTGTTGTAACGCCTTCGTTATCATCGATACAGGCTCGTATCTTTTATAATTTTCATATATCCGTCCGTTCCCGATCCCGGGTTTCGGCTGGCTATTTTTATATAAGATTCCAGTGATTTCAGCCAGAGTATAGTTTTGAGTCCAAATACTATCTCTGTGGGGTATTATTGCACCCCGACACTGGTTTGTCAATAATTTTCATATTCTCTATTATCGTGAATGGCAGTAATAATCTCAAAACCAGTTACTTTCACCAAAAAAGCCCTCCCACACAGCAATTTCTCTGCCATGTGAAAGGGCTTTAGCTTTCTTCCTTTATGCACATTATTTATGGATATGCACATCCAGCTGATTATAAGGAATCTCAATTCCATAATAATCAAAATCTTCCTTGATCCTCTGGTTCAATCTCCATCTGGCTGCCCAGTAGCGGTCGGTATCTACCCAGACACGAAAGCCCATGATCACAGAGCTTTCTGCCAGCTCGTCTACGAATACCACCATCTCTTCGTCTTCTCTTGTATCCGGATCCTCGGTGAGGATATCTTCCAGGATATCCTTGGCCTTCTGGATATCTGCATTGTAAGAGATCCCCACTTTGATCTCCAGCCTTCGCTGATCCCTTGCTGTTACGTTGGTGATGGTCACATTGGAAAGAGTACCGTTGGGGATCACGATGTGCTTGTTATCAATGGATAACAGCGTTGTATAACAGATCTCGACCTTGGCTACCGTTCCCTCGCTTCCATCCTGTCCGTTAACGATGATGTAATCCCCTACCTGGAAAGGCTTGAACAGAAGAAGCATCATGCCTCCTGCCAGGTTGGCAAGTCCACCCTGGAGGGCAAGACCCATAGTAACACCTGCAGTTCCGAGAAGTGCTGCCAGAGATGATTCCTTTACTCCAAAGCTTGTGGATATGTTAAAGATCAGGAGTATGTAAAGTATGATCTTGACCAGTGAGGACATAAACTGTGCCACTCCTGTATCCAGCCTGGATTTTGTCAGTGATTTCCTCACAAACTTTACGATCCATTTAATTACCGTGCTTCCTACCCAGAAAGCAACAATAGCCAGAACAACCTTGATTCCGAATTTTGTGATGTCCGGCAGGTAATTTTCAAACATCTGCCTGTACTGGCTTACCTGATTTCCGACCTCCTGCACGGTCTGTACAGTACTATCCAATATAATCCCCCCTGTCTGATCGATCATTCGATATACATATGCGGATCGATCTATGTATTCCTGATGTAAACATTCCCTATAATCCGCATCTGGTAATATAATAATATAGCAGTGGTTTTTCCCTGTAAACCTGATTTCTCCGGTTCTATAAAGTATAGGGTATAAACCACTGCTGTATTTCTGTTATAGCTTTATTGTATATCGGTCCGGTAATCCGCCGCAGAATGCTGCAGAATATACTTGCCTGCTTCTCTTTACTCAGTTTTTCTCTTTATTTACTGATTCCCTTCATGGAAAGGCTGATCCGTTTTTTCTTCATATCAACACCAAGAACACGGACATCCACGATATCTCCCACACTGACTGCTTCCAGCGGATGTTTGATGAATTTCTCGCTCATCTCGGAAATATGGACCAGGCCATCCTGATGCACACCGATATCCACAAAAGCACCGAAGTCAATGACATTGCGGACAGTTCCCTTAAGAACCATGCCCTCTTTCAGATCCTTCATATCTAGGACATCGGTACGGAGGATCGGTTTCGGCATCTCGTCACGTGGATCTCTGGCAGGTTTTTCCAGTTCCTTTACGATATCACGTAAGGTTGGCTCTCCGATCTCCAGCTCCTTTGCCAGTTTTCCGTAATCGCGGATCTGCCCGGAAATACCGGTAAGCTTACGCTCTGCCACATCTTCCGGTGTGTAGCCCAGCTTTTCCAAGAGTTTTTTTGCTGCGTCATAGCTTTCCGGATGGACACTGGTTGCGTCCAGAGGATTTTTGCCTCCTGTGATCCGTGTGAAACCTGCACACTGCTCAAAGGCTTTCGGACCAAGCTTGGCAACCTTAAGAAGTTCTCTTCTTGTCTGGAACGGCCGTTTTCCTCACGGTAGGCTACAATATTCTTTGCGATGGCCTTGCTAATTCCGGAAATATACTCCAGAAGGGATGCAGACGCAGTATTCAGATCCACTCCGACCTTGTTTACACAATCTTCCACAACGCCGTTAAGGGCTTCTCCCAGCTTTTTCTGGTTCATATCATGCTGATACTGACCGACACCGATGGATTTCGGATCGATCTTTACAAGCTCTGCAAGCGGATCCTGTACACGTCTTGCGATGGATGCGGCGCTTCTCTGTCCAACATCGAAATTCGGGAATTCTTCCGTGGCAAGCTTGCTTGCGGAATATACAGAAGCACCTGCCTCGTTGGTGATAACATACTGGACCTTTTCAGGGATTTCCTTAAGAAGCTCCACGATGATCTGCTCGGATTCTCTGGATGCCGTTCCGTTTCCTACAGAGATCAGTGTCACATGATATTTGCTGATAAGCTTTTTCAGGGTTTCCTTTGCGGCACGGATCTTGGTCTCATTGGTTGGTGCTGTGGGATAAATAACTGTGGTATCCAGAACCTTTCCGGTAGGATCTACCACTGCCAGCTTGCATCCGGTACGGAAGGCAGGGTCCCAGCCAAGAACTACCTGTCCTGCAATTGGAGGCTGCATGAGAAGCTGCTCCAGATTTTTGCCAAAGACATGGATGGCACCGTCCTCTGCTGCCTCTGTAAGGGCGCTTCGGATCTCACGCTCAATAGCCGGTCCGATGAGACGTTTATAGCTGTCCTCAATGGCTTCTTTCAGAACAGGTGTAGTGTATGGATTATCGCGGACGATCACCTGTTTTTCAAGATAACGGATGATCTCTTCCTCAGGTGCAAGGATCTTCACAGTAAGGAATTTCTCTTTCTCACCACGGTTCAGAGCAAGGACACGATGACCTGCAAGCTTTTTCACCGGCTCCTCAAAGTCATAATACATCTCGTATACAGACTGCTCCTTCTCATCTCTTGCGGTGGAACATATAGTTCCCTTATCCATTGTTCTCTTACGGATACTGATACGATAATCTGCTTCATCAGAAATGTGTTCTGCAATGATATCTCTGGCACCGCTGATGGCCTCTTCCACAGTTTTGACTTCTTTTTCCTCAGAAAGAAATGCTTTTGCCTCTTCTTCAAGAGTTTCTTCGTCATCTGGAGAAGGATGATGTCGGCCAGAGGTCCCAGACCTTTTTCCCTGGCGATGATGGCACGTGTACGGCGCTTCGGGCGGTACGGACGGTAAAGATCCTCTACCACAACGAGTGTCTGCGCTGCCTCGATCTGTTTCTTCAGCTCCGGAGTCAGCTTGCCCTGCTCCTCGATGCTGCCCAGAACCTGAGCCTTTTTATCCTCAAGATTTCTTAAATAAGTAAGTCTCTCATTAAGATTACGAAGCTGTTCGTCGTTCAGTGTACCGGTTGCTTCCTTACGGTATCTGGAAATAAAAGGAATGGTGCAGCTTCATCGATCAGCTTAACCGCTGCCTCGACCTGCCATTTCTCAACGTTCAATTCTCTGGTAATTACCTGAATAATATCCATTTTTATCTTTCTCCCGTTGTTTCAAATTTGCCTGAGGCTGCTTTTTCCTCTTTACACAGCTTCTGACATTTATCAAAGATCAATCTGTGCGATCACGTCCTTCAGAGCATTGGCGCTTGCGTGAAGCTTCTCTGTCTCCTCCTCGGTCAGCGGAACACGAACGATACGTTTTACACCTTCCGGTCCGATAGAAGCCATGGTACTAAGACATACGTCTTCAACACCGTACTCTCCGTGAAGCATGGTTGATACACTGACTATTGTATCAGATGCTGCAAGAAGAAGCGAGCAAAGTCTGCAAACAGATACGGCTACCGCATAAAATGTAGCACCCTTCTTGGCGATCACAGTTGATCCTGAAGTATGAACATACTCCAGAACCTCTTCTCTGTCAAGTGGCTGCAGATCTTTCTGATCCTCATGAACGATCTTGTCAAACTCATCAAGGGTCGCACCTGCAACAAAGGCTCTGGACCACGGTACAAAGGAAGTATCTCCATGCTCTCCGAATACATAGGCGTGGATGTTTTTCTCAGATACACCGTAGTGCTGAGAAAGTCTGCAGCGGAGACGGGCCGTATCCAGGGCGTTCCGGAACCAAGGATCTGATTTTCCGGCAGTCCGGAAAGCTTTGCAAATGCATAAGTCATAATATCACATGGATTACTTACGATAATATAAAGCGCTTTGGGAGCCACCTTTACGATCTCCGGAGTAATATTCTTCATAATGTTAACGTTGGTCTGTGTCAGCTCGATGCGAGTCTGTCCCGGTTTTCTGGCAATACCGGAAGTGATGATCACAATGTCAGAATCTGCAGCATCCGGGTAATCTCCTGCCACGATGGAGATCGGCTCACGGAAACTGGTTCCCTGCTCAATATCCATAACCTCACCTTCAGCCTTATCTTTGTTAATATCGATCAGAACGATTTCTGATGCAATACTCCTCTGTGATAAGGTATAAGCGATAGTTGCTCCTACACTTCCTGCTCCGATGATCGTAATTTTACTGCTCATATTTGTTCTCCTTTCAGCGTTGTTTGTCATTTTAATAACAACTTTAATTACACACATTCAAACATAACATAAAACATTGCCCTGTGCAATAAAAATTTTATTGTATTTCTCAGGTTAATCCCCGCCAATTTGCATTTCAAATTATTTAAACCGCTTATATTTTCTGATATTTTTCCTATTATTCTGTATACATTCCTGTTATTTTTTTATCGATTTATAGAAGCAATTTCAGAAACCTAGCAAAAAACCTCTGAACTTCAAAAAAAATCAAGAAGTCCAGAGGTTTCTTTCACCTCTTATTATTGGCTTAGATTCAGATGTTTATAGCTGCTCCAACGTTCACCCGGTTAATTCTTTGCCTGGGCAAGGGCTTTTTGTGCAGCGTCCAGGATCCCTTCGGAAGAATATGTGGCTCCGCTGACAGTATCGATCCCATCCGCCGACTGGTTTGCCATGATCTGAGAATAGATCGTGCTCCATGCAGGATCAAAAAATTCCGGTGTATCCTGATTTGTCTGCTCAATGGATGCGATCTGGCCTCCTGAGATCGTAATTGTCAGATATGTTTTTCCTCCATATCCAAAAGCCGAGCCTGTATACGTTCCATCTCTGTACATTCCCACCGGTTCCGGTGCTTCCGTTGGCTCCGGTGTTGCATCCGGCTCATCTGTCCCTGGTATTGGAGTTACATTGGGTTTTTCAGGAACCGGCGTCACATCCGGGTCGTCCGGCGTCGGGGTTGCTGCCGGCGTCTCTGTTGGCTTCGGTGTGGCTGTTGGTTTCGGCGTTGCCGTAGGTTTCGGTGTGGCTGTTGGCTTTGGTGTCGGTTTCTTTGTCGGAGTTGGTGTGGGTTTCTTTCCATACTCCGGATTGATCGCTTCTTTAAGAGCTTTTTTTACAGCGTTGAGAATTCCGTTGGAGGAATAGGTTGCTCCGCTGACTGCATCAATATCATCTACAGAATCCGTACCAATGATCTGTTCCTCCAGCACGCTCCATGCTTTTTCAAAAAACTGCTCCGTGTCCGTATTTTCCTGTTTCAGGGCTTCGATCACGCCATCCTTGATGGTCACAATTACTTTCACGTCTCCATTGAAGCCCTTTGCCGAAGCTGTATATTTACCGTCCAGATATTTTTGGGGACTGTCCGGATCTTCCGGTTTCTTTGTAGGAGATGGTTTTTTTGTAGGTGACGGAGCTGATGTCGGAGTTGGTAAAGCAGTTGCTGCAGGTGTAGGGGTGACCTGCTGGCTGTTTCCATCTGCCGCTGCCTGGGAGAGGGCATTCTGAACTGCTGGATGATTCCGTTGGAGGAATAGGTTGCTCCACTTACTGCATCTACATTCGGTGTATTTCCGGCGATCATCCTGCTGATCACACCCTGAGCTGACGCAAAATACGACGCAGTTTCTCCAGATGCCTCCAGAATATCTATGGCCGCAATCTTTCCACCGCTGATTGTTACTCTCACGCGAATCGTCCCGCCAAATCCGGTTCCGCTTCCTTCATACGTACCGTCCTTATATCCATCTGCCGGAACGCTTGCTACCGGTGTCTGCGTGGTTCCCTGTCCTGCGGCGCCGGCATTGCTTTTTGCAGATTCGGAAACCGTTCTTATACCTGAGCTTTTTTTCGCTGCTGTTTTTTTTGCACTTTTTTTCGATGAGCTTTTCTTTTTTGTTGTACTGTTTTTCTCAGCTGTGGCAGTTGTGCTGTCAGAAACAGTATTTTCTTTTTCATACCCGAGATATTTTTCCAGCTCTGAAGCAGACATTACGGTCGTCTCTGCTTGCCCGACTGCTTCTGTCTCTCCATCAGAGCCCTTCGCCTTTATGCCTGAAAACACAAGCGCCGCAATCACAGCAGCTGCAGGAACCAGCTTGGTCCAGGGTATCTTCGGAGTATTTTTTTCCTCCTGCTTTTTATCTTTCAGATCTTTTTCCATGCTTCCTTACTCTCTCCTCTTTTCTTGCGGCCTCTGTCAGACATTGCTCTTCAGAAATCAGCAGACCTCTGCCGCAGACATTGCTCTATGTCTGCGGCAGAGGCTTCTGGATATCTGTGATCACATTCGGTTCAACAGTGAAATTATTTAACTGTTACCACAAATTTCTTTGTAATTCCGTTGCATTTCACTGTGATCGTTGCTTTACCTTTTTTGATTCCCTTTACAACACCCTTGCTGTTTACAGCTGCAACTTTTTTATTGCTGCTTGTATATGTAACCTTGCCTGCAGGTGTTGCTTTGGATCTGATGGTTGTTGTTTTACCTTTTTTGATCGTTGCAGAAGATTTTACAAGACTGAATGCAGGATTCTTGACAACTACTTTGCAGGTTGTCTTCAGGGCTCCTGCCTTTGCTGTAATCGTAACGGTTCCTGCTTTAATTCCTTTTACAACACCTGTTTTACTGTTTACGGTTGCAACCTTTGTGTTGCTGCTTGTGTATTTTACAGTTGCAGATGGTGTTGCAGTTGCTTTTACAGTTGCTGTTTTTCCTTTGTAGATCGTTACGGAAGCCTTTGCAAATTTAATTGTAGAAGCTTTTACTGTTACCTTGCAGGTTGCTGTGGCATTTCCGACCTTTGCTGTGATAACTGCTGTTCCGGCTTTTACGCTTTAACAACACCCTTGCTGCTTACTGTTGCAACCTTTGTGTTGCCGGACTTAAATGTTACTGCTGCATCGCTGTCATTTGTTGTTGCCTTAAGAGTCGTTGTTTTTCCTGTATATACAGCTGCTGCTGTCTTATCAAGTGTAACTGTTACCTTCTGAAGCTCTTTCTCTGCTCCCTGAAGATGTTCAAGTGCTTCATTTACCTCAGCCTGACTTGCATCTGTTTTTGTAAGAATGTCTTCTGCTTCCTGAAGCTCACCGGCAAAGGACTTCCAGGTTGCAATTGTGTAATCTGCCTCTGCCAGAGCCTTTGCAGCTTCCACTTCTGTTTTAAGACTTGTAAAATCAGTTGGCTCCATTGTAGGATTTACGATATTCTCTGCAGTTGCCTGGAAGCTGTAGGTATAGTCATTATATCCAAGAGCATACACTGTCAGTTTCCAGTATCCTGTTCCGTCTGTTCCTCCCGGAAGCTTGCAGCGTGCAGATTTTGTAAGTCCAAGCTGGATTCCCATTGCTTTATGCATCCAGTTATCTGCGGCAAACTTGGTTCCATAAGAAGCGAGGCATTTTGTATATGTGGAATCATCTCCATAATAATCCCAGCGTACAGCCTGCATATTTGCACCAAGATCACCATAATTTCCATTGAGATCCACACGGAGGAATTCGCCGTAGCTTCCGCTTGCTGCTTTTACACTCGGCTTGATCTCTGTTGCTGTTTTTAACGCCTGATCCTTGATACCGGAAGCTGTTCCGTCTGATTTTCTTGCTGTAAATGTAAAGCCGTCACCATTTTTCTCCGCATATTTCAGACCATTTGTCTGTGCATTTACGTCTGGCACAAGGCCTTTGTAATACTGGAGATTGTTTTCACTGTATCCTCCGGAGAGCACAGCTCCATCCTGTACAACATTATACTTTTGCAGAAATCTGCAAAATCTGCGGTCTTAACTGCTACCGGGACATATTTCAGACCATATATCTCATAATGATCCATCGTATAGGTTTTTCCATCTTCTGTTGTTATACTGCCTCTGTTCCATTTTACCTTGGAACCGTCTGTAAGATAAAGTGTGCTTCCTTTATCCTCCCAGTAGGATACGTCGAATCTGGTTCCGTCTTCAGCAATGATCGTAGCTTCTGTCTGATAGCTTCCTCTGTGAAGTCCATGATTTGCAGTCGCTCTTGTTACTGTATCAAAAGCTCCTGTATCAAACTCACTATGTGAATCCTTCTCTTCTGAAGAGCTTGTATCTCCAGCTGCATATACGCCTTCTGCTGCCCAGTACTCACCCCAGGTAAGTCCTGCATATACGTACTGATACTCGCCTGTCAGCTGGTCAGAATCGGAAAATGCTTCCGCCACTTCATCGCCTTCTGTGAAATCCTCTTCCCCTGTAGAGAACGGGTCTGCTTCCTCTGCTGTATCTTCCTGCTGGATATCCTCTGTCTCGTCTGCAACAGCTTCTGGCACTGCTGCATCCTCTGCTGCTTCTTCTGTTATGTCTGCAGCATCCTCTATAGCTTCTTCTGCTACAGCTTCAGTATCCTCTGCCGTTTCCTCTGTGCTAAAATCCTCCTATCTCCTGCCTCTCGCCTCGGAAACCACGGCTGCATCAAGATCAGATGCCATTACAGCGGTCGGAAAGGTTGTTGCTGCCACTGCAAGACTTAAAATGCATGGAGCTGTTTTTTTCAATAGATTCCACTTCTGCATTGCTTATTCCTCCTAAAAATATAATATATTTATAGAACCCTTTCCAGGTTTACTATCGCAAGTACTGCAGATATGAGCATTCCCCTCTGCCAAACAGTCATAAACCGGATCGCCGGGAGATCAGCTTCACTCTGCAATATCCTCCACACTATAGGAATCCGCAAGCAGGCTGAACCGCTCCTTCATCCCCTTAGTGAGATACACATGATGGTCTTCATCCACAAAAAGTCCGTCTGCACCGTAAGCTTTCAACAGCTGTGTCCCTTTTTCCACCCCCAGCACAAAACATGCTGTGGAAAGCGCATCTGCCTCCAGACCTGAGTCACAGACTACCGTTACCCCGGTCACTCCGCTTTCTGCCGGATAGCCGGTAGACGGGTCCATAATGTGATGATACCTTACACCATTTTCGATAAAATATTTCTCATAATCTCCGGATGTGGAAAGAAATTCTGTACCATTTAAGGCAACCACACCAAGATAGTCATCCTCATTTTCAGCTCTGGGATCTGTCACTGCCACATTCCAGGAAGAACCATCCGGCTTGCTTCCGTAGGTCATGACACTGCTTCCTCCCAGATTCATAAGTGCTGCTGTTACATCCTTCTTTGTTTCCAGTTCTTTAAGGATCAGGTCACAGCCAATACCCTTTCCCGCTGCTCCAAGATCCAGAGAACAGCCCTCCTCCATGTGGACCGTATTTCCGTCAAGAAAAATCTTCTGATATCCGGAATCCTTCAGAACATTCTTAATTTCTGCTTCTTCCGGAATTTTCTGTTTTTCCCCTCCAATATCCCACAGGCGGATCAGCTTCCCGATGGTTGGGTCAAAGGCTCCGTCAGAATCCTCTGCGATCTTCAGAAGACGTTTCAGGTATCCGGAAAGCTCGTCGGAAATCTCCGTATCTTTTCCGCTGTCTGCATTCACCTTATAGATCTGGGACTTCTCATTGGTCCAGGAAAGAAGGTTCGTCTCCACATCTGTCAGCACAGCTGTCAGCTTACTGTTTATATCGTCACCTGTGGTATAGAGTGTTTCTGATACCACAGTATCCATTGCAAAATCTGTATCAGTATATGTCTGTACATCATTTTCCGAAGCAGCCATGCACAGCACAGGAAACAACACCGCAATTCCTGTAAATGTAGCTGCTGCCAGAAAAGTTTTCTTTTTCAGAGCCTGATATCTCATAGATCATTTTTCCTCAATTGTTCCAATGTGAATATTTTTTCTCGGGCATGCTGCGGCACATGCGTGGCAGCAAAGACATTCGCCGGATCTGCCTGTGTCGCCGTCGATATCCAGATGCGCCGGACATCTTTTTTTACAGAGACCACATTTCGGCGGACATTTCTCACGGTTTCTCCGAAACAGTGCACCCGGAAGGATTGGCATTAATGCAAAAACCGCTCCCATGGGACAGAGAAACTGGCAGAAAAACCTTTCCTGTGTACACATTCCCACAATGATCAGCACCAGGAGTACAATTCCCACCAGATATTTGCTGTTCGGGAGCCGTCCTGCCGTGAGCATGGAAAAAACATCCCACGGGCTGGTTCCCGTAAGCTTTCCGTATACACCTGTAAGGCAGGAAAGCAGGATCAGTGCCAGTACGATATATTTGACTTTCTGAAGCCCGTGAACCATTTTTTCGGAAAGAGCCGGTTTCTTTTTTTTGTGAAAGCATTTCATCCGGATCCAGGAAAAGCCTTCATATACGGCATCTCCGAAAGATCCGAATGCACACGCATATCCGCAGAAATGTCTTCCGAAAAAGCAGGTAAAGATCAGAAGCACTGCCGTTACCGTCAGAAAGGAATTCCACTCCACCGGCTGACCGGCCGCAATGGCAAGAAAGATCGATTTGATCCCTGCAAAGGCTGTAGAAAACAGAGACGGGGCGGCAATAAAAAATGCCAGCTGTATTCCCGCACGCATCAGCCTTACCTCCCGCTGTCTTTTTTTCATGAGTTTTCCGCCTTTCCAAGTGCCGCATCCACTGCGTTCAGGATTCCTGTGGAGCTGAACGTTGCTCCGGATACGGTATCCACATCTGTACTCTGAGCACTCAGGATGGAATCGATCACACTCTCTGCCTGTGAAAGATATGCACTGTCCTCACCTGGGGCGCTGACTACGTTGATGGATGTGATCTCATCACCGGCAAGTGTCACTTCCACCTGAATGGTCCCGCCGTATCCCTCGGCTTCTCCTGTATAGGTTCCATCTTTATATACATTATCGGAATCTGCGGTTGCTGTGTCCTCTGCGTCTGCATCGGATACATTGCCATCTGAAGTGTCTGTTGTTTTGTCATCGCCTGCTGCATCTGCATCACTGCTGCCTGATTCTGCAGATGCTGCCTGATTCTGCATACGATTTACATAACTCGTCTCCAGCGCACTGAGAAGTTCATTCTGCTGCTCCTGAAGTGTATCTACCTTATCTGTCAGAGCCGCGATCTCTTTTTCATTTGCCTGGGCTTTCATGCTGCTGTTATAAAAAAGTACAGCCAGGATCACCAGCAGTAAGGAGATCACTCTCATATAAAAATTCTGATTTTTCATCTCTTTTCTCCCTTGTATTTATAACAATTCCGTAAATTGCTGCATCAGGCTCAACTGTGCGAACATATATGGCTGCGTCAGATGCTCTCGATCCAGTCCTGTAATCTGCGTATAACTGTCTTTTGGACAAATTATATAGTTTTTATCCATATACATAAATTAGTTTTGATTAATCTTTTTTGAGAAATTAGACAATGCTAACTTACAGTTAGGTATTATATCACCTGTTTTTTTTCTTGTCTACACTTTTGTTAGTAGTTTATAACTTTTTCCAATATGAATTTTTCTGTTTTATGTCTTTTATAAAAGAAAAATCATCGCCACTCCTCCCTTTCCGTTGGGAACAGCTGTATGAATTATGGTTAGATATCATTAACTTATGTTTGCCTTTTAATTTCGATTATGATATGATTTTTCTGAATCTGTAACAGAAATGGAGATTTGTTTTGAAGAAAAAAGAATTGATTTTTATTGCCGGGATCCTGATTCTGGCGGGGGTTCTCTGGCTTGGTTTTCAGATTACGGGGAAACGTTCCCATAATACGATCCGTATTACCGTTGACGGAAAAGAATTCGGAACCTATTCGCTTTCCCAGGACCAGATCATCCACATCGGAGACACCAATGTCTGCGAGATCAAAGATGGAAAAGTTACAATGATCGAAGCAACCTGCCCGGATCATTACTGTATGAAACAGAAGGCTGTGGACGAGCACGGCGGTTCCATCATCTGCCTTCCTAATAAGGTTGTGATAGAAGGGGAAAATACTGCAGCGGATTCGGATTCGGAGAGTTCGCCTAAAATTGATGCGGTGACATAAAATTTCCGGAGAATATGCGCAATGCGTGTTCTCCGTAGATTTTTCTCTGACAGACGGTATTCTGTCTGTGCTATTCCTGCAACGATATTCCTGCAACAAATGAAAGGATTTATTTATGAAACGAAAAACAGCTTATCTCGGATTATTTGCCGCGGTAGCGATCATTTTTGGATATGTGGAGTCTCTGGTCCCTATATTTACAGGGATTCCGGGTATCAAGCTCGGGCTTGCAAACCTGGCGGTGCTTTTTATACTGGACCGATATTCCTTTAAAGAAGCGGCTCTCGTGTCCGTTGTCAGGATCCTGGTGATCGGATTTATGTTTGGAAATCTGTTCAGTATTTTGTATAGTCTGGCTGGCGCTGCGCTTAGCCTGACTGTGATGGATCTTTTGAAAAAACATTCCGGCTTCAGTCTGATCGGTATCAGTGTGGCCGGTGGTGTCACACATAATATCGGGCAGCTGATCGTTGCCATGATCGTGGTGAGCAATACGAGTTTGATGGTTTATGCACCGGCACTGCTGGTAGCAGGTGTCCTGGCGGGGATTCTCATAGGTGGGTTGACAAAGGAGGTTGTGGGACGACTTCCTTTGAATCTATAATTATGTGGTTTGATTTTTGGATTATGGTTTTCACTTTTTTAAGTGAGGAGAAATTGTGTGGTTTGATTTTTTAGATTATAGTTTTCACTTTTTGAAGTGAGATAAATTGGGTAGTTTGATTTTTTTGGATTGTTGTTTTCACTTTTTGAAGTGTGAGGAAATTGGATGGTTTGATTTTTTTGGATTATAGTTTTCACTTTTTGAAGTGAGATAAATTGGATAGTTTGATTTTTTGGGATTGTAGTTTTCACCTTTTGAAGTGTGAGGAAATTGGATGGTTTGATTTTTTTGGATTATAGTTTTCACTTTTTGAAAGTAGGTAATTTGCGAGAAGGGGAAGCACTCATAGTTGCGAAGGCCGTCTCCCCTTCTCGCGCTCTTCCCCTCCTGGCCACGCCGCTGTGATGCGTTGTGGAACGTGTAAGTGCATCGGCTCAGTCCTGTATTCTGCTGTATCGGCAGTGACAGGCTGAGCCGATTATTGATTCGGCCATGTATTCTGCTGCACTGGCAGTAGCAGCTAAGCCGATTATTGATTCTGTCTTGTATTCTGCTGCACTGGCAGTAGCAGGCTGAGCCGATTATTGCTTCGGCCATGTATTCTGCTGCACTGGCAGTAGCAGGCTGAGCCGATTATTGCTTCGGCACTGTATTCTGCTGTACCGACAGTAGCAGGCTGAGCCGATTGTTGCTTCGGCACTGTTTATTGCTTCTTCACTGTTTATCGCTTCTGGCTGAATGGGAAAGTGGACTGCGTAGCGGGCTTGTTCTCTGGATTGTGGTGTATCGCTGTTATTCAGGAACAGCTTCGCCAATATATTTACGTCAGCATAAATCGCTCAACCTTCCACAGCCAACGTAGTAGAATCCATCGCCCCTCCAATATCTTCACATATTCCTACAACCTACAATAGCTGCGTGCCCGGAAAGGGGGAGCTCGAGGGGGAAAAGCGGGCTTCGCAACTTTGAGTGCTTTCCCCCTCGTACCTGCCATGCCAAAATGGTCCCCCTGAAAGGGAAAGTACCTGCGTCTCAAGCATCCCCCGGAAAGGGCATCACCTGCGTCTCAAGCATCCCCCCGGAAAGGGCATCACCTGCGTTTCATGCATCCTCGAAAGGAAACATCCTCCGGAAGGCGATCAGGCTTCGGTTTCATCGTGGAACTGCGGGATCGGAGTTACCGGGGGATAAGAATCCACCGGAGGTTCATCAAACTCTCCGGAAATATTCCGATAGAAAACTGCCATACAGGTTTCTATATAAGGCACCAGCCAGATCAGTGCCAGATACAATGTAAATATGGAAAAAATGATCCACGGAACAAAACTTAAGAGCATTTTCATATATTCCCAGTAATGTCCCTTCATAAGCTTTGCACTGGCTTTCAGTGCCTGCACTCCTTTTATGTCCGAATTATCGGACAGGATGTAATAGCTCATGGTGAACGGCATAGCTGCCAGCAGGTTCAGCGCGAACCCGAGAAGTGTGAGCAGCATGTAAGTTACTGCCCAGTTCATCTGCTCCTCCGTTGTATTTCCCATATTGCTTGTAAAAGAAAACCACGCCAGTGGAAGTGATGTCACCAGATTGATCAATGCCAGCACAAAGGATGCCACGATCACATGATCCGGCTGATGGCTGAAAAAGTACAGAAGGTCTCCGAAAGAGTAGGCTTCCCTTCTGGAAATATTCAGATAGATCCGGTAAAGCCTGCGGAAAAAATACAGATCACCAGAGAAAGGACAAAGCTGAATACCTCTCCTCCAATGATCGCATACAGGGAATCTCCCGGAAAAAGTGCTGTGGAAATATAGCTTGAAACTGCGCTCATCGCCGCAACCGCAATACTCCCGATCACAGGGACCGTAAAATTACCGGCCAGAGTTTCCCCTGCCAGCTTCTTACAGCCCTTCAGATTTTTTCTCATAATTCTGTATCCCTTCGTTATAGAAGGCGGAGACTCATCCAAGCCTCCGCCCCGTCATTTTTTACTTCAGATATATCATATTCTCATATTTCACATCTGTTTAGTCTGCAAGATTAAACGCATCATGTACCGCATTCATGGCACGTACACCATCTTTCTCGTTAATGAGCACCGTCACACGGATCTCAGATGTTGCGATCATATTGATGTTCACACCCTCATTGTAAAGGCTCTCGAACATTTTTGCAGCAACACCCGGATTGCTCATCATACCTGCTCCTACAATAGAAAGCTTGGCAATGTTTTTCTCCGCATGAAGCTCAGAATAGGCGATGCGTGCCTGGTTAGCTTCCAGAACACCCATTGCATCGTCCAGATCATTTTTATCAACAGTAAAGGAAATGTCCTTGGTTCCGGCACGGCCGATAGACTGAAGGATCATATCCACATTGATATTTTTCTTAGCCAGGGTATCAAAAAGCTTAAATGCCACTCCTGGTGAATCTTTAAGTCCGATCACAGCAATACGTACTGCATCTGTATCCAGAGCAACACCGCTGATCAGCATTCTCTCCACTGTTACTTCCTCCTTTACCACAGTTCCTTCGCTGTTGTTGAGACTGGAACGTACCACCAGCGGCACGCCGTATTTCTTTGCCATCTCCACAGAACGGTTATGAAGCACTCCCGCACCCAGAGTTGCCAGATCCAGCATTTCATCGTAAGTGATCTCCTTAAGCTTGCGGGCATTCGAAACCTTACGCGGGTCAGCGGTATAAACACCGTCCACATCGGTATAGATCTCACAGGCATCTGCATGAAGCGCTGCCGCAAGAGCTACGGCTGTGGTATCAGAACCGCCACGTCCAAGTGTGGTATAGTCATTATATTTATCAATGCCCTGGAAGCCTGTGACCACAACGATCCTGCGGTTATCCAGCTCTCTGCGGATACGTGCCGCATCGATCTTTTTCAGGCGTGCGCTGCTATGTGCACTTGTTGTGTGCATAGCTACCTGAAAGGCATTCAGAGAAACAGCCGGTACTCCCAGACTGTCCATAGCCATGGACATCAGTGCCACTGACATCTGCTCTCCGATGGTAAAAAGCATATCCATCTCACGTTTCGGAGGTTTGTCATTGATATCCTTTGCCATGGTGATCAGCTCATCGGTATACTTACCCATTGCAGAAAGCACGACCACCACGTCGTTTCCTTTTTTGTAATCTTCGATACATCTTCTGGCAACATTAAAGATACGCTCTTTGTTTGCCACAGAAGTACCGCCGAATTTTTTTACAATCAACATGTTCTTTTCTTCCCTTCGACATCAATCCTTTACACGGATCATTGCCAGTACTTTTCCGGTGAGCTTGCTGATCTTCTCATAATATTCAGCCTGCTTCATCACCGGTGTGATAAATCCGAATTCGTCCGGAAGGTCATCCGGCTCGATGGTCTGTACATCACCAAAAGCTTTTTCCACTTCATCCATAGTAGTATCAGACACACGTACGAAGAAACGTCCCTCAACTTCATCCATATCCATAAGCTTCAAGGCATAGCTGCTCCAGTTTGTCATGATATTTCTGTGGAGATGCTTTGCTTCATCCACAACATCTGCAACTACTGCACTTGCAGTCGGAAGCTTACCTGCTCCGCTTCCGTAGAACATGGCATCTCCAAGAACATTTCCGTGCACAAATACTGCATTAAACACATCATTTACACTGTAAAGCGGGCTACTCTGCCTACCAGGAACGGCGCTACCATTGCATAGAAAGAATCTCCGATCCTGCGGCTTGTGGCAAGAAGCTTGATAGTCATGCCAAGCTCTTTTGCATATTCCATATCTGCCGGTGTGATCTTTGTGATTCCTTCTGTATAAATATCCTCGTAATTCAGGAATTTTCCGTATGCAAGTGAAGAAAGGATGGCGATCTTACGGCATGCGTCAGCACCTCCTACGTCTGCAGTCGGATCTGCCTCTGCATAGCCCTTTGCCTGAGCTTCCTTCAGAACCGTATCAAAATCACAGTTCTCTGTGCTCATCTTGTAAAGCATGTAGTTGGTGGTTCCGTTAAGGATTCCTGTGATCTCATCGATCTCATCTGCTGTCAGCGAGGAATTCAATGCGCGGATGATCGGGATACCACCGCCGCAGCTTGCCTCAAAAAGGAAGTTGATATTTTTTTCTTTTGCGATCTCCATGAGCTCAGAACCATGCTTGGCTACCAGAGCCTTATTGGATGTGCTTACGCTCTTTCCTGCCTGAAGCGCTCTTTTTACAAAGGTATAAGCCGGCTCGATCCCGCCCATAACCTCAACAACAATATCTACCTCCGGATCGTTTACGATCACTTCATAATCATGAACCAGAACTTTCTCAACCGGATCTCCCGGAAAATCTCTTAAATCAAGAACGTACTTGATGTTAATCTCATCTCCAGCTCTCTTGTTAATGCTCTCATGATTGGTGTTGATGACTTCAACAACTCCGCTTCCTACTGTACCGTAGCCTAATACTGCTATGTTTATCATATGCTTACTCCCTGCCTAAAATTTTCAAATAGTGTATACCGTCTCTCTGCTCAATATTCTCCACCATAGCCTCTGCGTCACCTTCTCCCGGAAGGATGTCAACGCTCAGCGTCAGCGTTGCGACTCCGTTAATGGGAATACTCTGATGTATGGTCAGGATATTACCGTGAAAACGGGCAATCGTCTGCAGCACCATTGATAAAAGCCCCGGCTCATCGTCCATCTGAATGATAAAGGTGATGGTCTTTCCCTTGGTCTCCTCGTGGAAAGGAAAAATATCGTCCTTATATTTGTAAAAAGAACTGCGGCTGATCCCGGTCCTTTCAGCAGCTTCCTGAACAGTAGCCACCCGTTTGGATTCCAGCAGTCTCTTGGCCTCAACCACCTTGAGAAGTACCTCCGGCACTGCCCGTTCTCTTACTACATAGTATTTTTTCTTTTCAACCTGTTTCTGCATAGCAACCTCTCTAACTGCTGTTCGCATTGCGGCCAGCAGCCTCCTGTCCGTTTCATAAAGACAACTGTTTTTGTACAAGAGATATATTATCATAATAAAAGAAACTCCACAAGCGCTTTTTTGCCTGCGGAGTCCTTTTCTCTGTCTTTATGGGGTTCCGTGACAGTAATGTTATTCTTTCTTTTTCGCCAGCGCGATCCATTTCAGGTATGCATTGATAAAAATGTCAATACCACCGTCCAGAACTGCGTCAACATTACCGGTTTCTTCATTGGTTCTATGGTCTTTTACCATGGTGTATGGCTGCAGGACATAGGAACGGATCTGGTTTCCCCAGCCGATATCTGTCACTTCGCCTCGAATGCCGGAAAGCTTCTCCTCGGCTTCCTGCTGTTTCAGCAGATACAGCTTGGCCTTCAGCATCTGCATAGCCTTGTCCTTATTCATGTGCTGAGAACGTTCATTCTGGCACTGTACCACGATTCCTGTTGGGAAATGGGTGATACGGATCGCAGAGGATGTCTTGTTGATATGCTGTCCACCGGCACCACTGCTTCGGTAGGTATCGATACGGATATCGTCGTCATTGATCTCTACGTCCAGATCCTTCTTGATATCCGGCATAACATCACAGGATACAAATGAAGTCTGTCTCTTTCCTGCTGCATTAAACGGAGAAATACGTACAAGACGGTGAACACCCTTCTCGGATTTCAGATAACCGTAGGCGTTCTCTCCGTTCACCTGGAAGGTTACGGATTTCACACCGGCCTCATCACCGTCAAGGTAATCCAGGACCTCCAGCGCAAAGCCCTTCTTCTCCGCCCATCTGCTGTACATACGATAAAGCATTCCGCACCAGTCGCAAGCCTCTGTTCCGCCGGCTCCTGCGTTCAGCTTGATGATGGCGTTCTCTCCGTCGTACTCTCCGGAAAGGAGTGTCTTCACACGGATGCTGTCAAAGCTTGCCTGGAACTCGTCCAGCATTTCCTGGATCTCAGGGACGATCTCAGGATCATTCTCCTCATATCCCATCTCGATCATGGTTTCCATATCTTCCATCTGTGTTTCCAGATTATGGTATGTCTCAATATCGTCCTTGAGACTCTTTAACTGTTTCATCTTCATCTGGGATGCTTCCGCATTATCCCAGAAATCAGGCGCTTCCATCTCGCGCTCTAATTCTTCGACCTTCTGCTCTTTGTTAGCGAGGTCAAAGTGAATCCCTCACTTCCACTAATGGCTCTGTGTATGTTGCAAGAATACTCTTGAACTGATCTAACTCAACCACAGCTTCACCTTCTTTCTATATATTGATACAGGATTTCCTGCCTGTCTTATACAATACCATATGGGCATGGAAATTACAACGAAAACGTGGTCAGGGCGTAAATATCCTCTCTCCTGTGCTTCAGAAGCGGCAGCTGCTCCCGGACTTTTTTTACCTCGTCCAGATCCAGTTCCACTATCTCCACGTCCGGCTTTTCTTCCATTTCCATGAGGACTTTTCCCCAGGGGTCTGCGGCAATGGAGTGACCCCAGGAATGATACCCGGCGTTCAGGTCTCTGGCTGGTGCAGCTCCGATGGTGTATACCTGGTTATCCACGGCTCTCTGGCGGAACATCAGCTCCCAGTGAAGGGGCCCTGTTGTCATGTTAAAAGCAGCCGGCACGATGATTACCTGGGCGCCTTCGTCCACCATCAGCCTGGCAAGCTCCGGAAAACGGAAGTCGTAGCAGATGCAAAGGCCCATCTTACCAAATTCTGTATCAAAAACCGTCACCTGGTCTCCCGGTGTCAGGGTATCGGATTCTTTAAAATACTGACCGCCTTTTACATCAATGTCAAAAAGATGCATCTTCCGGTGCTTACCGATCTGATGACCATTTCTGTCAAAAACATAGGAAGTGTTATAAATATTGCCGGCTTCATCTCTCTCCGGCATACTTCCGGCTACGAGATAAATTCCGTGTTCTGCCGCCAGCCTGGAGCATTTTTCCCAGGTATCTCCGCCCTCAATTTCGGCATATTCCGGAAAGTATTTATTTTCGTAGGGGCAGCAGAACATTTCGGGCAGGACTGCCAGATCGATCCCCTGAAGCTCCGGCTGGCAAGAAGTTCTGCTGCTGGGTGATATTGCGAAATTTATCAGTATATACATGTGTCTGGAGAATTGCAGTTTTTATAATTGCCATATTATCATATCCCTTCTCTTACAGCGAAAATTAAGTATCTGCCATATTGGCGCAGGATGACTTTCTCATATGCAGGGCGAGGGAATGAAGCGTATCGGTGGCTACGGCGATTGACGACAACGCAGCATATGAAAAATCAGACAAGTCTATATGACGGTTATTTAATATTCGCTGTACTCTGTTCCTGTGTAACAGAAATTCCAGAAAAAATAGCCCCACCGCATCATCCGGGTGAGACTATTTTTATCTTCCTTCTCAGATCTTGGCAGCCTTACGTCCGCAGCACTGTTTGTATTTCTTGCCGCTTCCGCATGGGCACGGATCATTCGGGTATACTTTATCTTCTTTTCGCTGAACCGGTTTCTTCGGGCCTGCGCTGTCATCTTTGTTTGTGCCGGTTACCTTAGCAACCTGCTCACGCTCGATCTTCTGCTCCACATGAACATGATACAGCATACGTACAGTGTCTTCCTGAATGGAGCTGATCATGCTGTTAAACATCTCGAATGCGTTCATCTTGTACTCAACAACCGGATCTCTCTGGCCGTATGCCATCAGACCGATACCCTGACGGAGCATTTCCATATCATCGATGTGATCCATCCATTTGCTGTCGATGCATTTCAGAAGGACAACTCGCTCAAGCTCACGAAGCTGTTCCGGTTCCGGGAACTCAGCCTCCTTCGCTTCATAAAGCTTCACAGCCTCTTCCTTCACAATATGCTTGATCTCATCTTTCTTATGGCCTTTTACCTTCTCTGCGGTCAGCGGGTGGATCGGGATGATCGGAGTGATCGCAGTGTTGAACTCATTAAGATCCCACTCAGAAGAATCCATGTCATCGGAGAAGCACATGTCTGTCATGCTGTCTACGATATCTGTGATCATCTTGTAGATGGCATCACGCATATTCTCACCGTCAAGTACCTGGCGGCGCTCCTCATAGATGATCTCTCTCTGCTCATTGTTAACCTGGTCATAGTCGAGAAGGTTTTTACGGATACCGAAGTTGTTGAACTCGATCTTCTCCTGGGCTTTCTCGATGGCATTGGAAAGCATCTTGTGCTCGATCTGCTCATTCTCCTCAACACCAAGGGATGTGAACACCTTCATCAGTCTCTCGGAACCAAACAGACGCATCAGGTCATCCTCAAGGGAAATGTAGAAACGGGATTCACCCGGATCTCCCTGTCGTCCGGAACGTCCACGGAGCTGGTTATCGATACGTCTTGACTCATGACGCTCGGTACCGATGATCTTCAGACCGCCGGCCTCTCTTGCCACATCGTCAAGCTTGATATCGGTACCACGGCCTGCCATGTTGGTCGCGATGGTAACGGCATCTGCCTGTCCTGCCTGAGCTACGATCTCAGCCTCAAGCTCATGGAACTTGGCATTCAATACATTGTGGGGGATTCCCTCTCTCTTCAGCATTCTGCTGAGAAGCTCGGAAGTCTCGATGGTGATCGTACCAACCAATACCGGCTGATGTTTTGCGTGAGCTTCCTTAACTGCCTCTACAACGGCGTTGAATTTCTCTTTCTTTGTCATGTAAACAGCATCGTCAAGGTCTTTACGCTGTACTACACGGTTGGTCGGGATCTCTACAACGTCCATGCCGTAGATATCACGGAACTCTTTTTCTTCGGTAAGGGCTGTACCTGTCATACCGCCTTTTTTGTCATATTTGTTGAAAAAGTTCTGGAAGGTAATGGTTGCGAGAGTCTTGCTCTCTCTCTTAACCTTCACATGCTCTTTCGCCTCGATCGCCTGATGAAGACCATCGGAGTAACGACGGCCCGGCATGATACGTCCGGTAAACTCATCAACGATCAGGATCTCGTCATCTTTTACAACATAATCCTGATCCTTGTGCATCAGATTATGTGCACGAAGTGCAAGGATGATGTTGTGCTGGATCTCCAGGTTTTCCGGATCTGCCAGGTTCTCGATATTAAAGAATTTCTCAACCTTCTTGATACCCTGCTCGGTAAGGTTGACGATCTTATCTTTCTCATTTACAACGAAGTCACCGGTCTCGATAACCTCCTCACCCATGATGGCTGCCATCTTGGTCATCTCATGCTGGCCTCACCACGCTCCAGCTGCTGTGCAAGGATATCGCACACCTCATAAAGCTTGGTGGACTTGCCGCTCTGTCCGGAAATGATCAGAGGTGTACGTGCCTCATCGATCAGGACAGAGTCGATCTCATCGATGATACAGTAGTGAAGATCTCTCTGAACAAGCTGTTCTTTATAGATGACCATATTGTCACGAAGATAATCAAATCCAAGTTCGTTGTTTGTTACGTATGTGATGTCACATCCGTATGCCGCACGACGCTCTTCCGGCTTCATGTCGTTAAGTACCACGCCTACAGTCAGGCCAAGGAACTCGTGAACCTTACCCATCCACTCAGCATCTCGTTTTGCCAGGTAGTCGTTGACGGTTACGATGTGGACACCTTTTCCCTCAAGGCATTCAGATATGCAGGAAGTGTGGAAACAAGAGTTTTACCTTCACCTGTTTTCATCTCGGCGATACGGCCCTGGTGAAGGATGATACCACCGATGATCTGTACACGGTAATGCTCCATTCCAAGTACACGCTTGGCTGCCTCACGTACGGTGGCAAATGCCTCCGGAAGAAGATCATCCAGTGTTGCACCTTCTGCAAGACGTTTCTTATATTCTCTTGTCTTGTCTCGTAACTGCTCATCCGTAAGCTGCTGCATCTGAGACTGATAGCTCTCGGTTTTTTCAACCAGCGGCATGATACGTTTTACCTCACGCTGGCTGCGGGTTCCAAATACTTTTGAAAAAACATTCATGTTTCTGCTCCAATCATTTTATTCGAATAAGACTGCTGTCTCTGATCTGTCCAATTTTGGATCATTCCAGTTCTCTGTTGATATCCGTTATACTGGATCACATATGGTATATATTCTACCACTTTCCTGTTATAAAAACAATGAACAATTATTTAACAAATCATGTCAGGAACAACAGAAAATATCCCGCATAGGATCCTGTTTTCGAGGATCCCGCGGGATATTACAGATCTTATTTCCTTACTTTTGCATTTTTCACACTGCTCCAGGCACCGTAATATGTCTTTCCGCTCACTTTTTTGTATGCACGGATACGAACATAATAAGTGCTTCCCTTTTTCAAACCGGAAAGTGTTCGGGTCAGTGCACTGGTGGACACTGTTCTGGCCCCTCTCATGGACCTTGAGGCCGCATACTGGATCTGATAGCCGGAAGCGCCAGCTGCTTTTTTCCAGCGGACAGTCAGCTTCCCGGAAGCCTTGCTGGACGGTTTGTACTGCACCGGAGCTGTCAGACGGACGATCCGGCTGCCGTTTTTGTTATAAGCACTTAAAGCAGAGCCCTTGTATGCGCGGACTGTATAGGTATACATGTTCCTGCTTTTACTGATCCGTCTGTATAGACCAGCGTATTGCTTCCGCTTACGGTAGCGATATTGACCCACTTGCTGCTGTTTCCGGCCCTTCGATAGATCTTGTAGCCGGAAGCATTTGCAGCTCTTTTCCATTTGAAGACGATGCCGGCAGGACTGTTGGAAGTGCCGGATAACCCGGGCGTGGTAAGCTTTACCGTTGTAAGGGACGCGGAACGGAACTGGTATACGGCTGACTGTACTTCATCAGTCTTTTTCCATTCAGCTTTCTGATAAACATACTTCTGGAAAAAGATATACATGTTATAAGTTGCGGCTTTGTTTATTCCTTTGGCAGATCCGATCCGCCATGTAGTATTCTTCCTGTTATCGGTTGGATTTGGTGAAGTACTCCAGTAAACCGGCACCCACTTCACATCTCCGGGCCCGGGATTTGTATTCGTAGTTCCCGCACCGGTCACGGTAAAATTATAATATTTATTCGGAGTAAATTTCAACGGAGAATCCAGCCCTCTGACGACACTTTCTCTGACATCCGGTATAGAAGGTGTATAGGTCGGTGTCGGCGTTACACCGTAATCCGGAGGTGCAGATGTAAGTGTAGGTTCAGGTGTCGATGTCACATTGTAAGCTGGACGAATCCCTCTGGAATTCAGTCTTAACTTTTTCAGTCCGCTAGTTCTGCCATCCGTGCCCAGTACCTTAAGATACAGATCAAATTCTTTCTCTATATCCAGATTCTTAAGATATATCACAAAGCTTCTGTTTGCGGTAACCACCACACGAGAGCTACCCATATCAAGCTTCGGAACAACAGATGTTCCGTCCTTTTTTCTCGCTACAGCTTTGTAGTAGCAGGCTCCGTTTGCATCAACTTTAAGTGTCACATTTACAGAACTGCGGCTTACCCATTTTTCTCCGGTCCATTTTACGTTTATTTTTGGCACCGGTGTTGGTGTCACTGTCAGTTCAGGATCCGCTGTCGGTGGCACTGTCGGTTCCGGACCCGCTGTCGGTGGCACTGTCAGCTCCGGAGCTGACGCTGACATAGCTTCTGCGTTTTCTTCTTCCATACTGTCTCCTGCTTCTTCAGGTATCAGTTCTGTCAATAATACTTCCGGATCATCCTCACTGGAGATTTCTTCTGAAACTCCTTCCTCAGCTCCGCCGAAAGCATCCTCGCTGTTCTCCGCGTTTTCCACATCTTCCATGGTTGCATCGGAAGAGTTATCCACCATTTCCTCAGAAATATCCTCACTGTCTTCTGTAGGCTGCTCAGTATCTCCCACAGGCTCTGTAGTTTCCTCTGCGGAAAACAGCTCCTGGCTGTCCGCAGTATTTTCTGTGATTTCTGCATCACCGCTGCCAAACTCTGCAGCCATACCGGTTGCCGGAAGCACCGTCACACAAAGCGCGGCACTTAAAAAAAAGTGCCAGAACTTTTTTCTTCATTTACCTTCCTCCTTTTCTCCGTGAGTTACATATTTGTTATGTCAAGGAGATATTCGCACTCCACACAGTATTATTTTTCAGAAAGTGGGGCTGACTGAAACTTGTACTGTACAGACTGTATCTTATCCGTAGACTGCCATTTGGAATCCTTGCAGGTATATTTGCGGAAGAAAACATACAGATTAAAAGTTCCCTCCTGGTCGATTCCTTCCTTGGAACCGATCTTCCAGGTGCTTCGGATCCGTTGGAATTCGGATTCGCAGATGTGCTCCAGTAAACAGGCACCCACTTAATGTCTCCGTTTTCCGGATCCTCATTATCGGTACCGGCACCGATAACCTTAAAATCATAAAATGTATCCGGGTAGAATTCCAGAGGAGAATCCAGCCCCTCTACCGTACTGTCCTCTGCCTTTGGTTTGGATGCTTTATGTTTTTTCTCAGAATCTGTTTTTTTCGCCGGGCGGCTGTCCTGATCCAGCTCCATCCGCTTCAGATCACTTAATTTCCCATTCTCATCCTCAATCTGGATATACAGATCAACTGCCTGGTCTGTATCCAGGTCTGCAAGTGTGATCCCGAACTCTTCATCCTCACTGATCAAAACCTCATCATTCACGGTATTTCCGGTCTCGATCTGAGGCACCTGGGGATTTCCGTCTTCCCCCCGCTCTGCCCATTTATAATAGCAGACGCCGTTAACGGCTGACGTAAGCGTTATCTCTGCCTGGGAATAGCTGTCCCATTTAAATCCTGTCCATTGTATTTCTGACTTTTGGGAATCCTTTGTATTGTTTTCTCCGGAACTCAGTTCCAGGTCCTCCACAGTCTGTTCTTTTATGGTGTCACCACTGTTAAATTCCGCTGCCATACAGGTAGCCGGTATCATGGTCATACCAAGAGCTACACTTAAGATCACCACAGGAAGCTTCTTTTTCCATTCTCCTTTCGCATATGTCTTCATTATATAATTCTCCCCTATTGCTTGCAACAGAAAAGAAGCCTGATTTTGCTGTGACATAAAAGGCTCCGGAAACCTGCCGATTTCTCACACAGATTCCCGGAGCCTTCCATTCAATATTCAGTTGTGATAATAAAATCCCCTATCAGAACTCTGGTTCGATCAGTCCGTAAGTATTTCCTTTACGTTTATAAACTACGTTAACCTGCTCTGTCTCAGCATTAAAGAATACAAAGAAATTATGTCCGAGAAGCTCCATCTGTACGCATGCATCTTCCGGATACATTGGTTTGATCCCGAATTTCTTGGTACGGATGATCTTAACTTCCTCATCCTCTTCATAATCCTTATCAAGGTATGCCTTCTGGAAGTTTGTGGATTCCTGCTGCTTGTCAACGATCTTGTTCTTGTATTTACGAAGCTGACGCTCAATTACCTCTTCAACCAGATCGATGGATACATACATATCATTGCTTACCTGCTCGGAACGGATAATGTTACCTTTCACAGGGATCGTTACCTCGATCTTCTGGCGATCCTTCTCAACGCTTAAGGTTACTGAAATCTCAGTTTCAGGAGTGAAATACCTTTCAAGTTTACCAAGCTTGTCCTCAACAGCTGTTTTAAGTCCTTCGGTTACTGCTATATTCTTTCCACTAATAATAAATTTCATGACTTCCATCCCCTTTGCTGTTTTATGTTGCTATTATAACATATTAAATTGAATTTTAACATCACTTTTCAAAAATTTCATAAATTTTTTCCAAATTTATTCGATATATTCCTTCAAAATGTTTTTTTTGTCGTGAATGCGCAACTATTAGAGTATTTCATCTAATTAATTCATTACAAATGTATATCTGCACACCAGTGCCAGAAGATTGATGGGACAAAAGCATCTGCTTCACTATTTGTATATACTATTTCATTTTAGCCAGAGCTTCAAAGGGTATACTTCCGCCAAAAATATCCAAAGCACTGCCAACAGTCACATCCAGTCTGCCCTGACCTGCTTTTCGAAGCTCTTCAATATCTGCCATAGAACCCACACCGCCTGCATAGGTCACCGGATGGGCTGTATACTGTCCCAGAAGCTTTGCAAGCTCTGTTTCCACACCTCGGGCCTTTCCTTCCACATCCACTGCATGGACCAGAAATTCGTCGCAGAAGCTTCCAAGCCTTTCCATCAGCTCCGGTGTCACGATCTCTTCTGTAAATTTCTGCCATCGGTCTGTGACAATATAATATTTGCCATCTTTTTTGCGGCAGCTCAGGTCAAGTACAAGATGTTCTTTCCCTGCAGCATCACGGATCTTCTCCAGATTTTCCCAGGAGATCACTCCGTTTTTAAACACATAGGAGGTTACGATCACGTGGCTGGCGCCAGCCTCCAGATATTCTGCCGCATTCTCCGGCAGATGCCGCCTCCGATCTGAAGCCCTCCGGGATATTTTCCCAGAGCCTGAAGTGCCTGGGCTTTCGTTGCTTCATAGTTCGGGGAATCCTTTCCGTTCAGAAGGATCACATGACCGCCCTTTAATCCTGCCTTCTTATAAAGCTCTGCATAGAATGCCGCATCCTGCTCTGACACAAAATTTTCTGCCGCCTGATCCCCCTGATCCTTCAGGCTTCCTCCTACGATCTGTTTTACCTTTCCGTTATGTATATCAATGCATGGTCTGAATTTCATAATCCTGTCCTCCATTTTCTTCCATGCACTGATAATAGCATCTGAAACAGTTTTATGCAATGCTGTGGTAAAATATCTGTTATCTTCCTTCTACCGCATTTCCCACTGCGTTTCCGATATCATCCACTGCATTACCTACGCCGTCGCCAAGGTCCTTTACACTGTCACCCAGCTCACCGGATACAGTTCCGTCATTTTCGTTTCTGTCAGCATCCGCAGCTCCGGGTGCTGCTGTCCCGTTATTTCCATTTCCTGCAGGCGTCACGGTAATATTTCCATCGGACATCTCATTGTTATCCGTGCCGGAATCCTTAATGCTCTCTCCATTGTCCTTCACACCGTCATTGTCTGCTTTTTCTTCCATAGTTTCATCTTCTGCGGCAGTATTTTCGTTTGTATCTTTTTCCTTATCCTTCGTGTTTTTATCTTTTTCATCCACTGTTTCATCCGCATTGTTTACCTCTGTGCCGCAGGCTGTAAATGTACACAGAGACAGGGTAAGCAAAGTACCAAAAAGAATCGCCTTCCATTTTTTCATATGATCTTCTCCTTTTTCTAAAAAATTCTGTATTCCTAATATGGCACTTTTTCCGCTATCCTATTCTGGGAAAAATTTCAAAAACCGCAATTTCATCAAAAAAAGACGGGGTCCGATCTTACACGAACCCCGTCTGTATTACCTGTATTTTATTCTGTTGCGGCTCAATCTGTCAGAATCAGCCGATCACGTCACTCATATCATAACGTCCTGCCGGTTTGCCGGCAAGGAATTTGGCTGCTTCTACAGCACCTTTTCCAAAAATAGCCTTGGAATATGCAGTATGCTTGAACTCGATCACTTCGTCCTGACCTGCAAAAATTATCTCATGCTCACCTACGATAGTTCCACCGCGAACTGCGGAGATACCGATCTCCTTATCATCGCGTTTTTCACGTTTCTGGCTGCGGTCATATACATAATGATACTGATTATCCATAGCTTCATTAATGCTGTCTGCCAGCGCAAGTGCAGTACCACTTGGTGCGTCTAATTTCAGGCGGTGATGCTTCTCTACGATCTCCATATCAAAGCCTGCAGCTGCAAGAACCTTAGCTGCGTCCTGAACCAGCTTCAGAAGTGTGTTGATACCAAGAGACATGTTTGCGGATTTCAGCACTGCTACCTTTCGGGATGTTTCTTCCACTTTTGCAAGCTGCTCCTGGCTTAAACCGGTACTGCATAGAACAACCGGGATCTGGCGTGCCGCGCTGTACTCAAGAAGCTTGTCTGTTGCCTTTGCGGAAGAAAAATCAATGATCGCATCTGCCTCTACCTGACATGCGTCAATATCGGTAAATACCGGATAGCTGTTTTTTCCCTGATCTGCAATATCAATACCTGCTACGATCTCAGCATCCGGATCTTTCTCCACAATGCCGCTGATGACCTGGCCATATGTCCGTTGCAGCCGTGCATGATGATTTTTACCATAGTATATTCTCCTTTACCTTTCGCTTACAGTCAGATCATTTAGCAAGCTTAAGGCCGAATTTCTCGATCTCTTTTGCAAGAGCTGCCTTTGTGTCCTCTTCCATCTCGCAGAGCGGCATACGAAGCGGCCCTACGTTCATTCCCATAAGGTTCATAGCTGTCTTAACAGGAATCGGGTTTACTTCGCTGAACAGCGCATTGATCAGCGGAAGAGCTTTCAGCTGATCCTCTGTTGCTCCCTTGGTGTCGCCGTCGAAATATTTCATGACCATGTCATGTGTAAACTTCGGTGCAACGTTGGAAAGTACGGAAATAACTCCAAGTCCGCCAAGAGAAAGAATCGGAAGTACCTGATCATCATTTCCGGAGTAAAGCTCAAGCTGTCCGTCTGCCAGAGACATCATCTTGGCGATCTGGGAAAGATCTCCTGTTGCTTCCTTGATTCCGACAATGTTCTTTACATTCTTTGCAAGGTAAGCTGCTGTAGCCGGCTGGATGTTGCACCTGTACGGCTCGGTACGTTGTACATGATGAGCGGAGTTTCCGGAACTGCATTGGCAATTGCTGTGTAATGAGCGATAAGACCTTCTGTGTAGCCTTGTTATAGTAAGGTGTTACAATAAGAAGAGCGTCTGCGCCATAGGAAGCTGCTTCCTTGGACATCATGATCGCTGTCTCTGTACAATTGGAACCTGTTCCTGCGATAACAGGCACACGTTTGTTAACTTTATCAATTGTGAACTTAATTGTCTGAAGATGCTCTCCGTGTGTCAGAGTAGAAGATTCTCCTGTTGTTCCACAGATAACGATGGCGTCTGTGCTGTTCGCGATCTGATCCTCAAGGATCTCCTCAAGTTTCTCAAAATTCACCTTACCGTCTTCATGCATAGGTGTTACGATTGCAACGCCTGTTCCTTTAAAAATTGCCATTTGTCTTCCTCCTTCTTTCTTCTGTGAAATATTGCTTATTCCCGTTCCTGGTCAGTCAGCTCTGTTGTTATCGTGGTAATACTGTCCACATAGGGCTTCAAAGCATCCGGAAGCCAGCGTCCGGTCATAATTATATGCATACTTTCATCCTTCTGCTTAAGCATATCGATGATCGTCTCAACTGGAGCGATTCCTTTATCCATAAGCCCGAGGATCTCATCCAGCAGCAGAAAATCACACTCTCTGGTAGCAATTACCTTCCGTGCGAAATTAAGGCCATTGAGAATATTGGTTCTCTCTTCTGCCTTTTCCTGCTCACTCAGGTCATTATAGCAGGTGTCCATTTTTTCGAAACGGAAAATCTTGAAATCAAAATTATCCAGTTCCTCAAGGAAATCCAGTTCTCTGCGTTCCCTGCCCTTGAGGAACTGTATGATGATCACACTTTTTCCCTGTGTAGCAAAGCGCAGCCCCCGGCCTACAGCCAGAGTTGTCTTTCCTTTCCCGTTCCCGCAATAAACCTCTGTTATTTCTCTTTCCATGATTTTTCCTCTTACTGTTAGTGAAACCGGTAATTCCCCATTTTTCTGATTTTTTTAATATTACCGCAGATTGGCTGGAAATGCAAGTGTTACCTTAATGTTCTCACCACTATTCCAAAATATATTCAATGTTACTCAACATATTCCAATTTACTCACCGAAACTTCATAGGCAATCCTTTTTTCTGTTTCGTTTTCACTAATCCGTTTCATGTACTCCCTGCTCTGGATCCTGCCCCAGATCAGTACATGCCCGCCTACTTCAAAAGCAGAAGCATATCTGGCATTTCTTCCCCAGCATATACATGGTATGTAATCGGATTTTCCGTAAGGTCGATTGACTGCCATCAGAAGATCTGCGATCTCTCTTCCCAACGGTGTTTTTCTGTATACAGGCGGTTTACAGATATATCCGTCCAGAAAGATCTGATTGACCGGCACAGTTTCTTCTTCCTCCCCCACAAACTTCACTTCCCGGGCAAAGACTGAAAGCACAAGCCGGTTTCTCTTTTCTTCATGACGGTTATAGGATCGGAACTGTCCGTGGATCTCGATATATTCTCCCACATAATCCTGTGTGATATCGATCAGCCGCTCAGACACCATCACCGGGATCCTGTCCTCCGAATCGCTGAGACGTTTTACCAGGATATCCATCATGTAAAATCCTTCTCCAAAGACCTGATGGCTGAAAGTAAACCCCGTAGCGATCCGTCCCATAACGGATACCTGATTGTTTTCAATAATTTTATCTGCCATAATAAGTAGCTCTCCTTCCTCTTCGTGTATTTCGTCTATATCAATCTATGTGTATTTGCGGTATAATATGCCTGAAAAATGAAAAACCAAAAATATTTTTTATGTCTTGTAATCTCACAAAAATGTGATAGACTATAAATTTGGACATCATTTTTAACAAAAAAGATTACTTATATATGGAAAGAAAGGATTTGGATTATATGAAGACCAAGCGTGAAGATGTTCGTAACGTGGCCATTATCGCCCATGTCGATCACGGTAAAACAACACTTGTTGACGAGCTTTTGAAACAGAGCGGTGTTTTCCGTGAGAACCAGGAAGTCCAGGAACGTGTCATGGATTCCAACGATATTGAGCGTGAGCGCGGCATTACGATTCTCTCCAAAAACACCGCAGTTCATTATAAGGATGTAAAAATCAATATCATCGATACTCCAGGTCATGCGGACTTCGGCGGCGAGGTAGAGCGTGTGCTGAAGATGGTAGACGGCGTTATTCTTCTTGTGGACGCCTTCGAGGGTGCCATGCCTCAGACTAAATTTGTACTTCGTAAAGCTCTCGAACTGAACCTGCATGTTATTGTCTGCATCAATAAGATCGACCGTCCGGAAGCACGTCCGGAGGAGGTTGTCGACGAGGTTCTGGAGCTTCTCATGGATCTGGACGCATCTGACGAACAGCTGGACTGCCCGTTCCTGTATGCCTCCGCAAAAGCCGGCTATGCAGTTCGTAACCTTGAGGACAAACCTGAGAATATGGCTCCGCTTTTTGAGACCATCCTTGATGCGATTCCTGCTCCGGAGGGAGATCCGGACGGAGATACGCAGGTTCTTATCAGCACCATCGACTACAATGAGTATGTAGCCGTATCGGTGTCGGTAAGGTTGAGCGCGGAACCATTTCCGTGAACCAGGAGCTGATGCTTCTGAACCATCATGACCCTGACAAACACGAGCGCGTAAAGATCAGCAAACTCTACGAATTTGACGGACTGAACAAAGTTGAAGTTAAAAGCGCTACCATCGGAGCTATTGTTGCAATCTCCGGTATCGCGGATATCCACATTGGAGATACCCTCTGTGCAGGAGACAACCCAGAGTCCATTCCGTTCCAGAAGATTTCCGAGCCAACAATCTCCATGAACTTCCTTGTAAACGACAGTCCTCTTGCAGGACAGGAAGGTAAATACATCACTTCCCGTCACCTTCGTGACCGTCTCTACCGTGAGCTGAACACAGACGTCAGCCTTCGTGTAGAAGACACCGATACAACCGAGTGCTTCAAGGTTTCCGGCCGTGGTGAGCTTCACCTCTCCGTTCTTATTGAGAACATGCGCCGTGAGGGATACGAGTTTGCAGTCAGCAAACCGGAGGTTCTCTATCACACAGACGAGCGTGGACGTAAACTGGAGCCGATCGAAATCGCATACGTTGACGTTCCGGAAGAATTTTCCGGTACTATCATCCAGAAACTCAGCGAGCGTAAAGGTGAGCTTCAGGGTATGAGCACAGCAAGCGACGGAACTGTACGTCTCGAGTTCTCCATCCCCTCCCGTGGACTGATCGGATTCCGTAACGAATTCCTTACCTCCACCAAGGGTACCGGTATCCTGAATACCATGTTTGACGGATATGCACCATACAAGGGAGACTTCCCGTACCGTAAACAGGGTTCCCTCATCGCTTTCGAGGCAGGCGAGACTGTTACCTACGGTCTTTTCTCTGCTCAGGAGCGTGGTACTCTCTTTGTCGGACCTGGCGAGAAGGTGTACAGCGGTATGGTCATCGGACAGAACGGAAAGGCCGAGGATATTGAACTGAATGTCTGCAAGACCAAGCACCTTACCAATACTCGTTCCTCTTCCGCTGACGATGCACTGAAGCTTGTTCCGCCAAAGATCTTAAGTCTTGAGCAGGCCATTGAATTCATCGACCAGGATGAGCTTCTTGAGGTAACACCGACAAGCCTTCGTATCCGTAAACGTATTCTGGACTCCAGAGACAGAAAACGTGCCGCATTCCGCAAGAGCTGATCGAACCTGGCTATCATTTACTGTTGAGCAGAAACCTTTTACAGTAATTCGGCGCAAAGCCGCATAGTGAATGCGGATGCTTTTATCCGCCTGACCTATATTTATATAAACTGCCATATGGGAAGCATTTCCTGTATGGCAGTTTTTTTTCTGCATTTCTGAAAAAAATCACGATAATTTCCGCCTAATTATTCTGAAATTTTAAATAATTTCAAGTTTTTTGATTTCTTATGTTATCACGCTTTACTTTGCTACAATATTTTTGTGAATTTTTTATCAAAATTACTCCGTATTTTTGTGAATTATTCATCGAATTCTCTATTGACGTCTGAAATCAGTTAAATTATAATGTGCGCATGATCATTTGACAAAAGTTTAACGTTAATGTTTTAACCACATGTTGCGTTTTATCTTTTGCCCGCCCTTCATATGTGTGCATGTTTTTTGTCAGTGCTGACAATTTTTTAACATGTTCTTTGTGCACAGTGCTGAATTTCAAAAATTTTTTTTAAGATTTTTCCAATAATTCAGCGTTCCGCAAAGTAAAATTTACAGTATTTTCCCCTAATTTTTTGTTCGTCATTTTGCACATAGCGACAAAATTCAGAATTTGCGTTTTTTTCAGAATTTTGATACTATATCAGTATCAAAGCTGAAAATTCAATCAGATTGAATCAACAACGAAACGCAACGCGGGGACTTACAAAAACTCTGCAGCATCTGCCGGCGAAAAAAGGATAAGCCCGCAGGACCACAGACCATTATCATATGAAAACAGGAGGATTCCACATGGCAAAGAAAGAAACTATCCCTACCATCATCGACACTCCAGAAGCCCTGACCGCGAAAATGGCTGCAATGAAAGAGGCACAGAAGATCTTTGCTACCTACACACAGGAGCAGGTCGACAAGATCTTTAAGGCAGCTGCTACTGCTGCTGACAAGATGCGTATCCCACTTGCCAAAATGGCTGTTGAGGAAACAGGCATGGGTATCATGGAAGACAAGGTTATCAAGAACCATTACGCAGCAGAGTATGTTTACAATGCATATAAGAACACTCAGACATGTGGTGTTGTAGAAGAAGACAAGGCATACGGACTCAAGAAGATCCTGGAACCTGTAGGACTGATCGCTGCAGTTATCCCTACAACCAACCCGACCTCCACAGCAATCTATAAATCTCTTATTTCCCTGAAAACCCGTAATGCGATCATCATCAGCCCGCATCCGCGTGCTAAGAAATCCACTATTGAAGCTGCAAAAGTTGTTCTGGAAGCAGCTGTTGCCGCAGGTGCGCCGGAAGGAATCATCGGATGGATCGATATCCCAAGCCTTGACCTTACCAACATGGTAATGCAGAACGCAGATATCATCCTTGCCACCGGTGGTCCCGGAATGGTCAAAGCAGCTTACTCCTCCGGTAAACCGGCTGTTGGTGTAGGACCCGGAAATACACCTGCCATTATTGATGACAGCGCAGATATCCGTCTTGCAGTTAACTCCATCATCCACTCCAAGACCTTTGACAATGGTATGATCTGTGCTTCCGAGCAGTCCGTAACTGTTCTGGAGAGCATTTATAAAGAAGTGAAGGAAGAGTTCCTTTACAGAGGATGCTACTTTCTTAAAAAAGACGAGATCGAGAAGGTCAGAAAGACCATCCTTATCAACGGTGCACTGAATGCCAAGATCGTAGGACAGAAGGCTGCTACTATCGCTGAAATGGCAGGCGTTACTGTACCGGCTGAGACCAAGATCCTGATCGGTGAGGTTGAGTCCGTTGATATCAGCGAAGAATTCGCACACGAGAAGCTTTCCCCTGTACTTGCCATGTACAAGGCCAAGAATTTTGACGATGCTGTTGCAAAGGCTGCGCAGCTCGTTGCAGACGGCGGCTATGGTCATACCTCTTCCCTCTACATCAACGTAAATGAAACAGAGAAGATGGATAAATTCGAAGCAGCTATGAAAACCTGCCGTATCCTTATCAATACACCTTCTTCCCAGGGTGGTATCGGTGACCTTTATAACTTCAAGCTTGCTCCATCCCTTACTCTTGGCTGCGGTTCCTGGGGCGGTAACTCCGTATCCGAGAACGTTGGTGTCAAACACCTTCTCAATACCAAGACTGTTGCTGAAAGGAGAGAGAATATGCTCTGGATGAGAACACCGGAAAAGGTTTACTTTAAGAAGGGCTGTATGCCGGTTGCTCTTGATGAGCTCGGTACTGTTATGGGCAAGAAACGCTGCTTCATCGTAACAGACTCCTTCCTCTACAAGAATGGCTACACCAAACCGATTGAAGATAAACTGGATCAGATGGGCATCGTTCATACATGCTTCTCTGATGTAGCTCCTGACCCGTCTCTCGCTTCCGCCAAAGCCGGTGCCAAGGCTATGACAGCCTTTGAGCCAGACTGCATCATCGCTCTTGGCGGCGGTTCCGCAATGGATGCCGGCAAGGTTATGTGGATGCTTTATGAGAATCCGGACGCTGACTTCTCCGATATGTCCATGGACTTCCTGGATATCCGTAAGAGAGTTTATACATTCCCGAAGATGGGTAAAAAAGCTTACTTCGTAGCGATCCCAACCTCTTCCGGTACAGGCTCCGAGGTTACTCCTTTCGCCATCATCACAGATCAGGATACCGGCGTTAAATGGCCACTGGCTGATTACGAGCTTCTCCCGGATATGGCGATCGTAGATACCAATAACATGATGAGCGCACCGAAGGGACTTACCCGTGCTTCCGGTATCGATGTTATGACACATGCCATTGAGGCTTATGTTTCCATGATGGCTTCCGATTACACCGATGGTCTTGCACTGAAAGCGATCAAGCTTGTATTTGAGTATCTGCCGCGTGCATATAAAGATGGCAATGACGTAGAGGCCAGAGATCATATGGCTAACGCTTCCTGCATGGCAGGTCTTGCATTCGCCAATGCATTCCTCGGCGTTAACCACTCTCTCGCTCACAAGCTCGGTGCTTTCCACCACCTGCCACACGGTATCGCAAACGCAGTTGTTCTTCTGGATGTTATGCGTTACAACAGTGCTGAGGTTCCGACTAAGATGGGTACTTTCCCACAGTATCAGTATCCGAAGACACTTGCACGCTACGCTGAGATCGGACGTTCTGTAGGTCTTACAGGCAAGAACGATGCAGAAGTATTCGAAAAGCTTCTTGCTAAACTGGATGAGCTTATGAGAACTATCGAGATCCTGCCGACGATCCGTGATTACGGCGTAGATGAGAAACATTTCCTGGAAACTCTGGATGAGATGTCCGAGCAGGCCTTCAATGACCAGTGTACCGGTGCCAACCCGAGATATCCGCTTGTATCCGAGCTGAAAGATATCTATCTGAAAGCTTAC
>ENA-OQDW01000039-OQDW01000039.1-human-gut-metagenome-genome-assembly--contig:-NODE-39-length-44222-cov-6.942057_pt1 | contig 44222 bp, 39 predicted proteins | sample MGYA00242784_ERZ504613 | MGnify/ENA primary metagenome ERZ504613 (study PRJEB26092, sample SAMD00036330) | human gut metagenome | host: Homo sapiens | study: EMG produced TPA metagenomics assembly of...
TTATGTTTGTAACTAATTGGATTTCAACTACAAAGATACAAAAAACATCGGAGATTACCAACTTTTTTAGGCACTATTTCTTATCCCGAACTGAGGTACTGATAGCGACAAAAAATATGAAAAAGCTTCACTTGGAGGCACTGCAGCAAAAGTTGCTGAGTTGATTGAAAATCTGACTTATCAAGGTGTAAAAACTTGTTGGTCATATACAATGGAGGTACATGAAATTGAGAATTTAATACCGATACCATTACTGAAGTTAGTAGTAGGTGAAAAAAGAATGTCTATTTATGATAAGATACATAATATGGAATTTGGAGATACATTTTTAAAATATTTTGATTTTAAAAAGGTTTTAGGGAGTCTTCGTTTCGTAAAATTAAAAAAAATAATTATATTCAGTATTCTAATTATTTTGACTTGTTGCTCCAAATTGGGAAAAATGAAAAAAATCTAAAGGCAATTTTGCGTAATAAATTTAAAAAAGGATATGATAACGAAATTGTTGTAGGGTTAGGAGATACTATACTAGGTGATGTTTTAAGTTACCTGAATACTCATAAAATCTCGAGCAAAGACATTATTGGATACACATATCAAATAAAAGAATGGAATGAAATCTCAAAAAGAATATGGTCAATAGGTTGTGCTGTAAAACCACAACGATTATAAAAATAAGTTTTATGTCTCAAGCTTCAGATAATAACTAGTTAATATGAGAATAGAAGATTTAAGAATTGGTAATTATGTAGATGTGGTACTTAAAGAAAATAATACCACAATACGATGCGAGGTTCAATGTATCAATCATGATGATAAATCTGCAGTCTTTAAAGACATGACTAATGGTTCTGAGTTTCTTGTTGACACTAAGGAAAAATGGGCTTTAGTTAAAGAAGTTGCTACGACAGAAATCGAACTGAAGAATTTAGAATTTACATATGATCCAGAATTGTACTTAGATATGTTTTCTATAAAAGGCGCATGGTTTAAATTTAAAGCTATTGTTGGAGAGCATGATGGTATCTATAAATTGTTCATTGAAAGTCGTGATGCTTTGCATGAATATATAGGTATTCCTGTCCCAAGCATCCACCTTTTACAAAACGCTGTTGCAGATAATTATGGATATAGATTGATTCGCCGTTCTTCTAAGCAAAAACTCTAATAATCAGGCGGTCCCATCCCGCATAACATGGCGAAGACCTTTGATGGTCCGCCAACCTTAGAGCGTAGCGGTTCCGAGCACCGAGTAGGGCGGTTTACATCCTTCCTTCTGAGGAGAAAGGCTTGGTTAGAGGTGGAGCTCTCCTTGCAGGAGAGACGGAGAGGTAGAAAAATCAGCACCATCATGTCCCATCAGTAGATGTAATCCCGAATTAGGTGTAGAAACTCAACAATAAGATTTCTCCAATCCAGGACGATTACATCGAAAAGTATTGTTATATCGCCGCAGCTTAGGCAAGGAAATCAGATTGTATGAATGCAAGAACTGCGTAGTTCATGCAGCCGATGAAAGCAAGGTAGTAGTTCAAGGCTTGGATGGCTATATCGTAGCGAGAAGAATGGACAACTGCTTGTTTGTTCTTTGAAAAAAGAACAGAGAATTAAAGAATTTGGAAAGTAATATATGTCAAATCAAACATCAGATAATAATAAACGAATAGCGAAGAATACGCTTCTTCTTTACTTCCGTATGCTCTTTATGATGGCGGTGTCTCTGTTTACGAGCAGAGTAGTCTTGAATACATTGGGAGTAGAGGATTATGGTATATATAATGTGGTTGGAGGAATTGTTGCTATGTTCGGATTCATTAATGGATCCATGTCATCTGCAACGCAGCGATACATCACTTTTGCCTTGGGTAAAGGAGATAAGAATAGATTGCAGACCGTATTTAGTACTACGCTTCAGATTCATACGCTGATAGCAGGTGTAATCGTGTTATTGGGAGAAACCATCGGCTTGTGGTTCTTATATAATAAGATGCAGATTCCTGCTGATAGAATGGACGCAGCCTTCTGGGTGTTGCAGTGTTCTATAATAGCTGCTGTCGTTATGATTATAAGTGTACCCTATAATGCGGATATTGTCGCTCATGAGAAAATGTCGGCTTTTGCTTATATCTCCATTTTGGAGGTGGTATTAAAGTTGGCTATTGTCTATATGCTGTTAGTGTTCTCATTTGACAAGTTAGTCTTGTATGCTTTCCTGCTCTTGGCGATACAGATATTGATTCGATTTTGCTATAGCTATTATTGTAACAAGCATTTTGAAGAAACCAAATACAAGCACGTATGGGATAAAGCATTATTTAAGGAAATGACCGGTTTTGCCGGTTGGAGTATGTTTGGTAACTTGGCGGCAGTGCTCTTCGGACAAGGTTTGAATATGCTGTTGAATGTCTTCTTCGGACCTGTTGTTAATGCTGCCCGTGGTATTGCTGTTCAGGTACAGAATGCAGTTCAGCAGTTTGTTCTCAACTTCCAGATGGCACTCAATCCTCAAATCACCAAAACATATGCACAGGGAGAAATGCAGGAAATGCACAAGTTGATGTATCGCAGTGCACGTTTCTCATTCTTTCTTCTCTTCTTCCTGTCTTTGCCTGTTCTTTTTGAAACAAAATTCATATTGACAGTATGGCTGAAGATAGTGCCAGATAATACAGTTGTTTTCTTGCGTATTATGCTATGTACGTCTTTGATATATACCTTGTCTAATCCGCTGATTATTGCAAATCAGGCTACAGGCAAGGTGCGAAAGTATCAGGCGATTTGTGGAATAATATTATTGATGATATTACCTATTTCGTATATATCTCTCCGGTTGGGACTTCCTGCATATTCTGTATTCATAGTACACTTTTTGATGGAATCTTTGACGCAGGTTGTACGAATGTTCCTGCTTCGTCCTTTAATTGGAATTAGAATCAGAGATTATTTAAGATATATCTATTCACCAGTACTTTGGGTAATCGCAGTTTCGGTAATTCTTCCAGCTTTTGTCTATTTTAATATGGAAGATACGGTGATTAGATTTTTCATAGTTGGAATAGTATGTGTACTTTCAGTTTCATTAACAGCATATACGTTGGGCTTGTCAAGCAATGAACGAGTATTTGTTAAGGCTAAAGCTCTTGGTATGCTACATAAATTTTCAAAGTGATGATACATATAACAGATAAGAAAAATTGTTGTGGTTGTTCTGCTTGCGTACAGCGTTGTCCAAAACAATGCATTTCTCTTACTGAAGATGAAGAAGGCTTCCTCTATCCTTATGTAAATGAAGAGAGTTGCGTGGAATGTGGGTTGTGTGAGAAGATTTGTCCCATTCTTAATCCGCAAGAGGAGACTTTCCCTTTACAGGTAATTGCTGCAAAAAACACAAATACGGAGGAAAGACTTGGTAGTTCTTCGGGTGGATTATTCCTTCCATTAGCTAAAAGTATCATCAATGAAGGTGGTATTGTTTTCGGTGCTGATTATGATTCAAATTGGGAAGTGCATCATGTCGGCGTTGAAAATGTATCAGGACTTTATGCTTTGATGATGAGCAAATATCTGCAGAGCAGAATAGAAAACACATATAAGGAAGCTGAAAAGTTTTTGAAATGCGGTCGAAAAGTGATGTTTGTTGGCACTCCTTGCCAAATAGCAGGTTTACATGGATTTCTCAGGCATAAGGTATATCCTAACTTATTGACAATAGATGTTGTTTGTCATGGAGCTCCTAGCCCAGGAGTTTGGAGACAATATCTAGCCGAGACTTATAGTGAAGAAGAATTTATCAAAAGCCGCCTGAAGGCGGCAGCTGGAAAAAATACCGTTTTGTATCAATCTCTAAATGCAAAGTCCCCCATAGGGGACATTAAATTTAGAGATAAGACGGTGAGTGGCTGGAAAAAATACCGTTTTGTGGTCCGGTCAAAGTCCGCCTCTAAGGCGGACAAAAATTCCGTTTTGTCGTCATATATACATTATGATAATGTATATATGAAGGGATTTCTTTCAAACCTCTATTTGAGGCCTTCCTGTCATGATTGTAAATGTAAAGATGGAAAGCATCATAGTGATATCTCCTTGGGAGATTTTTGGGGTATTGATAAATTTAATCCTTCATTCGATGATGATAAAGGTGTGAGTTTGGTTCTCATAAATACCCCTAAGGGTAAAGAGTTCTTGCAACAGGTTAAAATGGAAAAGTGGGAATCGTCGTATGCTTTGGTTCGTAGGGCGAATGGTGGTTTCTCTCCTTATGCATGGTTGAATCCTAAACGCTCTTTATTCTTTAAATTGATTTGGCAGGGAGCGACTGTAAGACAAGCTGTAGCTATCTGTTTGCACATACCTCTGTATCGAAGGGTAATACGCAAGGCGAAGATGCTGACGAAGGCTGCCGTAAAGCAAGTCTTAGGCGATGCTGGCGTAAAGGCGGTAAAGAAAGCGTTGGGAAAATGATGTGAATAAACAAAGAAAAAACTCCCCATCTGTTTTCAGATGAGGAGCATTATCTAGAGATGGAAGTCGATTTCCTTCAGCCATTCCTTGACATCGAAGCAAGGACAGCTCTTGCGAACCCAGGGAAGGTCGCGATGACCTAGGATCTCGGCATCGGGATAGTCGAGGACGAGACTGTAGAGGAGGTCTTCCAGAGATGCTTTCTGGGCTGGAGTGCGAGTATCGGCAGGCTTGCCTTTCTCATCGAGACCACCCTCGTAGCAGATTCCGATGCTATGGGCGTTGTAGTGGCGGGCGTGAGCGCCCTCCTCGCTTTCTGGACGGCAGGGATAGACCACGCCATCCTTCGTAATGTAATAGTGGTAACCGATGGAGCGGAAACCACGGGCCTTGTGGCAGGCTTCTAAGGCTTCTACTGGGAAGTCCTGGTTAATACGTGTGGCACTGCAATGTACCACAATCAAATCGATTTTTCTTTGATTCTTCATTGGATTCTATGGATTTTAAAGGGTTAATAATTGTCTCCCACAGATTACACAGATTTTCACAGATTTTTAACTCCTTCGGAGTTTTTCCATTGAGGTTTGGTGATAACTGTTGCTTGCAACAAGATTATCTGTGTATATCCGTGAGATCTGTGGGAGAACTAAAATATCACTTGCAGCTCTGCACACAGAAGGAGCTGAGAACGGCAGTGAGGACGGTGATGACGAAGTTGATGACTTTCTGGATTGTTTCCTTTTTCATTTTAATTAGTGATTAGTGTAATTAGTGATTAATGTTTAATTTTCCCACAGATTACACAGATTTTCACAGATTATAGACTCCTTCGGAGTTTTTTGCAGTGAGACCTGATGAGTATAAGACCGTTGCTTGCAACGAAGAATTATCTGTGTAAATCTGTGAGATCTGTGGGGGACCAAGAAGGAAGCGGGCAGGATGAGCAAGTATCCGTTCAGGGCGATGATTTGACAATGTTGAATGGTGAGTGATGAACTCATTCCTGATGGGGCCCTCGGATTACTCCGGACTGCATCCTGCCGATGCGCTTTCTCTTGTTTCAGATGCGAGAAGGGCTACTCTAAGCCGTCGCCTCCTCCTTCTCCAGTGGTTCCGCTACCGCCCTGGTCGGTGTTTTCGCCACCAGTGGTTCCCTTGTCGGTATCCGGGGTGGTATCCGGGGTGGTGCCATCACCTAACAGAGCAGAGGCCTTCTTCAGCGTAGCTCCGAGGTTGATGGTCTTGGCGCTGAACTCACCGGTGCCACGAGCACGGAGACGGAAACCTTCGATGTTCTTGGCGATGGTGAACTCCTTCTCTGAGGCGGCTCCCTCCTTGTTGCGGATGCCGATGGAGAAGATGGCGAGGTCGTCAATCTTCACAGCGAAACCTTGCAAGGTGAGTTCCTTGACGCACGATACCATATCGGTAATCATGCCCTTGATGGCTCCCTTAGAGAAAGGAGTGTTGTGGCTAGCCATGTGTTCGGCCAGGCCGTCGATACCTACCGTCTGAGTGATGACTGGATAGGCGTAATACTTGCCGTATGCCTCTGGCATCTTGGCGTTCTGATTTAGTTTTAGTACGTAAAGCAACATAAGTTTTTAAGTGTTAATGGTTAATGTTGAGTGGGCGCTGCGCAGTGCCTGATTCTTGAACACGAATCTCTCGAATCTCACGAAATTTTCTCCTCGCGGAGTTTTTGTTTTCCCACAGATTACACAGATTTTCACAGATTTTTGACTCCTCGCGGAGTCTTTGCTGTGAGCCTTAGTGAGTACCGTTGCTTGCAACGAAGAGAATCTGTGCAAATCTGTGAGATCTGTGGGAGACTCTTTCTGAATCACATTGCAAAGATACAACATTTCATTTTCCCAACTCACCGATGCTCATTGTTGCTCAACGATACTCACCGATTATCACTGATAAATATCAGGGTTCTCCCAAATGGAAGAAAATATAGGATACTTGCAGAGGATTGAACTCCTTGCAGCTCTTGTTGTATCCACTCTTCAGCAGCTGCTCGTAGAGCTGGGTGCATCTTACAATCCATCTCATCAGATGGGCTCTTGCCACGTCCGGGTCGGAATCCGGAAAATAGAGCAGGGCTAACTCCTGCTTGGTGTAACTTCGTAAATCCATTTTCTTGTAATGTTGAATTTTCCCACAGATCTCACAGATTTTCACGGATTTCGACTCCTTCGGAGTTATTTGCTATGAGGCATAGTGAGTACCTGTTGCTTGCAACAAGATTATCTGTGTAAATCTGTGAGATCTGTGGGAGACTAAGAATAATGTTGAATGTTATCTATTAGGGTTATGCTTCGTAAATATGATACTTAGCCATCGTAACCATGATACTTAGTGGTCGCAACCAAGATACTTAATCCTCCACGGTATCGTTAGGATCGATGAAGGCATCGTTGTTGATTTCGCTACCTTCCTTCTCTATCACAGCCCAGCCGTTGCCGTTCTTCTTGTGAATCTTCTTGAATCCAAGACGCTTCATCACGTTACCGATGTTCTGGTTGTTCAGGTTCTGGCGAAGGGCAGGGTTCACACCTATCCTCTCCAGTATCTCAGCACTGTAGCGGAACTTGATAAACTGTAGCGGCGTATCTGGCTCCGGCACCCGGTAGTAACGGAGTATCTGCTCCTCGGCATAGTTGGCTACCATGAAGAGGCGGTTGTGACTGCGCATCAGTTCGATGTCATCCCTCGTCAACCAGTATGTCCACTCCAGGGGCTCGCCCTTAGGATGGCTCATCACCTCCTGACCCAGTGCCACTGCCTCGGCAAACACGTGGTCGTAGTCTATCGGGTGCTCTATCGGACTCTCGATGCTCTTTACCAGCCAAGGACAGTAGCGGCGGTTCTCCTCGTCGGTGATGAACTGCTGGTTGTTGGTGGTGCCGCAGAGCGATCCGCGGTGGGGCATCTCCGAACGGTACTTGTCGTAAGGTCGGCGTATGGAGAATGTCACCTTGGTCATGTTGCTCTTGAAGGCGCTCAGGTTCTTGCCGAATACCATCTCAAACTCGTCGAGACAGAGCAGAGCCTTGCTGCTGAAAGCCTCCATGAAGTCCTTGTCGGTATAGGCGCCCGTCGAGTCGTTGAGGAAGTACTGGCGCAACTGTGGGGGCAACAGCATGTGGAAGAACGTGGTCTTGAAGATGCCGCCCTTGCCCACGAAGATGAGTATCATCTGGTTCACCACCTTCAGCGTTCCCCATGCCACTACCATCGCCACCAGCCACTTCTTGAAGAAATAGCGGAAGAGGCTCTGCGTATGCTCGTTGTCGGGCAGGTTCTCCACCTCAATGCGGTCGGCGAGCTGGTCGATGTAGTCGGGATCCTCTCCCTTCTTCCATTTCGGCAGACTGCGCAGGTAATCGTCCAAGGGGTCGAACGGCTCGCTGAAGTCGCTGTTGATGATGTTGTGCAAGGTCTTCTCCGAGAGATGCAGTCCCGACTCGTCCATCTCGCTCCAGATGGAGTTCTCGATATTGTCGTCGATGCGTACCCAGTCAGGATACTTGCCGTCTAAAACGAAGCGGCTCTCCACCTCGTAAAATCCCGTCAGCACGTTTCGGCGGAACAGATAGTGGTGAGTAGCCACTGCTTGATGCCCCTTACCGATGGCTTGGCGCTGCGCCCCTCGCATGGCGATAGAAATTCCAGATACCAAACTTGTTCAGATGCTTGTAGCGAGACTTGATGACAGAAGCCGTATCTTCGTAGCTGGTGCCAAACTCACGGTCGGCGTAGGTCAGAACTTCTTCCTGCGGGATGCCATAGTAGATGCAGATGTCGGCAAAGTGCCATACGTACTCGTTGTGATGCTCAGGCTCGAACCGATAGCCCCACAGGTCGAGCAGTTCCTTGATATGGGAAGCTGCCTCCCCGATAGTAGGCGCACCCTTGTCGCCTGACTTCGCCTCCTCTTTCACCTTGCTGCTTCGCTTACCTCCCTTGGCGTTTCGCCTGGCAGAATACTTCGCCTGCAGTGCCTTCTTCGTGTAGAGGGGGTTCAGGTCCTTCGGTCCCAAGGCAAAAGGCTCGGCATCCCAACGGAAATAGGCATCCGGGTCGTAGGCAAGACCGGCGCATCGGGTGATGTCTACACACTGCTTGTCGGGAGCGATACCCAGGAACTGGGTGTAGTAAGCCATCGCCTTCTGCAGCACGGCATCGAAGAGTTCCAGCACGCTGATGTCATCGTCATCTACAGGATGGTAGGCACAGAATACTCTGAATCCCCTGCCGCTCACGGTGATATACTCTACCATCGTATGATTGTCGCCTCTCACCAGTCGGATAAGCTGCTCCATATCTTCCTTCTTCACATGGTCGAAGTCGAGCTGTAACATGTAGGTAGGTTTGAGGAAGTCGGCAAGTTGTCTGCCGTAGCCGTTCATGAGTGCCGAAACCGTGATGGCAGGCATCTCAGGCTTGTACTGGTCGGCAAACTGCTTGCTGATGGCGAGGCGTTTGCGGTAAGTCTCGGTCATCATTCGTAGCTCAGGGCTAGAGGTAATCACGCTCTTGAGATACAACCAGTCGGCGAGTGGATGGCTCTCCGAAGATTTGATACAAGGGAAGTACGATGGCATCGTGGCAGTCCCATTCATGCAGTTGTTTGATTCTTTTTCCATTTGATTAAAATTGTCTGTTGTTAATATATTAATCTGTTGTTTGCAACGTTCTCTGAGTAAGAGTGAGGGTGAACACTTAGCGATGAAGTCGGTGAAGGGTGAACCCTGATGCCAACCTTTAGCGTTAATAATGTGTTAAAAACACTATATAACCCATTATGATAGAGACTCTTATATTTCTAGCATGCGCTGTATATACAAAGTTCTTTTTATTAGGGTTCACCCCTGAGCCGAAAAGGTGAATGCTTGGGGCAAGTGTTCACCCCGCTGTTCACCATTCGGTAACTTAAGATTGCTTCAGCCCTCGTTCTTGAAAGCTGCTGCGAATTTAAGAAAAAAGGTTGAGACCGCAAGAATTCTGTACCTACATATATAGGTACAAAAAGGCGATGATTTTATAATAGCTTAACAAAATATATTCAATTTTTTTAAATATATTAAGAAATGACACGATTTACAAAAACCAAAAAGGCACTGCGCGCTTTGACGGATACCATCCTCGGCGGCAGTAGCAATGTGGTACGCACCTTAAAGGTGGCTGGCCACATGAATGAGAATTCAGTCAAGCATGTCTAAGAGGGTTATGCCAGTCATACCCAGTCCTACTGCCTGCTTCGTTCTTCGCTGAAGAAGCATCACTGCACCAAAGACCAGGTGATGCAGATAATGGACTATCTTGACAACATGGAAGAGGAGTATCACAAGTCATATCCCGACGATCCCTGCCCGATGGACGGCGGCTATAAGGCGAGCTTCGAAAGGTTCGTGATAGAATCCTTGAGAGCAGAGTGGAATTTACCACCTGAGACCGAATAAGTCTAAGAAATTTGTGTTATATAGTGGTGACGCTGTATTATTTTATGGCTCAACGTACCTAAAGTGACCGTTTACGTCCAATTTCTTAAAATACCCTGTATCCCCAGTAAACACTGGGGATGGAGTTGTATTGCCATAGGAGTTGGATGCTTACGAAGGGCGAATGGAGAGTCTAGGATAGAATAACGAATTAATAATATAATAACAGAGAAATCAAATGTAAAGAATGGGGCTTGACAAAACTATTTGATAGAATGTGCCATTATATAGGGCATAATGCTGCAACACGTCCAAAATTAATGGATTGCTTGTTTGATAAGGATGGAAATCGAGTAATAGAAAATAATTGAATATGAAAATAGGAATATTAACATTACCTCTCCATACTAATTATGGAGGGATATTGCAGGCTTATGCTTTGCAAACGGTGTTGGAAAGAATGGGGCATGAAGTGGTGGTGTTTGATAAAATATTGCCGGAACCTTCTTTGCCTCTATGGAAGTGTCCATTTGTTTATAGCAAACGTTTGGTAAATAAATTGTTGGGTCGTAAAGATAATATTGTATTTTTAGAGAAATATGTTTCTAAGATTAAGCCGATTATCCAGCAAAACACGAATAAGTTTATAAAAAACTATATACATAGAGTTTCATTTAAAACGTTTGCGAAAATACCTAATGCAAACACTTTTAATGCTATTATAGTTGGGAGTGACCAAGTCTGGAGACCAATATATTTTGGTGAAGATCATGTAGATGATGCTTTTTTAGCTTTTGCTCGTGGTTGGAATATTAAAAGAATAGCTTATGCAGCATCTTTCGGAGTGGATAAATGGGAGTATTCACCCTTACAAACTGAGACGTGTAAATCCTTGCTTCATAATTTTGATGCTGTTTCTGTACGTGAGAAATCTGGAGTCAAATTATGCAGAGAATGTTTAGGATGTAAGGCTCAGCTAGTATTAGATCCAACAATGCTATTAGACAAATCTGATTATGTTAAGATAATTAAAACTTCAAACATCCCTAAAAGCAAGGGTAATTTATTAGTGTATATCTTAGATGAAGCTCCAGATAAAACGGCATTAATTAAAAATATTGCAGATAAATACAATTTAAAACCTTTTAGAGTAGGTTCAAACACAGAAAATATTCATGCTCCGCTAAAAGATCGTATTCAACCTCCAGTTGAAGAGTGGCTTAGGGGATTTTATGATGCAGAATTTGTAGTCACAGACTCATTTCATGCTTGCGTGTTTGCTATTTTATTTGAAAAACAATTTGTTGTTATTGGAAATAAAAAAAGAGGCATGTCAAGATTTCAAACTTTATTAAGTATGTTAGGATTAGAAGATAGATTAATAGATGACAATATAAATATAGATTCTTTATCTTATATCAATTATGATGTCATAGTTAATAAACTATCTAGATTGAAGGAAATATCTATTTCTTTTTTAAAAACAAGTTTAACATAAAAGTAATTTTATGGTATCAATAATAATTCCATTATTTAACAAGCAAAATGCTATTAAGCGAGCAGTTTATTCTGCTTTATCTCAGACTTATGCTGATATTGAAGTCGTTATAGTAGATGATGGATCTACGGATAATAGTTGTGTAGAGGTTTCTCAAATAAATGATGCCCGAGTTAAACTAATTCACCAAGAAAACAAGGGTGTTTCTAATGCGCGTAATATGGGAATTAAGTATGCGCAAGGCGAATGGATTCTATTTTTGGATGCTGATGATTTGTTGTTGCCAAATTGTGTTTCATCTCTATTGAAAGCTTATCAGAGATATAAGACACCAATTGTTGTAGGTAGAACCTATATATATGATAAAAAAGCTAATGTTCGTCCTTTTAATTTAAATGGATCTTCTGGTCTAGTAAAAAATATTTTCAAGGATATTTTTTTGAAAAACTATATGTAAGGATGGGAAATTCCATTTTTAAAAAAAGCATATTCGAATCTTTTGCATTTGATGAAAAATTGACTCGATATGAAGATTTTGAGTTATTTTTTAAGCTTTTTCGAAATTTCTCATTATCTGCAACCAAAGATTATGTAAATTTCTATACTTATGATTATAGTGAGTTGGCATTAAGTTTTAAAAATTTTGACAAAGATTTTATCTCAAAAATAAAACTGTCTAGTTGTGTTAATTTTTGGGAAAAAATGAATCTTTCTTTATTGTTAAAACAAGGACGTTCTCCGAGACAATATGGAACTCTAGTTAGATCATCAAATGCGGATTGCCTTTATATTTTTATCGCAGGTGTTTTGTTCTTGCCAATTCGTATAAAAAATAAAATTTATAAAATAATGAATTATAGCAAATGGAAATAGCTTTTTGTCTTATATTGTTTTTATTTTGTTGTATATTGAAGCCTTTGCATATTTTATATATGCTATTGTTTTTATTGCCTATACATGGAACTATAAAAGAAGTTCTTTTTGCTAGCAGCGGTATGTTGTTTGCTTCTTGGAAAGAAATAGCAATTTTAATTATGCTAGTAAAATTGTGGCGTAATCAATCGAGATTGAATGCAGGTGTCATCAAACTCTTTATAGTGTTTTTTGTATATTTAATAGTGTATTCAGCAATAGGATTAGCCAGTAATTTATCAGTAATATCAACTATAAAGCAGCTTGTGTTCCCTATTGTCATCGTTTATGTTATGTCTTTAATGCGTTTAAATAAAGACGATGTTTTAAAGATAATAGTAACGATGGGATTAGGTTGTATGTTAATTGATATTTCTGGCTTGATAGATTTTCTTTCACCAACATATCGCATGCTGTTCAGAAATATTATGCATGTTGGTTACTTGATGGATAGTAAGGGTAATGTATATTATGATACGAGCTCTTTTAAAATTATGGGAATAGATCGTGCATGTGGATTAATGGCTGGAGGTCCAAATCAATTTGGAGTATATAATGCCGTTGTACTTTTGACTAGTTTGCTGTATTGGCTGATTATGTATAATAAGATATCTAAACGCTATTCTAAATTCTTGTTGTTTGTAACAGTTTTATCTTTGTCGTGTTTGCTAATATCTTTTTCTAGAGCAGGCTGTGCTATAGTTGGTATTGCATTTATTTTATATATGTATAAAACAAATCCAAATTTTATCGCTCTAAGTGTTAAAGTTTTAGTTCCAATTTTGATACTAATAGTTTTTGTGTCTTTCTTTTCATCTACAGTTGCAGATGTCTTTTTAGGAACGTTTACGGGAAAAGAAGCAAGCTCTGCCGCTCGAGCAAGTATGACTCAAGATTCTATGCAATTTTTACTTCAGCATCCTTTAGGTTTCGGAATTGGTGCTGTAAATTATACACATCAAGGAAACCATTTTGCTGCATTTGCAGAATCAAGTATAATCAATTTTGGTATAGATATAGGATTGCTGGGAATATTTCTTTTAGTATTGATAATATTTCAAATATATCGAAGTATATTAAAGGATAAAAACAATTTGGCCATATTCTGTTCATGTGCGATTATTGCAAATTTGATTACAAGTTTTGTGTCTGTTAATCCTTATGAAAATCCTTATATATATTTAAGTTGGATTGTTTTCTCTCTTCCTTTAGCATATCGAAAAATCTCTTAATTATAAATTTTATAATACTAATAAATTAATATGGTAAAACGTTGGAATAAAGTCTTCGTTCATGACAAAGTGATGCCTGAATGGATTTATCAAATCATCAATCTAGTGATGTGTGTCTTGGACCTATATTATTGGAGTTTACTGCTATGCGCACGAATTAAAAGAAATTCTGGGGGGGCAAAATACTACTTCTCTATTTGTGCAATATTTAAAGATGAAAGTCTGTCCATAAAAGAGTGGATAGAGTATCACAAATTGATAGGTGTTGAACATTTTTATTTATATAATAATAATTCTACAGACAGTAGTGTGTCAATTCTTCAAGAATATGTAGAAGAGGGGGTTGTTACTCTAATAGACTGGAACGTAATGCCTCCAGCTCAAGCTGCAGCTTATAATGACTTTAAGAAGAAATATTGGGGTGAAACTCAGTGGGTTGCATTTATAGATCTTGATGAATATATATGTATGAAATATGATATGAAGCTAAAGGATTGGTTCTCTAAATATGAGAATTATCCATCATTGGTTGTCTATTGGAAAATGTTTGGGTCTTCTGGTTGATAGAGCATGATAAATCACGTCTAATTACAGAACAGTATTTTATTGCATGGGATAGATACAATGATATAGGTAAGCCGATATTTAATACTCGCTTTAATGCTGTTGAAACGACATTGAAATATATACACTCTTTGCCTGCAAAAGTGTCTATATTTGGACATGACTTTTCTGTACCTCCTATTAATGAGTTTAGAAAATTCATAAAGTATAAAAGTAATCGTGTTGGACTTTTTAGAAGTATTGATGATTTTACAATTCAGATTAATCATTATGCAACAAAATCGTATCTAGAATATTTCTGTACTAGAAGAAAAAGAGGTGATGTAAATGCATTTGCTAATAATACTTCTAAATCGTCATATCTGTATACTCAAGAGTTTTCTGTAAAACCAGACTATACTATATATCGCTTTTTGCCTTTCTTGAAAGTCAGGATGGATAAAAACATTGCCAACTATTTTGACAAGTAAAAGATTTGTTAATGGGATAGTGGTAGTAGCATTAATACAACATCACGTATGGACATTAATAAATTGTTAGGCATTAAGATGGTTAATGGCTCTCTTGATGATGAAAAAGGTGGAACTCGAAACTTGATCCATGGAAATGGGTGTGAAATGCCCAAGACAACGAAGTTTTTGTTAGAGACATGTACAACGTTCTTTGGTGTAGCATGGGATGCAATCCTTTCTTTGCATAGAAAACCTAACACAACTAAGAAATACTATTTCTCGGTATGTGCCATATTTAAAGATGAAGAATTGTCTTTGAAACAATGGGTTGAATATCATCGTATTATAGGTGTGGATCATTTTTATTTGTATAATAATAATTCTACAGACAAGTATAAAGAAGAACTTCAGCAGTTTGTTGATGAAGGAATTGTCGATTTGATAGAATGGCCAAAGCCTCATCCCGCTCAGCTTCCGGCTTATATGGATTGTTTCAATAAGCATAAGAATGATACACAGTGGTTAGATTTGGATGAATATATATGTCCGATTTACAAGAATAATATAAAACTGTGGATGAAGAAATACGAGAAGTATCCATCGGTTTATGTCTATTGGAAGATTTTTGGCGATTCGGGTATCATAGACCATGATATGAATAAGCCAATCATAGAACAATATATAAGTTCTTGGGATAGACTTTCTGATATAGGCAAAACGTTTGTGAATACAGACTTTGATATTGTTGAGCTTACACCGAAATATCTTCATGAGATGCCATGTAAGGTGAAGTTCTTGGGATTTAATATTAAGGTTCCTCCTGTTAATGAGTTTGGTAAGTATGTAGCTTTCAAAACAAATCGTGTGGGTTTGTTCAGAAAGAAAGAAGATTTTACGATACAGATAAATCATTATGTATCGAAGTCTTATGGGGAATATGTATTAAGAAAGAAAAAGCGTGGTCCTGGTACGAATGGAGGGGAGAAAGCCAAAATTTTACGATCGATGTATGCTTATTATTGGCATCAGCGAGGCTGTATCTCTTGTGATTATTCTGCCTATAAGTATCTTTCAGAATTGAAAGTTAAGTTGGGCTACGCTAATCATATAAAAGTTGAAGAGGATTAAATTATAGGAAAAATGAAAATTTCGATAATTATAGCAACATGGAATGCTGCCAAGACATTGAAAAGATGTCTTGACAGCATAGTGCCACAGTTGACCGATGAAGCGGAGTTGATTCTGGTTGATGGTGGCAGTAAGGATGATACGAACAAGATCATTGATTCGTATGGTGATAAAGTAGCCGTGCATATATCTGAGCCTGACAAGGGAATATATGATGCATGGAATAAAGGTGTGAGTAAGGCGAAAGGTGATTGGGTGATGTTTGTTGGAGCGGATGACATCTTGTTGCCAAACGCCATTAATCGCTACATGGAAGCAATACACAATACTCCAAATGTCAACTCTTATGATTATATCTGTGCTCATAATGAGTATGTTGATATGAAAGGTAAACTGCTGAAGATTTTGGGAGATATGCTACATGGAGTAAGATGCGTAGAGGTATGGTGGCTGCTCATGTAGCCTCTCTTCATAATAGACACAATCTTTTTGAAACAATAGGTGGATATAATCTAGACTTTAAGATTTGTGCCGACTATGAATTGTTGCTTAGAAAGAAGGGCAAGTTAAAGGCTTTGATGATTCCTGCGCACATTGCAAGAATGACAGTTGGAGGTATGAGTTTTTCAACGAAGGCTATCATTGAGTCTTATAAGATTCGCAAACTCCATCATTCTTTGCCATATTTAGGCAATGTTCTTTTCTTCTTGAGAGATTGGCTTGCGTTCAAGTTCTTTATATTCCGTAAGACAATTCGGGGGGGGGTACTTTGCGAGTAAACTGATATCAAAGATAAAAGGTGAAGATTATGCAGTGGATTCCTCCATACCTTTTACTTATCTGGTAAGTCTTATGTGGACAAAACTGGTCTCTATGATTTATGGAATGATTAGATTGAGAACTTTTAAGCGTGTTTTTGTCAACCCTACGGCTAAAATTATCTGTCCATCAAAATTGCATTTTGGTAAGAATTTTAATGTCGGCTATCAATGTTATATCAATGCCATGTCTAAAAATGGATTGATATGTGGAGATAATGTTTCTTTGGGATTTCATACTCATATAGAATTGTCTGGTAGTTTGCATGAGATAGCTGACAATATGGTCATTGGCAATAATGTTGGTTTGGGTAGTCACGGGCATTACGGAGCAGGACTTGGCGGCTTAGATATCGGTGATGATACAATCTTTGGTAATTATGTCAGCGTTCATCCAGAAAACCACATTTTTTCGGATTTAAATGTTCCTATAAGATTACAAGGTGTTGAGGGAAAAGGCATCAAGATAGGCAAGAATTGCTGGATAGGTGCGAAAGTGACGATTCTTGATGGTACAGTCTTGGGAGATGGCTGTGTAGTTGCTGCGGGAGCTGTCGTAAAAGGTGAGTTCCCCGAAAATTGTGTGATAGGAGGAATTCCTGCAAAAATCATAAAAAGTAGATAAATTTTTGAACGAAAATAAAATCTATAATGAGAAATATTTTATTTATAGGAGGAGCTGGTTTTATCGGCTCCAACTTGATAGGCTTTTTTGCTAATAATCCAAAGTATCGTATTTTTGTTTTTGAGCCTACGTTTGCAAATCTAAGCAGACTCACTTCTGTTGAGGAGCAAGTAACGATTATAAGAGGATCTTTAGCTGATTTTGACTTGCTGAAGTGTGTCGTGGAGGATCATCATATCAATTTGATAGTTCATTTGGTTTCAACATTAGTGCCAGGCAGTACATACGAGGATTTCAAGCGAGAATTTGAAAATGTTGTATTTCCTACGTCTCGATTAATGGAACTTTGTGCCGATAAAGGAGTGAAATTTGTATATTTCTCTTCTGGCGGTACTGTCTATGGAAATAGCACATGTGGAGAAAAATTTAAGGAATCAGATCAACTTGCTCCTATTTCTTATTATGGCTTGACAAAACAAATTATAGAGAGTAACATCTTGTTTGAAAATAGACGTGGCAAGTTGAACTATTTGATTGTCCGTCCTTCAAATCCATTTGGCAAGGGACAGTCACTTCATGGCAACCAAGGTTTTATTGCTGTTGCTTTGGGTAAAATCTTGGCATGTGAGCCTATTGAGGTTTGGGGAGATGGCTCTAGTGTGAGAGACTATATCTTTATAGAAGACCTTGCCGACGCATTCTTTAAATTAGTAGATGCAGATGTAAATAATGATATAGTTAATATAGGTAGTGGATTTGGATATTCTGTCAATGATATTATAGACCGTCTCCGCAACTGCTTGGAAATTCCTTTTGAAGTTAAGTATAAGGAAAGTCGCAGTGTAGATGTCAATTCTATGGTATTGGATGTTGCAAAACTTCATTCTTTGGTGAATGTGGGACATACCCATTTGGAGGATGGTATTAAGATGTTCTATGGCGAGGTGAAGAGTATGATAAAAAAGTAATCAAGATATGACACCAATTTTATCTATTTGCATTCCAACTTATAACCGTCTGGATATTTTGCGTAATACAATTTTGAGTATCTATGCAGATTTAGGAAATGTAAGTATGGAAGATTTTGAGGTTGTTGTTTCAGATAATTCTAAGGAACATACTACTCAACCTATTATATCCGAGTTTAAGTACAGCAACTTACATTATTATATAACAGAATGTGAGGGATTTAAAAACTCTTTTTATGCTCTCTCATACGGCAAAGGTGACTTTTTGAAATTGAATAATAATTATACGATGTTCAAGAAGGGTACATTAAAGATTTTGATAAATCAGTTGAAGAGTTTGAGAGATAGTCGCAGTCAGGTTATATACACCAATGGACTATGCAAAAAAAAGAAAGAGATTACTTACAATAGTTTTGAGGAATATATTAATGGTCTTTCTTATTTTTGCTCTTGGAGTGCAGGCTATGGCATGTGGAAGGCTGATTTTGATAAGGTAAAGGATAGTGTTGTTCTTGATAAGTATTTTCCTCAAACATCTTTACTGCTGACGCAAGATTATAAGTGCCAATTTATCTTGGATGACAGAAACTTATTTGCTGATCAGCATGTTCCTAAAAAAGGTGGCTACAATATTTTCAAGGTGTTTTCTGTTGATTTCGTCGCATTGATAGATGGAGCCTATGAAACTGGTAAAATATCTCAGCGTACATATCGAAAGGTAAAAGGGGACTTATTGTTTAAGTATCTGTCTGTGCGTTATTTTAAAACAGTAATTGCAAAATTAGATAACTTTGAACATACAGATATAAAAAAGAGTATTACAACAAATTACACCTATGCTCAATATCTATTGATGATTTTATTTGCATTTTGTACTCCGATTATTGTATTGAAGCGAAAATATTTTTAAAATGTATTGAAATATGAAGGGAATCGTATTAGCAGGTGGCAGCGGTACACGTTTGTATCCTATCACAAAGGGTATCAGCAAGCAACTGATACCCATCTTCGATAAACCGATGATATATTATCCTATCTCGGTTTTAATGTTGGCAGGTATCCGTGAGATTCTGATTATCTCAACACCATTCGACTTGCCTGGCTTCAAGCGATTGCTTGGTGATGGTAGCCAACTGGGTGTGAAATTTGAGTATGCTGAGCAGCCTTCACCAGATGGCTTGGCACAGGCCTTCATAATCGGTAAGAAGTTCATCGGTAATGATTCTGCTTGCCTTGTATTGGGTGATAATATCTTCTATGGTGCAGGTTTGAACCAAATCTTAGCAAAGGCTGTAGTAGATGCCGAGCAGAACAACAAGGCTACCGTCTTTGGTTATCGGGTAAGTGATCCAGAGCGATATGGTGTAGCTGAGTTTGATGAGCAGGGCAACTGCCTGAGCATTGAGGAGAAGCCTGAACATCCAAAGAGCAATTATGCTGTGGTAGCTTATACTTCTATCCTAACAAGGTGGTGGAAGTAGCCAAGCATATTAAGCCTTCTGCTCGTGGTGAGTTGGAAATCACAACAGTCAACCAGGAGTTCCTGAAGGATAAGCAGCTGAAGGTACAGACCATGGCAAGAGGATTCGCCTGGCTTGATACCGGAACCCATGATTCACTTTCTGAGGCATCTACCTTTATCGAAGTCTTAGAGAAGCGCCAGGGCTTGAAGGTTGCTTGTCTGGAAGGTATTGCATACCGACAAGGGTGGATTACGGCAGAACAGTTGAAAGAGAGTGCTCTGCCTATGTTGAAGAACGACTATGGCAAGTATCTCCTTTCAATCCTTGAAGAGAAAGATCAAACATTAAAAAAGAATTTGGAATATTAATTTTTTTGAACACGAATCTTACGAATAACACGAATATAGAGGTTATAGTCTCTCCTGAATGATTCGTGTAATTTGTGTTCGAATATATACATTGATTAGAATGAAGAATATTGTAATCACGGGCGGTGCTGGTTTCATCGGCTCACACGTAGTAAGACTTTTCGTGAACAAATACCCTGAGTATCACATCATCAACCTCGACAAGTTGACATACGCAGGCAACCTGGCTAACCTCAAGGACATCGAGGACAAGCCTAACTATACTTTCGTTAAGGGTGATATATGTGATTTCGATCTGATGCTGAAGCTGATGCAGGACTACAAGGTGGATGGCATCATCCATCTCGCTGCCGAGAGCCATGTAGATAGAAGTATCAAGGATCCATTCACTTTCGCTCAGACCAACGTGATGGGAACCTTGTCTCTGCTCCAGGCGGCAAAGATTTACTGGGAAAGTCTTCCTGAGGGATACGAGGGTAAGCGCTTCTACCACATCTCTACCGATGAGGTATACGGTGCATTGCAGATGACTCATCCAGAGGGCATTCCTGCTCCTTTCACTACCAAGGCATCCAGCGGTAAGAACCACGAGGCTTACGGCGAGGAGTTCTTCCTGGAGACAACCAAGTACAATCCTCACTCTCCATATTCTGCATCCAAGCAAGCTCAGACCATTTCGTCCGTGCTTTCCACGATACATACGGTATGCCTACCATCGTGACCAACTGCTCTAACAACTACGGTCCATACCAGTTCCCAGAGAAGTTGATTCCTCTGTTTATCAACAATATCCGTCATCGCAAGCCATTGCCAGTATATGGTAAGGGTGAGAACGTGCGCGACTGGTTGTATGTAGTAGATCATGCCCGTGCCATCGATATGATTTTCCACAAGGGAAAGATTGCCGAGACTTACAACATCGGCGGTTTCAACGAGTGGAAGAATATCGATATCATCAAGGTGGTTATCAAGACCGTTGATAGATTGCTCGGTCGTCCTGAGGGTGCTGACTTGGATTTGATTACTTATGTAACAGACAGAAAGGGTCACGATATGCGTTACGCCATCGACTCAAGAAAGCTACAGAAGGAACTCGGCTGGGAGCCATCTCTCCAGTTTGAGGAGGGAATCGAGGAGACCGTGAAATGGTATCTGGATAATCAGGAATGGATGGACAATGTAACCTCTGGTGATTATCAGAAGTATTATGAGAATATGTATAAAGATAGATAATAATAAGAGTCATTATGGGTACAATGGATTTGGATAAGTTTATCAATGTAAAGAATATTGATGTTGTGAAGAAATACATTGAAATCTTCGCAGATTTTTATGCAGATGTCATATACAAGCATCATTATGATGTCGTGTCAACTCAGCGAGAAGCAGATGCTCGTATTATTTTCCAAATGTTTTTCTCTAAGGCTTTGCATTTTAAGCATATGCTAGAAGGGGTAGAATATGAAGGTAATCAATTTAAATTGAATCGTATTGTTGATCCAACCTTACTTTTTACACTTGTGAGAAATCAATATGAATGTTTGTGTCTTTTTGAGTTGATTAATGTCATACCAGCTTCTGACGACAAGAAAAGTTTTCTTTCCTTGATGCATCAGATTTCAGGATTGAAGTACCGGCAAAGATTTGTGGAACAAGCAACATTGCAAGCTAATATCAAAAAGTTGAGATTTGAAAATATCGAAATCAATCAAGATGTTAACTTGATTTTATCTTCTTCTGTGTTTCATAAGCTGAACCAAAAAAGTCAAGATAAGGTAAGAAAATGGATAAAGGATAAAGAATATCAATTATTCTTTAAAAGCGATGAAGAAATACAAAAACTTGGTTGGAAGGATTTTGCAAACAAGTTTGGTATGAAGAAAGATTGCGTCGATAATCTTTATACGTATTTTGCATGAATGCTCATCCATCTTATCCTTCTATAATGCAATTTAGGGATGCGTTTGCCAAGGATAATCCTGAATTTCTTAATCTTGCATTGTTTGCATCTCATACTTTTCTTATATTTTTGAGTGTTTTCCTAGTTGATTATATGCGAATGTTTCCAGCTATAGTGAATGATTTCAAAAAGTTGGATGAGGATAAGAGAATGTTGCTTACTGCATTTAATGATATCTTTAGGGAAGAAAAGTGGAATGCTAAATTTTAATTGATGAAAAATATAATACTTCAAAGTTCTCCTTCAGAATGGAAAGAAGCTTTACATGAATTGGGGATAGATTTGCCAATGTGGCTAATCTTACTTCTAGTTATGATTGTTCTTGTCCTTGGATGGGTAATAAAACGCTATTGGTGTAATTGGCAAGAGGCAAGAAACTGGCGTAAGAAGAAAATGAAAGCCATTGCCAATACGGATTTTAGTGACTATTTGCCCTTCCGTAAGAAGCGTCTCTACATTCCTGCTATGTATCAGAGCAAAACTCCGAGTGATTATCCTGACCCAATAGATGCTACTATTGCGGAAGCTAGGCAAAATTTGCTTGATAAGATGCTGGAGGTATTGGATGATAAACATGGGCGTGATAATTTGTTTTGCATTCTTGCTGGTGCAGGTATGGGCAAATCTAGCTTTATGGTTTATCTTTATGGAAAGTTGGTTAAAAAGTTAGATGGAAAAGGGCATGATGTAGAAATTCTATCGTTGACACATCCTGATGTTATTGAAAGAATCAATATGATAGAAGATCAAGGAAATGTCATACTCTTATTGGATGCTTTGGATGAGAATGTTGAGGCAATGAACAACTATGAAGTCTTTTGGAAAACGTTGTTAAATTCTATAAAGGACTTCAATAGGGTTGTTATCACCTGTAGAACTCAATTTTTCTCTTCTTTTGATGAAGAGCCAAACTATACCGAGATAGCAAATTATTCTTCCAAGAAAGGAACTAAATTTTTTATCCGATATTATCTTTCACCTTTTACCAAAGAGGAAAGGACACGTTACATCAAGAATAAGTATCCTTTTTGGCATTTTATAAAGAGAAGGAAAGCCATGAAGGTTATGGAAAATAACGACTCTTTGATGTCGCGTCCTTTGCTCTTGGCCAATATTGATGATTTGATAAACTCAAAGGTGAAATATGACTATGGTTTTCAAATATATGAAGCTCTGATTAATGTTTGGGCAACAAGGGAGGCACAAAGACAAAAATTGCATGGCGCGTTATTCGAGAACTTGGTCAAAAAAATACCAGAAGTCTCAAAGGCTGCTGCCTATGAGTTGTATGAAAATTTAGCAAACAATGCCGCATGCAATATGACCAAAGAGCAATTGGATGAATTTGAAAAGAAGCATCCGTTAAATATGGCAGAGCTACGTATCAATTCTTTGTTTAATCGAGATGTTAGGGGTAATTGGAAGTTTTCCCATAAATCCTTCTTTGAATATTTCTTGTCTGAAATAGCCTTTGATGATTGGAATGCCGTGCCAAATATTGAAAAGTTTGACATGGGTATGCAATTCTATAAGCAGAGATGTTTGGAGGAGTTTGAGGCTTATTTACATATTACGCCTCCTGCATGGTTTGTGATTAATGAGCAACTATATAGTAATGTCATCATGATGCATTGCCCTAATGGTTTCAATCCGATGCACTTAATAATAATTACTTAAAGAAAAGAAAATCTCTTCTTTATCGATAACGGACAATGTGGCTGTTGGGGATGTTTTAACTCCACAGTTTATGAAGGCTTTGAATAGTACATCAGTAGAACTGCTGGAAGTTAGCATTTTGGGTAAAATTGATTTACCTATTGACTTGCTTCATAATTCCCAATTGCAAATGTTTGTTTTGAATTGTGACGAACATCTATCATATCAATTTAAAAAAGTTGCAACTAAGGCAGGTTTTAAGTGTAAGGAGAATGAGCATGACACTGTTTTTTATCGTAGTAATGCTAAGGTATTTGCCAATCCATATATTATGAGGCATTATCCAAGTTTGGATTTATCGATCTTTAATTATAGTAGTTTTATAAGGATAAATTCTAGTTTAACTAAGAAATGAATATGATGAATACAACATATTTTTATGATTCAGACTTGTATGGGGGGACGGTTGACCGTATTGCTTCGTCAATTGTGTTTTCTGGTGATATGAACGAACTTGATAAATTCTGTAAGCGTTGGTATAATCGTATAGATAGTATAAGCGACGAAAAACAACGTATGGATGTCTTTATTCATCTTCTAGTTGATCTAAGTCAGGGTTTGCGAGCTAAGAAAAATATCCAGATGAAATTAGTTGTCTCTGATAATTTTTTCATGGATTTCTTGTTTTTTATATCTATCTTTCTACCGAAGAGATTAATCTTGTGACAGAAATAGACATTCAACATGAATATGTAAGATGGGTAAAACAGGGTTTCCCGCAGAAATTGGTTAGGGCTGCAAACATTGGTGATTTAAAAATACTCGGTGATATGTTTGGGCATAGCTATGAGGGGAATGAAATCATTAGAAATGCCATTCTCGGACATGCATATCACTCAATCGAATTATCGATGCTTCTACAGTCTTATTCACCATTGATAAGTAAATATGTGGAAAATAGAATACCTATATTCTTTAAGATGTTTAAGTCTGTAAGAGAGAATATTGTAGTGCCAAGTTTGGATGGCGAAAGTGATTTTTATGACTTATATAATAGGATAGCTAAGGATGAGAAAGAGAAAGAACTTATTTTTTCTATAAATCCTAAAATTCCAAATTTATTTAAAGTTATAGAGTTCTTGATACGGAATATTAATGAAACGATGTATGTGTTTGTTTCGAAAGAAATAAAGGATTTGGAGAATTTCTGTAAGCAATCATTAGTGTTGATTTGGGGGCTTTGGCTTGGAACGGCTCAAGAGATTTCTATGGTTCCACCTGAATGGTATGTGAAATATCGAAGTTTGTTGGATGATATGTTTGGAGAAAGAAGCTTTGAGAATACCCCTTCTTTGAGGTAGGAGAAAGAAATTTTAGATAATCATAGATATTCTCGAAACACACAACTTAAGTAGAAGTAATTTATAGATAGTATAATAGGTTGGCAAGAGCTTTCGGAAGAGGAATTTCTTGTTAACTCTTTAAACGTTTGAACTTTTTTTATGAAAATAGCATTTGTAAGTGTCCGTGGTATTCCGAATAACTACGGAGGTTTTGAGCAGTTCGCTGAATATATCTCAGTGGGCTTGGTGAAGCGTGGCCATGAGGTTACGGTGTATTCGCCTTCTTATCATCCCTATAAGGATGATGAGTACAAAGGTGTGAAAATCAAACATATCTATAGTCCTGAGACTTGGATGGGTGGAAGTATCGGTTCTTTCTTTTATGACTTCATGTCGCTGAAGGATGCCTTGAAGCGTGAGAACTTCGATATCATCTATGAGGCTGGATATACGAGCATCATTCCCGCTTTCATCTGGTTTGATGTGAAGAATGTTACCAAGAGTATTGTGGTGACCAACATGGATGGATTGGAATATAAGCGTACTAAGTTCAACAAGTGGGTGCGCAAGTTCGTGTTCTGGGAGGAGAGAATGGCTGTAAAACATAGTCATTATCTGATTGCAGACAACATGGGCATCCATGATTACTACAAGGAGAAGTATGGCAAGGACAGTAAGTTCCTGGCATATGGTGCCGACATCCATGATGATTATAACGTGGAGCATCTGAAGGAGTATGGCTTGAAACCAGAGGAATACTATATTCTGGTAGCCAGACTGGAACCTGAGAACAATATCATGATGGCCATTGAGGGCTACTTGCATTCAAAGGAGAATGGTAAGCGTCCTCTGATTGTAGTTGGTAAAACCAATACTCCTCATGGTAAGGAATTGGTTGCCAAGTATGGTAAGGAAAAGGGTGTGAGATTCGTAGGCGGAATCTATGATTTCAACAAATTGAATTCTATCCGTCACTTCTCTAAGGCTTATTTCCATGGCCATAGTGTGGGTGGTACCAATCCTTCTCTGTTGGAAGCGATGGCTTCTGAGTGCTTTATCCTTGCTCACGATAACATCTTTAATCGTGCAGTGTTGAAGGATAACTCTTTGTACTATCCTAATGCAGAGAAGGTGACTGAGATGCTGAATGATATCGAGAATATCTGTACGCTGCATAAGAAGAACTTCACTGATGGCAACGTGGAGGAAATCAAGAATGAGTATTCTTGGGAGCATTTGGTTGACCAGCATGAGGAATACTTCAAATGGTTGTTGGAACAGAAACGATGAACCTATCTAAAGATTTACTTTTAAAATCTCTTCGTGCCGTTCTCTTTGGCAAGAAACTGTATGCTTCTGATTTTGCGGAAGCAGATTGGAAAAGCATCTTTCAATTGGCAGATGAACAAACTGTCTCAGCTTTGCTGCTAGACGGGATGAGTCTGCTGCCTTCTGAGTGCATCACAATTCCTCTGGGTGACAAGCTGAAGAGGATAGCGACGATGCAGCGCATCGAACAAATAAATCGTCTACATCGGAAGGTCATTGTAAAGATTGACCAGGCCTTGAAATCTGAGGGTATTCCTGTTGTCTTTATGAAGGGGCAAACAACAGCTTTACGCTATCCTAATCCTTTGCATAGAACGCCAGGTGACATCGACTTTGTTGTGAATCCTAAAGATTTCAAGAAGGCAATGGAGGTGCTGGAAAAGATAGGAAAAGTAGATCATGATTTGGTGCATGAGCATCATGGTATGGCATGGGTAGATGGAGTGACAGTGGAGCCTCATTATAAGGTTCACAATTACCAATCTCCATCTACCGATTATGCTATGCAGGAAATGTTTGCTTCGGTATTTCCTTCAGAGTTGTCTTCTGCTGATATGGATGGGTATGCAGTACCTGTATTCCCTCCAACCTTTGAGAGTGTATTCCTGATATCGCACATGGTAAACCATGTATATGAAGAAGGATTGGGATTGAGGCAGGTGATAGATTATGCCATGTTCTTATCGAGTTGTGCAGACAAGATAGACTGGTTGCAGCATCATGAATATCTGCATCAGATGCGCATGGAAAGGGCATGGAGAATCTTTACCTGTATTTGTGTTGATTATCTGGGAATGTCCTTACCATCACAAGTGGAGTCTTTTTCTCATCAAGAGAAGATGTGGGCAGAAAAGATGATGACTGACATCATGAGAGTTGGCAACTTCGGTAGAGGTGAATATGTGTTTCACCATCGTGGATTCGAGGATGCCTTCAATAACTATTGTTGGGTAGTGAAAAGATGCTGGAATCTTGACTTTGTCTGTCCTAGTGAAGCAAGATGGTGGATTATATCGAAGGTAAAGCGTTTCTTTTGGAAGAAATCGATTAAGAAATAGGAATAATTAAAAGTATATAGAAAATGGAAGTAATAAAGACAGATATAGAAGGCGTGCTCATCATTGAGCCTCAACTGTTTAGAGATGCTCGTGGCTATTTCTTCGAGAGCTTCAGCGAGCGAGAGTTTAAAGAGAGAGTAGAGCCATTGGTGGGCTACAAGGTGGAGTTCTGCCAGGACAATGAAAGTATGAGTTCTTATGGTGTGATGCGTGGTTTGCATTTCCAGAGGCCTCCGTTTACCCAGAGCAAGCTGGTGAGATGCGTGAAGGGTAGAGTGCTGGATATTGCTGTGGATATCCGCAAAGGGTCTCCTACATACGGTAAGCATGTGGCTGTGGAACTGACTGAAGATAATCATCGTCAGTTCTTTATTCCTAAGGGCTTTGCGCATGGTTTCGCTGTGTTGTCAGAAACTGCTGTATTCCAATATAAGTGTGATAATTTCTATCACCCAGAGGCTGACGGTGGCATCTCTATCTTGGATGAGAGCTTAGGCATTGATTGGCGCATTCCTACGGAACACGCTAATCTTTCGGAGAAGGATACGAAACATGAGGTATTGAAGGACTTTGAAAGTCCTTTTGAATACTAGAAAGATTTTGACTTCTAAAATCATCCCGTCCTTCTTTGTTGATAAAGCGAGCTACACTCGGCAATTTGAAATTGCGAGCTTTCATTGCACTCATTGGCATCGCTTTTTCCCATTAAAGAAGGCTCCACCTTTCTCACCAAGCCTCTCTTTCCTCAGGGACGAGAGGATGTAACCGCCCTCTGGTGCTTGGAACCGCTGCACTATAAGGATGACGGACCAAAGCGGTCTCGCCAGTTGTGTGGGATGGGACCGTCTAGGGATGAGAAGCGAGGAAAGTTGTTGTTGGCAGAGATTCTGGATGATGGAAACTTCGGTAGGCACTTTACGAAGTATGCTGGGTTTACGCATCAGAGTATGGGGAAGAAGTATTTCCTGAAGATATGGAGAAATTTGCACTTCGTTAGATATTATCCTGCTGAAGCTCTTTGTGAACCATTGTTTCGTACTTGGCACTTCTTCTGGAGGCTAAAATATTAAAAATAAATCTAATAATTAATTGAAATAACTTTGTTTATGTTTATCGAGATGCAGATAGGTAATCAGCTAGATGAGGATGACTATCTGTTCTTCGATTATCAATGATAATCATAATGAAGAAAAAAGTTTTTGTAAGCGGTTGTTACGACCTGCTACATTCTGGTCATGTGGAGTTTTTCCAGCAGGCATCACAGTATGGTGACCTGTATGTGGGTATAGGATCGGATGCTACTTATCTGGAGTATAAGCACCGCAAACCTATGTTTCCGCAGGAGGAAAGGCTATTCATGGTCAAGAATATCAAGGCGGTGAAGGATGCGTATATCAATGAGGGAAACGGAGTCATCGATTTCCTGCCTACTCTTGATAAGGTGAAACCGGATGTGTTTGTGGTGAACGCTGAAGGTGGGTCTGATGAGAAACGTAGGATCTGTAAGGAAAGGGGCATCGAATATGTCGAACTCCAGCGCACACCTCATGCGGGTTTGAAGGCCCGGTCTTCTTCTGACTTGAAGAAGGCGTTATTGAACGTATCTGAGAATACGGCACAGGAAGTGGGGATTCCTACCCGTCTGGATCTGGCTGGTACATGGATTGATCAGCCTTATGTAAGCATGTATCATCCGGGATGGGCGATTACCATCTCGCTGGAACCTACCTTTGAGGTGCGCGACCGCTGTGGTCTGTCTACCTCTACCCGTAAGATGATTCAGAAGATATGGCCGGTGAAGTTGCCGAAGATGGATCCGGAGATGCTTGCCCGACTGGTATTCTGCTTTGAGAACAATCCGGAGCGTCACGATGGTATCATCTCGGGTGCCCAGGATTCCATCGGTATCTGTGTGCCCGGTCTGGTGCGTCATTATTATGACAACAACTTCTGGCCGGAGAAGATTGAGAGTACGCAGGATGAGATGACTCTCCGATTCCTGGAAGACCACCTGGTGATGATTCCGATGGAACCGAGAAGGGCAGGATGCAGTGTGGTGGAAGGTAAGGATATCACGCCTGAGAAGGTGAAGGCGCTGGCTGATGCGGCTGATGCCTGCTGGAAGGCGATTCTGGCGCACGACCTCGATGCCTTTGCGGCAGCATACAGAGCATCTTTCGAGGCTCAGATTGCGATGTTCCCGGGTATGGTGAATCCATCTATCAATGGTGTGATAGAACCGGAAGCAAGTGTGCAGCCGATGATTGACCGCTACAGCAACATGGAGGAGGTTCTGGCATGGAAGATGCCGGGAGCCGGTGGCGGCGGTTATCTGGCACTGGTAGTAAAGGACAGTCTCAAATTTGCAGAGGATCATGACGAAGCCATCCATCTTCAGATACGAAGGGCATAACTATCTGGTGCCCTTCCTCATCATCAGCAGCCTCTTCTTCATGTGGGGTTTTGCCCATGGCATCCTCGAGGTGCTGAATCCGCATTTCCAGGAGTCGTTCCATATCAGCAAGGCGATGTCGGCCCTGACGCAGGCTGCTGTCTATGGTGCCTACTTTCTGATGGCACTGCCTGCCGGATGGATTATCCGGAAGTGGGGTTACAGGAGGGGAGTGATAACAGGACTGGTTCTCTTCGGTATCGGTGCTCTGATGTTCATACCAGGAAGCAGAATCAACAGTTTCTACTTCTTCGTTCTGTCGCTGTTTGTGATAGGATGCGGACTGACCTGTCTGGAAACGAGTGCGAATCCTTATACTACGGTACTGGGACATCCTGATAAGGCTGAGAGTAGAATCAATCTGTCGCAGTCGCTCAATGGTATCGGATGGATTGTAGGACCGCTAATTGGCGGACAGCTTCTGTTCTCGGGTGTCAATATTGCCATCCCTTATGCCCTGGTGGGTATCTTCGTGCTTGCTGTGGCACTGGTGCTGTCAAGGATCAAGTTGCCTGACCCAAAGAGAGCGCATGAGGCGGATACGAACGAGATGGTGGAGGAGAAGCCGATGCGAGTGATGGCATTCGGTTTTGGTATGCTGGCCTTGTTTCTTTATGTGGCAGCCCAGACGGGTGTGAACAGTTTCTTCATCAACTATGCAGAGGAGAGCATTCATATAGAGAAGCAGACTGCCAGTCTGTATCTCGCTTTTGGCGGAATGGGTCTGTTCTTTATCGGCCGACTGGCTGGTGGTGTCATCATGAATTATATCCAGCCAAGGCTGGTGCTGCTGGTCTGTGCCATCCTCACCTTTGTAGCCACACTGATTGTAGTGGTATGTAGCGGAACCTTATCTCTCATTGCGTTCTTCGCCCTGTATCTGGGAGAGAGCATCATGTTTCCGACTATCTTCTCGCTGGCATTGAGGGATGCGGGTACAAAGACCAAACTTGCCTCTTCATTGCTTATCATGACGATAGTGGGTGGAGCGGTTGCTCCGGTAATCATGGGGTATATTGCGGATACTACGGGGAGCATGGCGATTGCCTTTCTTATACCGCTGGTTTGTTATGGGGTGATTGGAGGGTATGCACTTTCGAAACGCTCTGCCTCCCTTTAGCCAAAAGGAGGTTTCAAACCTTCTGCTCGTGATGAGTTGGAAATCACAACAGTAAACCAGGAGTTTCTGAAGGATAAGCAGCTGAAGGTACAGACTATGGCAAATATCTCCTATCAATCCTTGAAGAGAAAGATCAAACATTAAAGAAGAATTTAGAATATTAATTTTTTTGAACACGAATCTTACGAATAACACGAATATAGAGGTTATAGTTTCTCCTGAATGATACGTGTAATTTGTGTTCGAATATATACATTGATTAGAATGAAGAATATCATTATCACGGGCGGTGCTGGTTTCATCGGCTCACACGTAGTAAGGCTTTTCGTGAACAAATATCCTGAGTATCACATCATCAACCTTGATAAGTTGACATACGCTGGTAACCTGGCTAACCTCAAGGACATCGAGGACAAGCCTAACTATACTTTTGTTAAGGGTGATATCTGTGATTTCGACCTGATGTTGAAACTGATGCAGGACTACAAGGTGGATGGCATCATCATCTCGCTGCCGAGAGCCATGTAGATAGAAGTATCAAGGATCCATTCACTTTCGCTCTGACCAACGTGATGGGTACCCTGTCTCTACTCCAGGCGGCCAAGATTTACTGGGAGAGTCTTCCTGAGGGATACGAGGGCAAGCGCTTCTACCACATCTCTACCGATGAGGTATATGGTGCCTTGCAGATGACTCACCCTGAGGGCATTCCTGCTCCTTTCACCACCAAGGCATCCAGCGATAAGAACCATGAGGCTTATGGCGAGGAGTTCTTCGTAGAGACTACCAAGTACAATCCTCACTCTCCATACTCTGCATCCAAGGCAAGCTCAGACCACTTCGTCCGTGCTTTCCACGATACATACGGTATGCCTACCATCGTGACCAACTGCTCTAACAACTACGGTCCATACCAGTTCCCAGAGAAGTTGATTCCTCTGTTTATCAACAATATCCGTCATCGCAAGCCATTGCCTGTATATGGTAAGGGTGAGAACGTGCGCGACTGGTTGTATGTAGTAGATCATGCCCGTGCCATCGATATGATTTTCCACAAGGGTAAGATTGCCGAGACTTACAACATCGGCGGTTTCAACGAGTGGAAGAACATCGATATCATCAAGGTGGTAATCAAGACTGTTGATAGATTGCTCGGTCGTCCTGAGGGTGCTGACTTGGATTTGATTACTTATGTAACAGACAGAAAGGGTCACGATATGCGTTATGCCATCGACTCTAGAAAACTGCAGAAGGAACTCGGCTGGGAGCCATCTCTCCAATTTGAGGAGGGTATCGAGGAGACCGTAAAATGGTATCTCGATAACCAGGAATGGATGGATCATGTTACTTCTGGGGAGTATCAGAAGTATTATGAAGAGATGTATAAGGACAGATAATGTCTTATTTCGAAAACCTACCTTCAATAGTCTTTGCGACCCCTTCGGTTCCCCTTACAGGGACAGAAACCTTCCTTACCCTTTTTCGAAAATCACCCCGTCCCTCTTTACCCTTAAAGAGGCTCCACCTCTCATCTCGGTCTTCTCCCCTCAGAAGAAGAGGGAAACCGCCCTACTCGGTGCTCGGAACCGCTACGCTCTAAGGTTGGCGGACCATCAAAGGTCTTCGCCAGGTTTATGCGGGCTGGGACCGCCTTACTATAGCTTGCTGAGGTAGGGAATAGCAGTTTATAGTTTACAGTTAATAGTTTATAGTTTACGGTTGATTTCGTGGTTATTTGCTGATAACTTGCAGATTTCTTGTTAATTGCTTGGTGGTTTCGAGAAAAAAGCGTACTTTTGCGGCAGAAGGTGTTAGATATAGAAGGTATTGATTATGAGAAATATGAATAGAATGTCGGCGGAAGATATCGCTAAACTTGGATGAATTAAATAAAGCTGAGATAGAAGAGTTGGATGCCGCTATTGATAAATACAAGAATGTGGATACAAAGACTTTGTCTGAGTTATCTCATGATTCTGCTTGGTATGAGGCATGGGATAAGAATCATAATGCTGTCATGACCTCTCTGAATATTGCAAAAGCAGGTGATGCTTCTAATGAGTTTTTAGAGTATCTTCGGAACAGGAATTAGCGCTATAATCGTTTCAGAGTGTTAAAAAAGAACGTTTTGTTGCTTAAAGATTTGCTTTTTCCAAGAGAAATCTTTATTTTTGCTTTAAAATGGAATTGTTATGAGCAAATATAGATTTAACATAAGCGATTATCATGCCATAGAAAATGCTGATATTCTGGTAGATGGAATAACAGTTTTGGCTGGACCTAATGGAAGTGGCAAAAGTACCATTTCCAAATGGTTGTATTATATGGTGGATGTTGCCACTAGATTCGATGAGTATGTAGACAAGGGTGTAAATGATGAATTCAAACATAGTTTGCAGATTCTTGCACGTGCTATTCGAGAAATATGGGGGTATCGCAGTAGTAGAAGTGAAATCTTGACGTTATCGGCCAATATTGATGCTTTGAAAAAAGAAATTAATGTTGGAGCCGCTGTTGATGAGGTGGCTGAAAAATATAATTCTATAGTAGCCGAGTTTACAGAACAGGTAAGACCTGAGTTTCTTTCGGATGATGTATTTGTCTTAAGAAAGGTGAGGGTTATAAACTATTTAAAGCAATTAATTGAGGATTCTGATAACATTGAAACATTTGATAATTTTGAGAAGAAAATGTTTCAACAGACCGATAAGATGCTTGAAGATTGGGAAAAGCGACTTAGTATGCGCTCTATAAAAGACGTATATAGCTTTATTGAGGAGTATCTTCGTGAAGATGATGTAGCTCCTGAGTCGATGCAACTCTGGGAGGATGATGTCAATATAATCTCTGAGGAGAGTCTGGGTTCATTGTTTAACATAGAACGAGCTATTTATATTGATACTCCTATGGCACTGAATGCCAAAAACTTGGCAGACAATGTGTTCTTGCAGCGTCTTCATAGTAACATGACTCATTCTCTAGGTAGGACTTTGGATAAGTCAAAGATGCTTCTCTTGCGTATCGCTCGATTGCTTAATGGTAAAATCTCACAGAGTGATAGTCTTCTAGGCGAGACAGAACTCTATTACGAACGAAAAGATGAGCATCTTAAATTGCCTGTGGAAAAAATAGCTACTGGTATGAAGACTTTTGCTTATCTTTATCAGTTGATCAAGAATGGATATTTGGATGATAAAACTATCTTGATGATTGATGAACCTGAAGTTCATTTGCATCCGCAGTGGATTGTGGAATATGCCAGACTGCTAGTGTTGATACATAAGACATTGGGAACGAAACTGATTTTGGCTAGTCATGATCCTGACTTTATTGCTGCCATCAAGGCCATTGCCAAAAGAGAAGAGGTGTTGGAGGAGACAAACTTCTACATATCTTCCAGCGAAGAGCAAGAATGTTCTTATCGTTATAACTTTAAGTGGTTAGGTAAAGACATTGAGCCTATTTTCGAATCGTTTAACATAGCTTTGGAAAGGATTCAGCAGTATGGCGACACAGATATTTGACAATGATTTTCTTCATACTCATCCTATCTACCAGAATGTGCATTCCACCTTAGTGGATGTCTCGAACAGAGACTATGCTATGGCTCCTTTTGATAAAAGGATTGAATGCTTGGATATGGATGATTATGAGGCTCACTATATGCAAAATGGTGCTAATGATAGTACGATGGATGCTGTGATTGGTATAGCCAATTATGATAATAATCATAAGAGTGGCTCTAGTCTGCTGATGGTGGAATTGAGATTGGGATATCAGTCAGCCAAGAACATAACGGCATTGAGCTTAAATAATAAGGTTAAGCATACGATGACTCTTTTGAATGCAGCTGAATTTCCGATTTCACAGGATGCTGTTTTTATCTTTAAGGCAGATGTTTGTCAGCAAGCCAAACATAAGTTGGATGCTTTAGGTCATTCCAATACTTCTAGAAGAAGATGGATAGTGATGAGCCTGATATCTTCGGAAAAGCTTATATCGCAAAAGAAGATATTCCGTATGTTCCATTGCATGACTATAAAGCAGTATTGGCAAACTTTTGTCGTTTGATAGATTCGCATCTTTGGGATGAAGTGGAAAAGGAGTTTGAAACTTGGGGAAGCAAAACATATAGCAGAATTTCTTACATAAGCCAAGAGCGTGAATTGCTGGAAGATATGCTGCGTAATGTTTGGATTAAAATTGAATCAGAGAAAGATAAAGTAGATACAGATACGTGGGATTATATCAGCCTTATCAAGGAGGATTACCCACATATACTTGGTTAGGGGTGCTTTTGCCCCACCTGTCCCTCACCTGCGGTTCTTTTGGGAAGTGTTTGAGTTGTGGGTGATAAGGGCTGATACAAATATGTTTGTATCAATGACTGCATATACCATTGCGTTCTTTTCTTAATCGTCTGACTTCTCTGATTTCTTCATTGATTTCATCAAGCGTGAGCTCTGGGGTTTCACCTCTTTCTGCTGGTTGTCCATACGGACTGTCATTGCTGTCTGTGCCATAAGTCCAAAATGTTTAATTAATAATCATTCTGACTGCAAATATACATCATTATGACGTAAAATATTGAGATAGTATTAATAATTTAATAAAGATCAATAGTTGAATGAATGATATAACTGCAATTTTCGCTTTTCTGAAGTGTTGCCTTGGATATAAGGGGAATATGAGCAGGATGATTGCTGGTATGAAATGGCATGAGCTGTATTCTTTTGCTTCTAAGCAAGCTCTGCTGGGGCTTTGCTTTGAGGGTATAGAGCGATTGGGGAAGGAGTATCCTGAGGAGTTGAAGCAGAACCGATAGGGAGGGAACTGCTGATGACTTGGATGGGTAAGGCGCAACAGATTCGCAGACAGAATATGAAGGTGAATGCTGTGGCGAGCAAGCTCTTCTCAATACTGAGAGAGGATGGGATGAGGTGCTGCATTCTGAAAGGACAAGGGAATGCCTTGATGTATCCGAATCCTTATTCACGTACTCCTGGAGATATTGATGTTTGGATTGATGCTAGTAGGGATAGGATTATGGAGTATACTCAAAAAAAGTTTGAACTGGAAGATGATATCAGACTGCAGCATCTGGAGACTTCTTTGGATGGTGTGCCTGTAGAGTTGCATTTCTTTCCTTGCTCCATGAATAATCCTATCTATCATGCCAGGTTGCAGAAGTGGTTCAAACGGAATGCGGATCTGCAATGCTCAAATGTTGTTGGGCTGCCCGATGGGGCTGGGGATATTGCTATACCAACGACGGCATTTAATGTTGTTTATCAGCTGACGCATCTGTATCACCATTTCTTTGATGAAGGGATTGGAATGAGGCAAATCATTGACTACTACGTCGTAATAGATGACTTTTGGAAAGTCAAAGAAAGTATTTCACAACCATCCCGTCCTTCCTTGCCTAAGGAAGGCTCCACCGCTTTCCCCAAGCCCCTTTCCCCTCAGGGGACAGGGGATGTAACCGCCCTCCGGTGCTCGGAACCGCTACGCTCTAAGGTTGGCGGACCATCAAAGGTCTCGCCAGAGTGTTTGTGCGGTGTAAACCGCCTCGCTTGCGATGCTCCTGAAGGTTGAAGGCTTTGCAAAAGGAACTGAAGTATCTTGGCTTGTGGAAGTTTGCAGGGGCGGTGATGTATGTTCTGCATGAGACTTTGGGATTACCTGAGGAGAAGATGATAGTGCCAGTGGATGAGAAGCGTGGGAGGTTGCTGTTGGCAGAGATTCTGGATGGTGGTAACTTCGGTAGGCATTTCTCTAAGTATGGTGGGTTTACGCATCAGAGTACGGGGAAGAAGTATTTCCTGAAAATATGGAGGAATATGCACTTTGTAAGATATTATCCTGCCGAGGCTTTGAGTGAGCCAATCTTCAGAACTTTGCATTTCTTCTGGAGGCTAAAATATAAAAAATAAATTAATCAAATAATTAATTGAAATAACTCTGTTTATGCTTATCGAGATGCAGATAGGTAATCAGCTAGATGAGGATGACTATCTGCACTTCGATTATCAATGATAATCATAATGAAGAAAAAAGTTTTTGTAAGCGGTTGCTATGACCTGCTACATTCTGGTCATGTGGAGTTTTTCCAGCAGGCATCACAGTATGGTGATGGATCCGGAGATGCTCGCCCGACTGGTATTCTGCTTCGAGAACAATCCGGAGCGTCACGATGGTATCATCTCGGGTGCCCAGGATTCTATCGGTATCTGTATTCCCGGTCTGGTGCGTCATTATTATGACAACAACTTCTGGCCGGAGAAGATTGAGAGTACGCAGGATGAGATGACTCTCCGTTTCCTGGAAGACCATCTGGTGATGATTCCGATGGAACCTAGAAGACCGGGATGCAGTGTGGTGGAAGGTAAGGATATCACACCTGAGAAGGTGAAGGCGCTGGCTGATGCGGCTGATGCCTGCTGGAAGGCGATTCTGGCGCACGACCTTGATGCCTTTGCTGCAGCATACAGGGCATCTTTCGAGGCCCAGATTGCGATGTTTCCGGGTATGGTGAATCCGTCTATCAACGGTGTGATAGAACCGGAGGCGAGTGTGCAGCCGATGATTGACCGCTACAGCAACATGGAGGAGGTTCTGGCATGGAAGATGCCGGGAGCCGGTGGCGGCGGTTTTCTGGCACTGGTAGTAAAGGACAGTCTTAAATTTGCAGAGAATCATGACGAAGCCATCCATCTTCAGATACGAAGGGCATAACTATCTGGTTCCCTTCCTCATCATCAGCAGCCTCTTCTTCATGTGGGGCTTTGCCCATGGCATCCTCGAAGTGCTGAATCCGCATTTCCAGGAGTCGTTCCATATCAGCAAGGCGATGTCGGCCCTGACGCAGGCTGCTGTCTATGGTGCCTACTTTCTGATGGCACTGCCTGCCGGATGGATTATCCGGAAGTGGGGCTACAGGAGGGGTGTGATAACAGGACTGGTTCTCTTCGGTATCGGTGCCTGATGTTCATACCAGGAAGCGGGATCAACAGTTTCTACTTCTTCGTTCTGTCGCTGTTTGTGATAGGATGCGGACTGACCTGTCTGGAAACGAGCGCGAATCCTTATACTACGGTACTGGGACATCCAGACAAGGCGGAGAGCAGAATCAACCTGTCGCAGTCGCTCAATGGTATCGGATGGATTGTAGGACCCTGGTTGGCGGACAGCTTCTGTTCTCGGGTGTCAACATCGCCATCCTTATGCCTGGTGGGTATCTTCGTGCTTTCTGTGGCGCTGGTGCTGTCAAGGATCAAGTTGCCGGACCCAAGGAGAGCGCATGAGGCGGATACGAACGAGAAGGTGGAGGAGAAGCCGATGCGAGTGATGGCATTCGGTTTTGGTATGCTGGCCTTGTTTCTTTATGTGGCTGCCCAGACGGGTGTGAACAGTTTCTTCATCAACTATGCAGAGGAGAGTATTCATATAGAGAAGCAGACCGCCAGTCTGTATCTCGCTTTTGGCGGAATGGGCCTGTTCTTTATCGGCAGGTTGGCTGGTGGTGTCATCATGAATTATGTCCAGCCAAGGCTGGTGCTGCTGGTCTGTGCCATCCTCACCTTTGTAGCCACATTGATTGTGGTGGTATGTAGCGGAACCTTATCGCTCATTGCGTTCTTCGCCCTGTATCTGGGAGAGAGCATCATGTTTCCGACTATCTTCTCGCTGGCATTGAGGGATGCAGGTACAAAGACCAAACTTGCCTCTTCATTGCTTATCATGACGATAGTGGGTGGTGCGGTTGCTCCAGTAATCATGGGGTATATTGCGGATACTACGGGCTGTATGGCGATAGCTTTCTTATACCGTTAGTATGTTATGGGGTGATTGGAGGGTATGCGTTATCGAATCGCCACGTTCCTCTTTAGATAAGATTAGCTGCACTCGGCAATTTGAAAGCAAACTTTCATTGCGCTCATTTGCAAAATCTTTAAATAAAAGGATTTTTTCGAAAATCACCCCGTCCCTCTTTACCCTTAAAGAGGCTCCACCTCTCACCCCGACCCTCTCTCCTCAGGAGCGAGGGAGAAAACCGCCCTACTCGGTGCTCGGAACCGCTTCGTTCTAAGGTTGGTGGGGCATCAAAGCCCTCGCCATGTTATGCGGGATGGGACCGCCTAGATTTAGAAGGAATAATTTGGTGTAAATTACACCTTGTATTCATTCGGTAAAGAGTTCTTGAAAATAGAGATTTACAGAAAATGTTCGGTCAATAAGGCCGTGAGATTTTCTTAAACTATATGATAATTACTGTTTTGATTGCTTATTGGCTGATGGTTTAATAGACTAAAGAGATTTATTGTTATGGATTTTTTGTCTTCAAAAAGTAGAACATGAATGATTTTCGCAAAATGATGAAAATTGATTATTATGATTTGTCTTTGCGTTTGATAGGTTTATATCTTCATCCTATGGATGCAAATATAAGTAAGAATCTTAAGCCAGGATGGTATCCTTTTGGAAAGTATCCAGAACCCCAAAATGGCTTTATAGAAGTTCCGCCAGTTTCAGATATTGCCGCTAATATATACAAAACCAGTCATAAATCACCTAAAATTACGGTGGGTTGTATTGTAGGAAAAAATGGAGCAGGCAAGAGTTCTCTCTTAGATATCTTTTACAGAATAATTAACAATTTGGCATGTGCGTTGTCTTACACCAAGAATTCGCCGATACCTTCACATTTGTCATATGCTAATGGCGTGAATGCAGAATTATATTATGTGTGTGATGGTAAATTAACTAGAATCGAATGTGCTTATGAAAAAGTTTCTGTATATCGTGAAGACAATTTGGGAATTATGACGAAAATCCCGATGCGCCATACTAATTTTGATAAGATTCTTAAGGGATTCTTCTATACAATAGCTGTTAACTATAGTATCTATTCCTTTAATGAGGATGATTATGGCAATCACGGCTTGCATGTTATTGATGGAAAATGGCTTGATGGCTTATTCCATAAGAATGACGGCTATATGACACCAATAACATTGGTTCCTTATAGAACTAATGGATCTATAGATATAAATAGAGAAAATGAATTGGCGCATCAGAGAATCTTAGTGTTCTCACTTTTGTTTCTTGCCAAGAGAAAGCAGTTCCCTTATGGATATAGACCAAAGTACGTATCTTTTCATTTAAGAGAAAACTATCAAAAGGAAACTTGGGATAAATTTCTTAATGCTCATAAAGAATGGGACTATTCTTTATTGGAAAACTTCCGAGTTGAATTAGAAGATGTATGGGAGGATTTTGTAAGTGGTGACTTGGTTGCAGTTTTTGGTAAGGATTCTGAGATGTATAAATTGGTGTTGTTTTATTTGTCTTACAAATCACTAAAGATTTGTTTGACTTACAATGACTATTATGATCAGTTGGGTTTAGACCTTCTAAAAGGAATAGATAAGACTAAGCATGAGTCAGATATAAAATATCTAAATGCTCATTTGCCTATGATTGCTGAGCGGGTGGTTGAGAAAATAAAAGAACAGCCAATTAATCATATTACTTTAAAGATTCATCAATGTCTTGATTATATCAAGCGGCATGAGTCGAGAACGGAGGCTCGTGAGACTGCCTATACATTTATTTCGAGGTCTCCGGCAAAAACTTATGAGGAAGTCTTTCTTCATTTGATGTATCCTTCCTTTTTCGATATGGACATAGAGTATGTGCGGGTAGAAAAGAAGATGGCAGATAAGTATGATACTTTTGAAAGAGATAGTAACACGTCATTTGAGTTGAGTAAGATGAGTAGTGGAGAAAAGCAAATGATGTATATGATTAGCTATGTCATCTATCATTTGAATAATATTCAAAGTGTTGATTCAGATAAATACAGGATACCTTATCATTATGTAAATTTGGTATTTGATGAGGCGGAACTATATTATCATCCTGAATACCAAAGACGATTTGTGGCGATGTTACTTGAATGCTTGAATGCAGCCGGAATCGATAGGCGTAAAATCAGGAGTGTCAATATTTTAATAGCTACTCATTCGCCATTTATATTGAGTGATGTTCTGACTGAAAATACATTGTATTTGTCTAAAGGTAATCCCGTGAAGGTAGATAAGCAGACTTTTGGCGCAAATTATTATGATATGTTGCGCTCTAGTTTCTTCTTTACCAATTCTCCAATAGGTGATGTGGCAGCTAAAGCTATGAAACGCTGGATTCAGAGTGCACAGAGAAATGGTAAAGCTCCATCAGATGAAATTATGAGAATGGTAGGTGACTCTTTCATTGCAAATTACTTACTAAACATTGAAGAAAATGTACAGGATTCATAATGTAACAGCAGAAATGCTGAAGTGGCATCTGGATTCCCTTGTTGGTAAAACCAGTCAATTAATGGAAGGGTTTCGTGATGGGGCGCTTACTTTTGACGGATCTGTAGGACGAACGAAGGACATCAAGTTTATTTATAAGGTTTGTAAGGGAAGTCCTACCTGGAAATTCTTGCAGTATTATTCTTCTTATGCTAATTTGAAGACATTGCTATCAGCTTCATGGGAAGATTGCTTGGCTATTTTGCATAATGTAGAAGTATGGAATACTGGTAAAGAGTGGAAAACAGGAATTAATAAGAAAAAGTTCTTGGCAGGAGATTTTTATTCTATTGGAAAAAATGATAAGGGATTGACGTATGTAGATGATTTTCATGATATTCTCTATCATATCTTTGTGGAGATGTTATATGAAAAGAATTTGGATAAGTTGCAATTCATCAAAAAAATGAATTTGAAAGTTTGTCCTTATTGTGGACGCAATCAGATAAATGTTGCCTCTTATGAGGGTAAACGAGATTCTAAACCTCCTATCGACCATTTCTTGCCCAAGAGCAAATATCCCTTTTTGGCAGTTTCGTTTTACAACTTGATTCCTTGTTGTACAACTTGCAATGATATATCAAACAAAGGTGCTTTTGATCCTTTAGAAAATGAGTTGTCTTTGGAAAATCCGCATGTATTTGTTGACGAGCATGTTCGTTTTAAGGGAGAATTTCCTGAAATGCTCAGTATGAATGAAGACGATTATGATGTAAATATGCAGTTTGCTCCAAATTGTTTATCTATAGGTTATAAGGATACTTTGAAATTAGAGGAATTCTACAAGGATGAAAAGCTGAAGATGATTGATATGCATGAAAACTTGCTTACTTTTTCAGATGGCAGGAAAGAAAATCTGGCATCCTTGGGGATAGAGGATAGTTACTTAAATGATATTCAGAAACAAGTTCTGGGGTACAGATTGGATGGTAAAACTTCTGTTAGAGAGTTTTATAAGTTCAAAAAGGAAATGTTTGAGCAACTTTTGGAAAAATATAAATTGAGATAAGTTATGAAAATTGAGGCTTAAGGCAAGTGCAGAATATAATCTTGATAGGTTAGCTGCTCAGCATCCCATGGGTATGAGAACAATCCGATGACTATTATTGAGGCTTTTTCTGCTGGAACTCCCGTCATTGGCGCCAGGATAGGTGTTCTTCTGAATGTTTTCCAAACTGGCAAAGGTACAATGATATAGAAGAACGAATGTTGGCTGAAGTTCTATATCCAACATCTGTTGATGTACATTCTTTGCCAAGTAAGATAAAACGATACTTCAAGAACCGCTGGAAATATCAGTTGGTGTATAGCAAAGAAAGTCATTTAATGGGATTCTTGTTGAGAATTCGCTCTTGGGTGAATTGGAAGTGGGGAAAGAAGAGTGTGTGGAATCGCAAGGTGAAAAGAGACTATTTATAATAGTGAAGGTGTGGATATTAACGATATGATTTTGAAAAAGTAATAAAATATGGGCAAGCAACAAAATGCTCTGGCAAAATATAATCTAAGAGCTAATCGTAAGATTAACGGGTGGACACTTTCCAAAAGCTTGGCGCAGGTGGAAATGGTGAGGTATGGATGTGTAAGAATGACAAGAAGGAAAAATATGCCATCAAATTCTTTAAGTTTAGTCGTTATGGAGCAGCTTATGAAAGATTTGTAGATGAGGTGGATTTTATGGAGCAACATCAAGAAATTCATGGTGTGCTTCCTATAATCGATAAAAATTTACCTTCAAAAAATCAAAAAAATGTAGATGCAAAAATTCCTATATATTATGTAATGCCATTGGCAGAATCTGTCGAACAAAAAATAAAGAATTTCACTTTAGATGAAAAAGTAGAAGTTATCCAGATGTTGCTGAATATGCTTGTTAATTTGCATCAAAATGGCATTGCTCATAGAGACATAAAACCTGCGAACATTCTTTATTATAACGGAAAGTTTGTTTTATCGGATTTTGGCCTTGTATATTTTAAAAGAAAGAAATTCAAGACGCCAGTAGGTAAGAAAGTTGGAGCAAAACAAACAATCGCACCACAAATGGAAAAGGATGCACAGAGTGCTGATAGGTATAAAGCAGATGTGTATTCAATGGCAAAAACTATTTGGATTATTCTTACGGGGGACGAGTTCTCTTTTGGTGGTCAATATATAGCAAATTCGGAAATCGGTTTGTCACGTAAACTGAAATGTAACAAATACCTGTATCCATTAGACAAGTTGTTAGCACAATGTACTGATTACACAGAAAGTACACGTCCTACAGCTGAAGAAATGGCGAAAAGATTCGAGGAATGGATACAGATAAACAAAAATTGGAGTAAAGAGAATCTGATGCAATGGAAAGAAATACAAGAGCAGTTGTTTCCAACAATAATTCCTACTCATGCAGAATGGAAAAATGTTGAAGACATTGTGAATGTACTTCGACTTTTAGGTAAGTATGAAAGTCTTAATCATATGTTTTTCCCTAATGAGGGAGGAGCGGATTTGACGGATGCTGCCATTGCATATGAAAGCGATTGCATTGAGCTTATCTGTGCTGAAAAAGTATATATTGTAAAACCAAAGAAATTATCTTTCGAGTTTATCAATGATGAGGCAGAATGGAACTATTTCCTGTTAGAGACGGAAAAACTCAAACCTATAACAATGGAACCTGATCAACAAGATAACTATGCAGAAAAGGTGTATGAAATATCCCCAGCACAATACATCGCATTTGAAGAATTTGAGAATATGCCGAAGGCTGATGTTGATACATTTAAGTCTCGGTATGTATGTCGATACCTGAAAGGTTCATTTGTTTTCTTTCATAAGGATTCTGTCTATAAAAAATCTGTTTCAAAATACAGTGGAGAGCATGATAAAATGTCGAGTAAGGTATTTCACGAAACAATTGTGGAATATGACAAAAATAGTAATCATAAAAGGAAAAAAATAATTAATAAATAATTTTTAAACAAATTAACTTAGCGTTTAAAATTTAAACAATTTTAAA
>ENA-OQDW01000040-OQDW01000040.1-human-gut-metagenome-genome-assembly--contig:-NODE-40-length-43774-cov-4.751483_pt1 | contig 43774 bp, 52 predicted proteins | sample MGYA00242784_ERZ504613 | MGnify/ENA primary metagenome ERZ504613 (study PRJEB26092, sample SAMD00036330) | human gut metagenome | host: Homo sapiens | study: EMG produced TPA metagenomics assembly of...
ATTGTTTGCCCGTGAGGACATCGTGCATCCGGATGGAAAGACGGGTGTCCTTTATAAAGCAGGTACCCAGGTCGCAACCTTGACTGTAGACGCAAAGGGAAATGCCAAGCAGAAGATCTGTATCTCGGAAAATATTATGTGAAAGAGATTACCCCTCCGGTCGGATATCTCCCGGATGAGGAAGAACATGATATTGAAGTAGTTATGAGGGGGACAAGACAAAAACTGTGGAGCGTACCGCAGAATCCCCGGAGCAGGTAGAGAAACAGCCATTCCAGGTGATCAAGGCAGCGAATAATGGAAAAACGGATGCAGATCTTTTATCCGGCGTTGGATTTTCAGCGTACCTTGTAAGCAGCCTGAAAGTAAATGCGGATGGTTCCTATGATTTTACTTCCGCAGATCCGGTCGTCCTGACCGCTGATGGGAAAACAGAAATGTTTACTGATGAAAAAGGCTATGCCTGCTCTATCCCGCTCCCTTACGGAACGTACATCGTGCGGGAGACAACGACACCGCATAACTTTACCCCGGTAGATGATTTTGTTGTGACGATCTCTGAAAATAAAACAGAGCCGCAGGTATGGCGTGTGCTTCTGGATGATGAGTTTGAGGCGAAGCTGAAGATCATCAAGAAAGACGATGAGACCAAGAAATCGGTACTGATTCCCAATACAGAGTTTAAAGTTTATGATCTGGACAACCAGAAATATGTGGAGCAGGTAACGACTTATCCGAATACGGCTGTGCATAAATCCTATTTTACGAATGAGGAAGGGTATCTGATCCTGCCGGAGAACCTGAAACCGGGAAATTACCGGATCGAAGAAGTGACTGCACCGGACGGATATACATTAAATACGGTCTACGCAGAGATTAAAGTGGATTCCAATACCGCATACCAGGTAGATGGAGTTAGTAAGGATGCCATCATTGAAGTGGAATATGAAAACCATCCGGCAAAAGGCAAGCTTATCATCCATAAAGATGGCGAAGTATTGTCTGGATTTGATGATGATTTCCACTATGAAGCGGCAGATCTTGCGGGTGCCGTGTTCCAGGTATATGCCGCAGAGGATATTTATACGGCGGATCATCAGGTCAATGAATCTGGCAGCCGTAACCTGGAGTATGCCTCCGGTACGCTGGTAGCGACCGTAACAACGGATGAGGAAGGAAAAGCCGTGGTAGAGAACCTGCCGCTTGGAAAATACCGGATCGAAGAAGTAACTGCCCCGGAGGGTTATGTCCTGCATGCATCTTCAAAAGAAGTGGAATTTGTCTATGAAGGACAGGATACTCCGGTCATTACGGAGACAGTGGATTTCACCAACGACAGGCAGAAAGTCAGCATTACGGTAGAGAAGCAGGATGCCGAAAACGGAGCGGTTGTAGAGGGAGCCAAGTTTGGGCTTTACAATGCAGAAGATATCGTATCCGGTGACAAGACCATCGTAACAGCAGATACCCTGCTGGAGACGGTAACCAGTGATGAAAAAGGACAGGCAGTCTTTACTCTTGACCTGCCGTTTGGAAAATATTATGTGAAAGAACTGGCAGCGCCGGCCGGATTTGTATCTTCCGATGAAATCCTTACCTTTGACGCTTCTTACCAGGGACAGGATATCCCCGTAGTCAAACTGGAAGCCATAAAGAAAAATGAGCCGACTACGGTTGAAATTACGAAATCGGATATCACCACAGGCGTAGAACTTTCCGGTGCTTCCCTTTCTGTCATTGATAAAGATGGTAATGTCATTGATAGTTGGGTATCCGTAAAGGATGAGCCGCACATCATCAAAAGGCTGACAGCGGGAGAGAGTTATACACTGCGTGAATCTTTTGCACCGTTTGGGTACCTGAAAACAGCCGATGTTACTTTTACAGTAGAGGATACGGCAGAGATCCAGAAAGTGGAGATGAAGGATGACGTACCGACCGCAACACTGATCGTCAACAAAAAGGGTGAATTCCTTGACAGCGTGACATTAGTCAGCCAGATCAAGGGAGTTGTGGAGCATATCTTTCATTACATCACCGGAAACCTGACGGATGTTACCTTTGAAATTTACGCAGCCGAAGATATCAAAGCAGCGGATAATGTGAGTGAAGATCATTTTAAAAAGGATGAACTGGTAGCAACCGTAACGACGGATGAGATGGGTATCGCAAAAGTGGAAAACCTGCCTGTTGGAAAATATTATGTGGTTGAGGCAGGCACAGCTTATGGATATGTGCTGGATGACGAACCGAGATATGTGGATCTTACTTACCGGGACCAGGATACTCCGGTCGTGGTATACGATGAAGATTGGCAGAATAACAGACAGAGGGCGGTTGTATCCGTATTAAAGAAAGAAAAGGACAGCGACCGTGTACTGGAGGGAGCGATCTTCGGACTTTACACAAAAGAGGACATCCTGTCTGCATCAGGAAAAGTCCTGATTGAAGCGGACACCATCATTGAATTAAAGTCTACAGATGCGGAAGGAAAAATTACCTTTGTGGCGGAGCTTCCGGTGGATGGAAAGTATTATGTAAAAGAGATCTATGCTCCGGCTGGTTTCGTAACAACAGACGAGATAAAGGAATTCACGTTTGAGTATCAGGGTGAGGATACTGCGGAGGTTTCCTATGCTTTCACTTTTGAAGATGAGCCGACTACAGTGGAGATCACAAAGAGCGACTTAACAACCGGGAAAGAACTGCCGGGAGCAAAACTCCAGGTGATTGATGAATCCGGCAAGATCGTGGATGAATGGGTATCCGAGAAAGAACCTCATGTCATTAAGGAACTGGCAGTAGGCAAGACCTATACATTGGTTGAAACAAAACCTGCTGACGGATATGTGACTGCGGAAAGCGTTGCGTTTACTATCGAGAATACCGCCAAGATCCAGAAGGTGGAGATGAAAGATGACGTCACCAAAGTGGAGATCAGCAAGACCGATATCACCGGAAAGAAGGAGCTGCCAGGAGCCAAGCTGACGATTTTGGACAGCGATGGCAACGTGGTGGAAACCTGGGTATCTACGGGTGAACCGCATTATATTGAAAAACTGCCGATTGGCACTTACACACTGCGCGAGGAGCAGGCCCCGGATGGTTACCTGGTGGCTGAGGATATTACTTTTGAAGTAAAAGATACGGCGGAAATCCAGAAAGTGGTTATGAAGGATGAAGCGAAACCGACCGATGTACCGAAAACCGGAGATGATACGAACCTCTGGCTTCCGCTTCTTCTCATGGTTCTGTCCGCAGCCGGATTGACTGGCCTTGCGGTGAGCAGAAGAAGGAAGAAACGCAAAAATGGTTAAGAGCCATGTATGGGAAGGAGCCTGCCAAAGCGCGGGCTCCCGTTTTTGGAAAAATTTTAGAAGGAAGGTGATAGGTTGGGCAAACGCTGTATTTTGCCTATGGCAGTAACATGAACTTAGACCAGATGGAATATCGCTGTCCGTCCGCACAGGTGGTCGGGAACGTCCGTCTGGAGGATTACCGTTTGACATTTTGCAGCCATAATCCAGACAGAGGGGTGGCAACGATCCTGCCGGAAACGGGCAGCCATGTGGATGGTGTCTTATGGAAGATCACGCAGGACTGCGAGATAAGCCTAGACCATTATGAGGGTTATCCCTATTTGTACGGAAAAGAGGCCATTCTTGTGAAAGCGGGAGATGGCAGAACCTATGAACTATGGCCTATGTCATGAACGCACCGCACAAAGACTGCCCGGCCAGACCATCGGATTTTTATCTGCGTGGGATTTTGGAGGGCTGTGAGCAGAATGGGATTCCAACTGAGCCGATCATGGACGCTGTATGCCGGACAGAAAAGGAAGTGAAAGCCAAGGATGCAAAAAACAGGAAAAAGGGATGGGAACGATAATTCAAGCAGGCATCCGGCTGGCGCCCACTGGATTTTGCAGTTGCTCCTGCTCTTGATTTTTTGTATCAGTGCGGGATTCCTGTATTATCACATGGTAGCCATACCGAAAGAGAACCGGGAACTGGCAGAGACACTGAAGGAAGATTTTCCGGGGGAACAACTCCCGGAGGATCCCTCCAAAGAAGAACAGCCGGCTGGAGAAAAAAATACCATGCAGCCCCTTGTTGATCTGGCAGCCCTACAGGACCAGTATCCGGATATCCGTGGGTGGCTTACGATCCCGGATACAGGCATAGATTATCCTGTCCTGCAAGGGAGCGCGGATGATCCGGAATATTATCTGCACCGGAATTATAAAGGGGAACAGGACATCAATGGGAGCCTGTTCCTGCAATGGAACTGCGATGTCCGGGAAGGGGAGAATCTCATCATCTATGGGCATAACATGAACAGCGGCGTGATGTTCGGGAATCTCGATAAGTATGCATCTTCCGATTATTGTGAAGCCCACCCGACTGTTCTTTTCCAGACTGTGGACGGCGTATCTTCTTATACTGTCGTGGCAGTCCTGAAAGCAGATGTGTCCATGTTCCCGTTCCAGCAAGCCTCTTTTCAGGAGCCGGATGGTCTCTTATCCTATCTCACGCAGGCGAAAAGGCTGCAACTGTTCGACAATGGGAAGATTCTTGCGGCAGATGATGTAAAGCAGGTACTTACTCTGGTAACGTGTTCCTATGAATGGAATGGCGCCAGGAACATTGTGGTGGCTGTTCGGGATGAGCCGTAATATGAAAAGATCCGGCTGCTGTCGAAAACAGTTGAATGTGCGGACGGAAAGTTTTATAATATTCACATTACTGGACAGGGAGGCGGAACATGAACCCGGAAGCACAGGAATACTATAATATAGCCGGATGGCTGAAGGATAAGGTCAATTATAACCGGATTTCAAAATTCAATACCAATAAACGCAGGCAGGTTCTGCATGGGCAGATCTGGTACTGCGATATGGGATACAATATCGGCACGGAAAAAAATAAGCTCCGTCCGGTGCTTGTGATGTCCAATAACCGCATCAATAATTCGGAAAAAGTGGTTATAATCTGCATTACAGACGCAAAGGGTAAAGTAAATGCCAACAATCTGCCTGCGCAGGATTCCTGGTTCCTGCTTTATTCTGGTACGTCTGACGAGGATAAAATGATCTCTCCGGGAAGGCAGGTGCCTGCTTCCATGCATGTTTATGATTTCCTTGATAAAGACAGTATGGTGCAATGTGAAGAAATCCGTGCAGTCAGCAAATCCAGGCTTGATGCAGCCAGAGGGTGTATAGGGACACTTACGCCGGAGGATTTTGAAATGGTGAAAGGAAAGTTCAGAAGGGCATACGGTTTGTAAAAAACGGTGTTGACAGGAGGAAGCTGTTTGCATATAATGAAAGCAAGCAGGAGATATTATGATTAAGTCCCATACCTGAGAGATCAGGGTACAGTGGGTACTATATAAATGTTTAAAAGAAGCCGTAGGACCGAAAGGTATAGCTTCTGGAGGCTCCCCAGATTATCTGGGGAGTTTTTCTTTACAATCTGAATGATAATAGTTAAATGAGGTGCGGGATATATCCGGGAAATGGATGTATCCCGCATTTTTTAGTTTAAAGGAAGGGTGGTATTTATATTATGAAACGATTATATACAGCAGAATCTGTCACAGAAGGGCATCCGGATAAACTTTGCGACCTGATCGCAGACAGTATCCTGGACGAGTGTTTGAAATTTGATCCGGACTCACGGGTAGCCTGCGAGGTGCTTGCAACAAAAGGAATGCTTTTGGCAGCCGGGGAGATCACCAGTACCCATGAGCCGTATGTGTTTGAGGTTATGGAAAAGGTACTTTCTGACGTGGGGTATTCTACAGATAACATCCAAATGGATGCACTGATCCATCAGCAGAGTCCGGACATTGCAAAAGCAGTAGACTGTTCCAGGGAGAAACGCTGCGGCCTTCCGCCGAATCAGACAGGATGGGAGAACGGAGCCGGGGATCAGGCGTTATGATCGGATATGCCTGTGATGAGACACCGCAGTTTTTGCCGATGCCCGTGGTGCTGGCGAACCGGATTGTCCGGGAACTGACTGCCAGCAGGCGGAGCCATTTTATTGAAGGGATCCTGCCGGATGGAAAGGCACAGGTAACGGTGGAATATGAAGATGGCAAGCCAGTCCGTCTGGACAGTGTGGTTGTGTCCTGCCAGCATACAGAGGATAAGAATTTAAAGAAGCTGGAACAGGAAATCAAAAATAAGGTGCTGGCTCCGGCTCTGCGCCTGCTCCCTGCGGATGAGGATACGCTGATCTATATTAATCCATCGGGGCGTTTTGTCTGCGGAGGATTGGATGCAGATACCGGGCTTACTGGCCGTAAGCTGATGGTAGATACTTACGGTAGCATTGTTCCGCATGGCGGTGGTGCTTTTTCTGGAAAAGACTGTTCGAAAGTGGACCGCTCCGGGGCGTATATGGCCAGGTACATTGCGAAAAATATGGTGGCTGCCGGTCTCGCCAGCCGATGCCAGGTATCACTTGCTTACGCTATCGGCGTGGCACAGCCAGTCATGGTGCAGGTGGATACCTTTGGAACGGGAAAAATCTGTGCGGATGACTGCCTTGCGGCGGCGATCCCATTGGTGTTCGCACTGACACCGAATCAGATCATGGATACGCTGCGCTTAAAGCGTCCGATTTTTAAACAGACGTCCGTCTATGGACATTTTGGAAGAAAGGAATTTCCGTGGGAGCGGACAGATAAGGTGGAAGCACTGCGGAACACCGTCATGTAATGCCATGGGTTAGTGAGGAACAGATTCAGGAACTAAAGCAGATCCGGGCTTATGAATATCTGAGGAAGAACCAGCCGAACCGTCTTAAGAAAACCAGGACAGTCAATGAATGGGAGCTGACGGACCATGACAGTTTCAAGATCAACGAGGTCACCAGTAAATGGCACTGGAAATCGAGAGATATCGGTGGGATCAGCGCCCTGCGGTTTCTGACTCAGGTGGATGGTTTCAGCTTTATGGAAGCGGTCAATCTGCTGCAGGAGGGGAATTTTGTCTATATCCCGCAGGATATTCCGGCAGCGGAGAAAAAACCGTTTGTGCTGCCAGAGAAGAATATGAATAACCGCAGGATCCTGCAATACCTCTCCGGGAGGGGTATCAGCGAGGATGTCATCCGATACTGTCTGAGATTGGGGATCCTCTATGAGAGCAGTCCTTATCATAATGCCGTGTTCGTTGGCCGGGATGAAAATGGGAAAGCCCGGTACGCTTTTCTTCGTGGGATTTATGATACCGGAAAAAAATCTTTTAAAATCGAGCAGGCAGGAAGTGAAAAAGCGTATGCGTTTTGTGTGCCTCCCCAAAAGGAATCAAAGCGGGTTGCGGTTTACGAAGCCTGCATTGACGCACTGGCCCATCTGACACTGGAAGGCGGCAGTTTGGATAAATACCGTCTGGAGCTTGGCGGGATCAGTGCGCCCAAAGAAGGAGAAACACATCGGGAGATGAAAAAGCCTCCTGCGCTGGAGCATTTCCTTTCAAAGCATCCGGAGATTGAAGAAATTGAAATCTGCACGGACAATGATTTTGCGGGACGGTGGGCATGTGCAAACCTCAAAAAAGCCTACGGAACTACATACCGGATCATAGAAAACCTGCCGCAGATCGAAGGGGCAGATTATGCGGATCTGGCGAAGGTGAAAAAGGAAGAAAAGAAAAAGGCGCGGGCAGCGCCGGAGAGGTAGGTGATGATAGTGGAACAGGATGAAAATATGCAGATGGAACTGCTGACACCCTTAACAGCGAATTTTATGCCGGAAACGAGTTACTGGAATGAGCTGGATGAAGATGATGAGGCATGGGATTATGAGTATGATGGCCTCCCATTGGATGGAACAGACCTTGTCCAGTATAAGGATGCGATCCAGGAGATGGTGGATAAAGAAAATTCATTTGGAAGTGAAGATGGCAAACCATGTAATCTGATGCAGTATTTTGATGGCAGCCCGGCCATCAAAGAAAAGGTGGAAAGTGCCGTAGTGTCTGTAAAAGAAGTCAATGATGTTCTCTATGGGTGTGTTACGCTTCAGCTTAAAGACCACCTGCAATCGGATGAGATGCCGGAACTGTGTGATTATATCACCGGACAGTATAGTGACGGATGGGGAGAAGGATTTGAACAGCGGGATATTCCTGTAGAGGCCGGGACTTTAAATGTGCATTTCTGGCAGTATGGCAAAGACTTCCGGTTTTTGGTGGCATCAGAGATACAGGCTCCAGCAGAGGAAACTGTGCGCCGTCCGAAAATGAAACTTCTTGGGCATGATGGCAATATTTTTTCCATTATGGGAGATGCAAGAAGGCTCCTTGTGAGAAATGGGCAGAGCAAAGAAGCAGATGAGATGTTTCAGAGAGTGCAGGATTCCGGAAACTATTATCAGGCTCTTGGGATTATCAGTGAATATGTGGAAACGGAATTGAGTGTGCCAAAACAGGAGAAGGAAAAGCCGCATAGGAAGCCGGAGAAAGGAGGGACCAGCCGATGAGTCAGAAGAAATATGAAATTACAGAGATCACCCATCCGAAATACCCGTGGCTTCATCGGATCCGTGCCAGATGCCAGGTTAATGAGCAGGTCGGTCCCGGAGCGCTTGGAGGATATGTTCAGACGGAAGATAATCTGTCCCAGGATGGGACCTGCTGGATCTATGATCAGGCGATCTGCTGTGAAGAAGCCGTGGTTGAAGATGACGGCCGGATGTTTGATGGCGCCGTGGCACGGGGAAGCGCATTGATAAGCGGCGATGCCAGAATGTTTGAGCGGGCGGTGGCAGAAGGGAACAGCAGTTTTTTCAGTGGTGAACTGAAGGAGGATGCAAGGCTTTCCGGAAATGCGGTAGTCAATCGGTCGGACAATGGGCTGTCCCCGCTGATTGGGAGAAAGAGCAATGTCTACGGATCCGTCTGCGGCTGGTTTGTTGTCAATGACAATATCTTTGAAGGAGAGCATTACTTAAACCGCACGGAGGATATGTTCATTCTGGAGAATGGAAAACGGGAGGTATTGGTAAAACAGCGGAAATTAGAGCCTCCGGAGGAATACCGGAACGAAAAGAGTAAAAGAGAAGATAGAGAACGATAAAGGAAAGGATGATGCCTATGGAGAATAACCTGCAACTTGATAACCTGATGAAAGAAGGGACATTCCCGGTGGAATCTGTCGGAGGCGACAGGTGGCGTATCCTGCATGGCGATACGCTGCAGCTTGTACAGGCATTCCAGCCGGGAATTTTTGACGCCCTGATTACAGATCCGCCTTATGCTTCCGGCGGTACAAAGCAGAATGAACGCAACCGTACCACCAACCAGAAGTACAGCAGCATGAGGCGGAAAACGCCCTGCCCGATTTTGACGGGGATAACAAAGACCAGCGTTCCTGGACCCACTGGATGGCAGAATGGCTGTATGATGCGAGAAAAGCCTGTAAAAAGGGTGCGCCCATCTGTTTGTTTATTGACTGGCGGCAGTACCCGTCCATCACCGATGCCCTGCAATGGGCGGGCTGGATCTGGAGAGGAACGGCTGTGTGGGATAAAGGAAACTCCCGTCCGCAGAAAGGACGTTTCCGCCAGCAGGCTGAATATATCGTGTGGGGGAGCAATGGCCCGATGCCCGTGAACCGTCCGGTGTCCTGTTTACCCGGCGTTTTCCGGTATGGGAATCCGCAGAACCGTATCCATGTGACGGAAAAGCCGCTGCAGTTGATGAAGGATGTGATCCAGATCTGTGAGCCGGGAGGACGTATTCTGGATCCGTTTGCCGGAGCAGGAACAACGATCCTTGCCGCGGTAGAAGAAGGCTATGAGGCAGTAGGGATTGAAGTGACGGACGCTTATTATAAGCTCGGTACTGACCGTGTACAGTTTGCCTTAAATGCAGCCGCTGGAGAGAATGACGGACAAAATGCGTGAGAGTGAAAGGAATCCATATTACCGGGAAAGAAAAAGGGAACTGAACCATCAGCTTTATGAAAGAGTGCAGTCTGAGCTGGCGGTTTTTCATAAAGAAATGCTTGGAAAAACACCGGAAGAAATTTATGAGGCGGCTCATGAGATTGCGGCCAAGCATGAGATCGCAGCCGCCTTTGCACATATAGATTTCGCTCCAGTAAGTGTAAAGGCTCTTTTGAAATCCCCCAATCTGCTGAATGACATTTATGAAGAATGGCGTGAAGTGGCTGTTTGCCGGAAGGGGGCCTGAAGGGGCTGATTGGGGATTTCCGAAAGTACATGGTAAAGACGGAACGGATATTGTCCGGACAGGAGAGATAGGCATCCACATGGATGACCTGTTCTGCTGAGATAAAAAAACAGGCATCCATGTGGATGCCAGGAAGGAGGCGCACGATGGAACAGGCATTGGCTTATGTGTGCTGCCCTGCGGATGAGAGCAGGGCAAAAGTGCAGAAATACTGCCGGAAGATTTATGAACTGGGTTATGTCCCCATCTGTCCGCAGTATGCATTTGCGCCATTTTTGGATGATGGCGCAGCGGAAGAACAGCAGGATAAAACCAAGATGTCCCACCTGATCTTAAAGAGGTGCCGGATGGTGGTGGTCTGCGGGAAAGAGGTGTCCGGTACGATGAATGCTGAGATCAGCATGGCAGACAGGCTTCATATTATCTGCACGACACTGGATGGGCTGATTAAGATCAAGGAGGCAGAATGAACCGAATAGAGTTTTATCAGATGATAGGAACCGGAATACGAAGATACCTGCCAATGGGATATCAGGAGTATCAGGTTCACATCAAAGAGGCAGAGATCAGTGAGAAGAAAAATGCCCTGCTGGTGTTGGAAAAAGAGGGCGTTAAAAATATGCCAGTGATGAGCCTGGAACCTTATCTGGACAGAGTGGAAGCTGGCATGGATGAGGATGTGGCGCTGGTTGATATCGCAGTAGATTATGCCAAGATGGTATCGATACAGCACCGGAGTCAGCACCATCAGATGGTGCGGTAAATATTAGATCGATACAGCAGATCAGAAACACTGACTCTGACTGAGAGACCGAATCAGGCGGTGCGACTGGTTTGGCAAGCATAGCGTTTGGATATCCAAACGCACTTTGGGGAGAACCCCAACCCCCGTGAACGAAAGGAGAATGAAGAAAATGGGAATGATTGGTGTATTTGTAGGAGCATGGTGGGCGGTTGTTTTGGAGTTGTTGTCACCTGCCTTGCGGTTGCCGCGAAAAGAGCGGATGAGCAGGATGGTATTTATGAGCCGGGAGATAAGCGGGCGCGGGATACTGCCCTGCCGAAAACAGACGGCAGGACGATCCGTTTTACCGATCCGGAGGGCGTCCTATTGTTTACCATTCCCGATGGGGACTGCGTAACTCTTATGTATGGTGACGGAGAAACCGTGGCAGGAGTGTGCCGCTATCTGGATCAGGACCATGCCGAGATCAATGGCGTGAGGTGGCGGATGACAGAATTTGCCCTTCAGATGCAGATAAGGGGGATCCTGTTTTCTCCGGCCATAACCAAATGAACAGAAAGAAGGTGTGCCATGAAGAAAAAGATAATCATAGGAATGATCGCAGCCGGCCTTGTGGCTGGTTTTATTTTTTGGAAAAAGGAGACGCATAATTGGCAGTAGGACAGGAAATTCAGGTGATCTATTACCCAATCCGTGAAGATATGGCGCGCAGGGCAAAAGAGATGAACAGTTTTTCCGGCTATATAGAAGGAACCGCTACGGCAGAATATCGGCGGTGCGTGGATCAGGCGGTGGAAGCTGCAAAACACCAGAAAGAAAAAGTCGATCCGATTTACCATGGAAAAATAGATGCGCTTGTGGATACCTATGCCAGAAAGCTGGCAGATAACATGAACCGCAGATTTGAGATCGATGCCCGTGTTCCGTCTGTCATGGTTGCCGGCCCTGCAAATTTTCCCACAGGAAAAAAAGAAAAGCAGAACGCAGCCGGGAATCAGAACATGGAAGAATGGCGGCAGGTGCAGGGCATTCTGGATAAGATCAAGAGTACGGGCATGGGAGGCATCCGTGCAGACCATCCCCATGCGGTTGAACAGTTGGAGCAGAAGCTGAAGGGGCTGGAGCAGTCCCAACAGACGCTGAAAGAGGTAAATGCATATTACCGAAAGCACAAGACGCTGGATGGGTGTACAGCACTCAGTGCGGCGGAGATAGAAAAACTCAAGGCATCGATGGCACAGCCTGGCATTTGGGAGATAAGCCGTTCGCATCTTATGTTTTGTCAAATAACAGTGCCGAGATCCGGCGCATTCGATCACGCATTGCAGAGCTGAAAGAATATGCGGAAACGGGATTCCGGGGATGGGAGTTTGCCGGGGGAAAGGCTGTGGCGAATCAGGAGATGAACCGCCTGCAGCTTATTTTTGAAGGAAAGCCGTCTGCTGAGGAACGGCAGATACTTCGCAGAAATGGGTTCAAATGGCACCAAGCGCCAGTGCATGGCAGAGACAGCTAAACCAGCAGGCAATCGCAGCCGCTGGCAGGATTGATTTTATCAGGCCGCTCTCAGGAGAGCATCCCCGCGACCTGCAGCCGAAAGCCAAGCAGAGTCCGGGCAGAGACGAGACGGTGCGGTAATACAGCAGATAGAGAGAAGAATGGGGTGAAGATTATAAATGGATTTAAATAAAAGACAGACCGGGCGGTTCATGGGAAACGAAGTTATTTTCATTCCGCCCGGAATTTAATTTGGAAAGAAGGTGTGCCATGAAAAAGAAAGTGATTGCAGGAACCATCGTTGTATCGCTGCTTGCTGCCCTCATAATTCTGAAGAAGAAAGGGGAAATGTAAGTGGAAGATGCAAAAAAGAATGATACCGCAGAATTCGTAAGGAAACCCATAAACATGCGTGATTTGAAAGAACAATATTATAGGAGTTTCCGCCGTGGCTTTGAAGTAGAAAAAATTGCGGAGCTTTCCAGGGAACAATTTGAAAGATTCTCTGGTGAACTGTATGGGTATTATCGGTTTTTATATGATAACCGGGATGTCATGTACACGGAGCCGGGAGATCGGAACATGCATTGTATCCTTGTGACGACTTCCGAGTATAGGGAAGGGATTCTGGTAGAGGCGGAAGGATATGCGTATCCAAGATATGCGGCATTCGTCCCTGACTGCCGGAAGATCGAACTTGCCGGAAAAGAGGTGCTGGCGCAGGCAGACATGTCCTCAACACTGCCAATGGAATACTTTCAGGCAGCCGGAGCGAAAAAGAAGAATGAAAGAACGGAAAGCAGGTGAAAGGATGAGAAAACGAAATCATGTGATACCTGTCCGCCTCAATGCAAAGGAGCTGCGCCTGCTGGATGAGCAGGTAAAGCGGAGCGGGCTGTCCAGGGAAGAATTCCTCCGTTCACTGATCGTGGGGGCAGAGGTGCGGGCAAAACCCTGTGAGCATCATGCGGATCTGCTCCGGAAGGTGGCAGGGCTGTGCAACAATGCCAACCAGCTGGCCCATGTGGCCAATGCTGCCGGCCGTGCGGAAACGGAGAGTGTCCGGGAAATGCTGAGGATTTCAAAAGAAGTATGGCAGATCGTGAAAGAGGAATGGTAATGCCTTATGGCATATACCAGCATCATACCTGTCCACCGTCTGGATAATTCCATTAACTATATCAAAGATAAGGAAAAGACCACAAAGCCTGCGGCATCGGCTGGATCGCTGGAGGAAGCCATCGATTATGCCTTGAACCGGGATAAAACAGAAACCATGGTATTTGAAGATGCCATCGGCTGTACCTGTGAGGATGCGTTTGCGGATATGCTTGCAACTAAGCGCAGGTTCCATAAAGTGGATGGCGTACAAGGGTATCACCTGATCCAGAGCTTTGCGGCCGGAGAGGTATCGCCGGAACTTGCGCATCTGATCGGTCTGGAACTGGCAGAGCAGTTGCTGAAAGGGAAATATGAGGTAGTGGTTACCACGCATCTGAATACCAGCCATTACCATAACCATCTGGTGTTTAATTCCGTCAGCATGGAAGATGGAAGGAAATACCACAGCAACAGCCGGAGCTATTATGAGGATGTGCGGAGGATATCCGATGGATTGTGCAAAAAATATGGCCTGTCCATTATCCAGCCGGGAGGCGGCAAAGGGAAGGCTTATGCTGAATGGCAGGCGGAGCAGGACGGGAAACCAACCTGGAGGACCGCCATCCGTATGGATATTAGAGAAACTGTGGCAGAGAGCTTTAGCTGGCGGCAGTTTATCAGCATGATGGAAAAGAAGGGATATTCCTTTAAATTGAACCGGAAATATATTGCCCTGCGCGCTCCAGGCATGGAGCGGTATGTGAGGCTGAAAAGCCTTGGAAAGAATTATACCGAGGAAGCCATCCGGGGATGGATCTTACAGCCCAAACTTCCCCAAGGGCAACAGGCTGGAAAAGGAAATCCCGCAAAGCGGAAAAAGCTTCACGGGCTGCAGGCCCTTTATTATTCTTATCTTTACCAGATGGGGGTTCTCAAGCGGAAACCAAAGTGTGTCCCTTATGTGGTGCGGCAGGATATCCGGCGTTTGGATGAACGGATCGCCCAGATGGAATTTTTGCAGAAACATGGGATCACGACCAGGGAAGAATTAGAAAACTATCGGAAACCGCTGGAACAGCAGGTTCTGGCCCTTACGAAAGAACGCCATCGTCTGTACCGGGCAGAACCGGAGTCTGTGCGGATCCAGGAGATCACAGGCACACTGAAGCCGCTGCGGAAAGATATCCGCATGTGTGTAAAGATCGAACAGCACTCGCTGGAGATTGAGCAGAGGATGAGGGAACTGGAGAAACAATCGGAGCATGAAAAACAAGAATCCTGCGAACAGGCAGGAAAAGAACATCAGGAACAGAGAGAAGGGAGGTGAGAGCCATGAATTTTGGTGGAGATGCGGCAGACCAGGTCGTGCGTTACTCTCTGGAAGGGATCGATTACAGCCTGCGCTTATCCGGCACGCTTGCAAAAAATCTTGCTGTATTTTTTGCGGCAGTGTTAAAGGACCAGAAGAAAACTTATGGTAAGACTCGCATGGTGCGGATGTTGAAGGAGAACCGTCCATTGAAATTTTTTACCGTGCCGTCTGACCGTTTAAAAGAATTCGCCCGTGAGGGAAAGAAAAGAGGCCTGTTATATGTTGTCATCCGAGACAGGAAGAATCCGTCCCAGTGTGAGATTATGGTGTTTGCGGATGATGCCGCCAAGGTCAACCGTGTCATGGATAAAATGAATCTTGACTTCTTAAAATCTGAAAGCGGTGAAGCTGTTCAGGAAGTGGCAATGGAAGCAGATCGGAACCAGGAAATGCCAGAGGCTCCGACTGAGACTGTGGAGATGCCGGAGGGCGAGATCCGGTTTGAACTTGGGATATGGAGCAGGATTTTGGGTTTGAGGAACCAGCGCCGGATATGGAAAATTTTATGCAGGCGCAGGAAGAAAGGAATCCGTCCGAACCTTCCTCGCGCAGCAAAGATATTTCTACCGGGCAGGAAAAGTCTGAACAGGATTTATTAAATGCACCGGAAAAGACAGAAGGAAAGGAGAAACCGTCTGTCCGCGCGGAATTGGACCAGATTAAACAGGAAAAGCAGGAGTCTGCAAAAAAGAAAGAAAACAGCAAAAACCGCAGACAGAACCGCTCGGCTGGCAGGAAAAAGAGAAAAAAAGCAAAAACGAAGGGAAGGTGATATAAATGGATTTATCAAAATATTTATCGGGAGGGGAGCCGCCTGTAACAGAGGAACAGCCCCGTATGAGCAAAGAGGAATATGCCGCCTTAAAGAAGCAGGAGCGCGAAGAAGTATGGGCAGAGATTGACGCAAAGGCCCAGGATGTGTTTAAGGACGGGGATTCCTTAAAAGGATTCCTTGATTTTATGGCACAGTGCAAACCTCAGAAAACGCCAAACCTGCTTCTGCTCTACAGCCAGAATCCGGAGATCCGGCAGGTCATGACATTTGAGAAAGTGAAAGAGGAAGGTTATTCCCTGCGTGCGGGAGTGCATGGATACCGTTTTCTGGTCACGCAGGATTATGAAAAAGACGGTGTGACTATGCAGGGGACAAATATCGGAAAAGCATATGATATCAGCCAGATCCGCATGAAGCCGCCAGTCCCGCCGGAGCCGAAAGATATGGAAACCCTCATGGGAGCGCTTTTGACAAATCCGGATGTTCCGATCCGTATTGCGGACAATCTGCCGGAAGGGGTGCAGGCGCAGTATATCCCAAGACAGCGCACCATTTATGTGAGAAATGGCATGAGTGAAGTAACAACATTCCATGCCATCAACCGGGAACTGGCCTGCGCCGCCATGGATGCCCATGATGCAGCTATGCCCGTCAGAAGGTATCGCCCAAAGCGTTCTGCACCGCTTATGTAGTTGCACAGAAATACGGCGTGGATACTTCCGGCTTCAATTTTAATAAGGTATGTGAGATGCAGGGCAACGGTGATAAGGATCCAAAGGAGCTTCGCACCTTTATCGGGGATATCCGTAATGCCGCTTATGGCATCAGCAACCATTTGAACCGCAATCTTGGAGAGCAGGAACAGGAATTTGTTGCAGATGAGTTTGCTGTTTCTGATGGAAAAGTAAAATCAGGAAAAGAGAAAAAACAGCCGGAACGCTGATAAACAGGTATTTTGCGGTTGGAAAAAAGACGTCCGGAAAAGTGCTTTTTTTCTGGAAAAGTAAGTAGCTTTCTGCTGGTGAGTGTGGTATGTTGTGGTCAGGAAGAACAAAAAAAGGAGGCCGGAGGATGGAAAAGAGACGATGTGTAAAAACAGATGAGATTACCGTCAATATGCTGGTGCATGCACTGCGGGATGTGTTCCGGGAAGAAAAAGAAGCGGGCGCATCCACAAAAGAGACGGGGGATCTTATCCTGGCGGCTGGCCGGCCACAAGGATAAGAAACTCTATCTGACAGAAGGAGAACATAAAAAAGCGGTACAGGCTTTAAATGGGCTCAGAGATACTTATATTGAGAATGGAAGATATACCGATGGGATCGATACGGTTTTAATGCGTATCATGAACGCAAGGTACAGGACCTATCGGACACGGTAACGGACAGGCGGGATGCCTGTCTTTTTTGATCGGAAAGGAGGAATGCCATGAATGAATGGGAAAGACTGAGCAGGCAGACGCAAGGCATTAAGCAAAGGTATCCTAAAGGGACAAAAGTCCGCCTGGGCTGCATGGATGGAGAAAAGGGAATGCCGCCCGGACTTTTAGGGACGGTATCTTTTGTGGATGACATCGGCCAGATCCATGTGAATTGGGAAAATGGAAGGTCACTGGCATTAAATACGGAAGTGGATAGTTTCCAAGTAGTAAGCCGGCCGAAGAAAGAACGGGGTGAACCTTCCCGGTAAGTAAAAGCGGCAAGTCAGAGTGGATTGTCTGGCTTGCCGCTTTGCCGTTTGTATGGTGGGCGGCGGCATTGATCGCAGATGCATCATCCCCGGAGGGAACCTTTTTGAGATGATGGAAGCCCTGACGGAGAAGCTGAATCATCCCTGGCGCTGCACTATACGGAATATACCATGAAGTCCATCCTGATCTGCACCCTTTTGTATGCCTTTGGAATCGGCATCTATTATGCCAACCGGAGGAATTACCGCAGGGGTGAGGAACACGGGTCGGCCAAATGGGGGAGTGCCGCCCAGTTGTGTAAAAAGTACCAGGAGAAGCCTTATGCCGACAATATCCTGTTTACACAAAATTTCCGCATGGGGCTTGACTGTTACCGCCATAAAAGGAACTTGAACGTCCTTGTCGTGGGCGGCAGCGGAGCGGGAAAATCCAGGACATACGCTTTACCGAATATACTCCAGGGGAATTGCTCTCTGGTAATTACAGATCCAAAAGGGGAACTTCTTAGGAAAACAGGCGGATTTTTGGAGAAGGCCGGATATGAGGTGAGGGTATTTGACCTGATCAATCCGGATACCTCTTTCGGTTATAATCCGTTTGAATATGTGAAGGATGATAAGGATGTGCTGAAACTCATCACAAACCTGATCCGAAATACGACACCCAAGGGGGCGCAGTCCTCGGATCCGTTTTGGGAGAAAAGCGAGACTGCGCTTCTTCAGGCACTCATGCTGTACCTTCTGCATGAAGCCCCGCCGGAGGAACAGAACTTTGCCATGATTATGGAGATGCTATCATCTGCCAGGTAAAGGAAGATGATGAAGATTACGAGTCACCGCTGGATATCCTGTTTGAGCGTTTGGAAATGCGCGATCCGGAAAATATTGCCGTGAAGCAATATCATATTTACAAACAGGCTGCAGGAAAGACCGCAAAGTCTATCCTGATTTCCGTAGGTGTCCGGCTGGCAGCGTTCAACCTGCCTCAGATCGCAAATTTAACCTGCCATGATGAACTGGATCTTTCCAGCATGGGAGAAAAAAAGGTAGCACTTTTCTGCTGTATCCCGGATGCGGATACATCCCTTAATTATCTGGTGGGTATGATCTATACCCAACTTTTCCAAACACTTTATTATGTGGCCGACCGCAAATATGGGGGCAGGCTGCCAATCCCGGTAAACTGCATCATGGACGAATGGCCGAACGTAGCCCTGCCCGATGATTTCGAGAAAATTTTGAGTACCTGCCGGTCACGCTCGATTTTCTGCAGCATTATCGTGCAGAATATGAGCCAGATCAAAGCGCTTTTCAAAGACTCTTGGGAAAGTCTGGTGGGGAACTGCGATGAGCTGTTATACCTGGGCGGCAATGAAAAAGAAACGCATAAATACATCTCGGAGCTGCTTGGAAAAGAAACCATCGATACCAACACATATGGACAGACAAAGGGACGGTCTGGAAGTTATTCTACAAACTTCCAGCAAAGCGGAAGGGAGCTTCTCATGCCGGATGAAGTGCGTATGCTGGACAACCAGTATGCCCTTTTATTTGTCCGTGGGGAACGCGCCATGAAAGATAAAAAATATGATTTGATGAAACACCCGAATATCAGGCTGACAGAGGACGGAGGGGCAGAAGCGTACAATTATGCGAAAGCGCCGCTGGCCCATGACACCTTTGCGTTTGATGCGGGCAGATATGAAGATTATGAGCTGCTCTCTGATGAGGACATCATCGGAGGGCAGTTCCTTTTTTAAGAATGGAGGGATGCCGATGAAATGTAATTTATTGAACCATATGAAACTGAAAAAGGGCTGCATGGAGGAAACTGGCAGACAGGAGGCAAAAAAAGAAACCTCATCCATGCCGATGAGCAGGGTGCAGAAGAAGCTGTTTGTTGTTTATTCTGTGCTGATGTTTATCGGAAATGTGTGTACGACTTACGCTTATGCGGCAGGGGATCCCCTGTCGGTTGTCAACAACCTGTCGACTTTCATTTTCTCCCTGATCCGGGCTATCGGCCTGATCCTGTTAGGCTTTGGTATCGTGCAGGTGGGCCTCAGCCTTAAGAGCCATGATCCGAGCCAGAGGGCGAACGGATTTTTGACACTGGCAGGCGGTATCATCATTACCTTCGCAAAAGAAATCCTTGACCTGATTATGGCGTAAGGGATGCCAGCGGGCGGGCAGGAACACTGTCCGCCATTTATCACACGAAGGAGGTGAGATAGGAAATGGAAAGCGATAACTGGATCGTGCAGAACCTGCAATCTGCATTAAATACATGGAATGACAAATTAAATGAAATCTGGACACTGCTGACACAGGATCCACAGTCTTTTAAGGGCGGGGCAATCTGGAGCGTGATGACAAATATCAATGGCGCCTTAAAAGCCATCGCCCTGGGGCTTTTGGTTTTATTTTTTGCTATGGGGATCATCAAGACCTGCGGCAGTTTTACAGAGATGAAAAAGCCGGAGCATGTGCTGAAAGCATTCATCCGTTTTGCGTTAGCACAGGGAGCCGTGGTATATGGCATGGATCTTATGAAAGCACTCTTTTCTATCATACAGGGCATTGTCACAACGATTTTAGCCAATGCGAGCATGTCCGGCGGGACAGTGTCCCAACTGCCAGCGGAGATCGTGGAAAAGGTGGAATCCGTAGGCATGCTGGATTCTATTCCACTGTGGATCGTAACGCTGCTTGGCAGTCTGCTGATTACGGTATTGTCTTTTATTATGATCCTGACTGTTTATGGGCGGATGTTCAAGCTGTATATGTATACCGCCATTGCACCCATCCCCCTTTCAACTTTTGCAGGGGAGCCATCCCAATCGGTAGGAAAGAATTTTATCCGTTCCTATGCGGGCGTGTGTCTGGAGGGAGCGATCATCGCACTGGCCTGCATCATATTTTCAGTGTTCACATCCAGTATGCCGGCCGTGTCGGATACCAGCCTGTCGGCCGTGACGATTGTCTGGAATTATGTGGGAGAGCTGGTATTTAATTTGCTGATCCTTGTAGGAGCGGTCAAAGCATCTGACCGGATCGTTAAGGAGATCATGGGATTATAGGAGGATATAGAAATGGATGAAGTAAAAACATTGGGGTTTGACTGGGAGTTCGGGCATGAGGAACTGGCGCTTGAAGTGGCATCCTATGCAAACAACGGGTGCCTCTATATCGGCCTTCATAACAAAACGGAAGAAGGCTTCGAACAATTCGGGGATCTAACAGTGAACCTGCCTATGAGCAGCATGATCCCGCCCGAACCAAATGAGGCATACATCGACAATTTTTCAAGCAAAGAGAAGCTGAGATTTATTAAAGCGCATAAATTGGGTGACATCCTGCCGGAAGTAGGATTTTCCGGTTACTGTACCTATGCAAAGGTGGCGTTTGACATGGAGAGATTAAGAGACCTTGATCCGAAAGGCGTAGAGGAATATCTCCAGAGAAGAAAAGAGCAGGATGCCCCAAAGAAAGAAACGAAACCGAAGAAAAGAAAACATGAGCAGAAAGAAAGGTAGGGACAAATATGGAAGTGAAAATGAATAAGGAGATCAGGGACTATCAGGAATCCATGTTTTTTGGACTCAATTTCCGGCAGTGTGCGTTTTCTGTGCTGGCGATCCTTGCTGCGGTAGCCATTTATTTTGGAACGAAAGGGCGCCTGCCCGATGAGATCCAGGGATGGCTGTGCATGCTTGGGGCAGCCCCGTTTGCTGCCTGTGGATTTTTCAAATATCACGGAATGACAGCAGAACAGTTTCTATGGGCATTTATAAAATCTGAAATTCTGTACCCGAAAAAGCTGAGTTTCAAGCCGGAAAATCTCTACTATTCCTGCATGGAAGATAGCATCCTTGCAGGGGAGCGTACCGGAGGTGACGGGACGGCTGTCACCCGGAAAAAGGAAAACGTGGAAAAAAAGAAAAGAGTGAAGAAGAAAAAAGGAAGGAGGGATGCCTTTGATTAAAACACTGAGCCAGGCATTAAAAATGGATAAGGAGCGGTTTCGGGTTCCAAAGTCTGTCCAGCAGGCGGTTCCGATCCGCAGGATCTGGCCGGACGGTATCTTCCAGGTGGGAAATAAATATTCAAAATCATTCCGGTTTACGGATATCAATTATGCTATCGCAAGCAAAGCGGATAAGACAGAGATGTTCCTTGATTATTCGGAACTTTTGAATGCACTGGATTCCGGTTCGTCCGCCAAGATCACGTTGAACAACCGCAGGATCAACAAAGAAGAATTTGAACATTCCCTGCTGATCCCGATGAAAGAGGACGGGCTGGACCATTACCGTCAGGAATATAACGACATGCTGCTGTCCAAAGTCAGCGGCACCAGCAACAGTATCTATCAGGAGCGGTATCTTACCATCAGCATCCATAAAAAGAACGTGGATGAAGCCCGGACATACTTTGCGCGTGTGGGAACGGACATCGTCACCCATTTGGCAAAGCTGTCCTCGGTAGCGGAAGAACTGGATGCGGGGGAGCGGCTCCAGCTGTTCCGTGATTTCTTTAAAACGGATGAGCCGTCTGCCATTCCTTTTGACTTAAAAGCCTTTGCAAAGAAAGGGCATAGTTATAAGGACTGGATCTGCCCGGAGAGCATGGAGTTTCGCAGCGACCATTTCCGGATCAATGGAAGGTATGGGCGTGTGCTGTATATGCAGGATTACGCCAGCTATGTAAAAGATGACATGGTTTCAGAATTGTGTGATCTCAGCCGCGACCTGATGCTGTCTATCGATATTTTGCCAGTGCCGACCGATGAAGCGGTGCGTGAGATCCAGAACAAACTGCTTGGGGTGGAGACCAACGTGACAAACTGGCAGAGGCGGCAGAATGCGAACAATAACTTTTCTGCAGTGGTTCCTTACGATATGGAGCTTCAGAGAAAAGAGACAAAAGAAATGCTGGAGGATTTGACGACTAGGGACCAGCGGATGATGTTCGGGCTTCTGACAATGGTACACATGGCAGAAACCAAAGAACAGCTGGATTCGGATACGGAGACACTTCTGTCTGTGGCAAGAAAGCACCTCTGCCAGCTCTCGACTTTGAAATGGCAGCAAGCAGACGGTCTGGATACGGTGCTTCCGTATGGGCTTAGAAAGATCAATGCACTGCGTACCCTGACGACAGAGTCCACAGCGGTTTTGATCCCATTCCATACGCAGGAGATCATGCAGCCGGGTGGTATTTATTATGGGCAGAATGCGGTTAGTAAGAATATGCTGGTGGCAGACCGCAGAAGGCTGTTAAACGGCAATTCGTTCCGTTTGGGTGTCAGCGGATCAGGAAAGAGTTTTTCAGCGAAAGAAGAAATCGTGGATCTGGCATTATCCACAGAGGACGATATTTTGATCTTGGATCCGGAGTCGGAATTTGGTTCCCTTGTGGAAGCGTTAAATGGCGAGGTCATTAAGATCTCAGCCACATCGGATACGCACTTAAATGCCATGGACATGGATTCTGCCTACGGAAATGATAAGAATCCGCTGATTGAGAAATCAGAATTCATCCTGTCCTTATTTGAACAGCTGGTGGGCGCAGGTAACCTTTCAGCCAAGGAGAAATCCATCCTCGACCGCTGTACGGCAGATGTTTACCGGGATTATATCCGCAGCGGATACCAGATGCAGGTGCCGACATTAAAGGATCTTTACCGACAGTTGATGCTCCAGCCGGAGGAAGAAGCCAGAGGGCTGGCATTGTCCTCGGAGTTATTCATCAACGGAAGTTTGAACACCTTTGCACAGCCGACCAATGTCAATACCAAGAGCCGGATCATTGCTTACGATATCCGGGAACTTGGAGAACAGCTGATGCCCCTTGGCATGCTGGTCACCCTGGACTCCATCTTTAACCGTGTGATCCAGAACTGGAAGATGGGAAAGACAACCTGGATCTTTGCGGATGAATTTTATCTGCTTTTCCGGTATGAGTACAGTGCCGACTTTTTCTATCGCCTGTATAAGAGGATCCGGAAGTATTCCGGCTTTGTGACGGGCCTGACGCAGAATGTGGAGGAACTCTTAAAATCGGATACCGCAAGGCTGATGTTGGCAAACAGTGAGTTTTTGATCCTCTTGAATCAGGCAACAACTGACAGGGATGAACTGGCGAACCTTCTGAATATTTCTGATAACCAGTTGTCGTATATCACAAACGTGGGCGCCGGCCATGGCTGATCCGCTGTTCCGGCAATATCGTGCCATTCGAGAACAGTTTCCCGAAAAATACAGCACTATACCGTTTGATGACGACCAAACCGGGGGAGGCACAGGGCTTGAACTAGTAAAAAACATAAGGCATTGATGCCGGGAAGGAGGAAGTATGGAGCAACAGGAAACAGCCAGCATCCGGTTTTATACAGCCGGATGTATGGAATTTGAAAATTATTCAGAGTGTTATGAGAATCTGACACTGGCACAGGCAGTGGATATCTATAAAAAAATACGGAAACGGAATGCCTGCAACATCCCCGGCATTGGGTTTGAATTGCAGGATCCGGCAATCCCGGATTATTCAGGGATACACTGGCCGCTTTTAGTGGCAGATCAGATCGATAAGGAATCCATTGACATGATTCCGGCCTATGCGAACCATCCGCTGGTACAAAAAGCGGTAAAGGAATTGGAGGCTATCTGCCGAAGATCCAGAAAGGGGCAAAGCACAGGAACACTCCAGAACGATAATCGGTTCCAGGATATGCGGATGGGAGGTGAGATATGAAGGATATCAAAACAAGAGAGCATGACCGGAAACCGAAGGTTTTGGAAAAGGCTTCCCGTATGCCAAAAGAGCTGGCGAAAGAAGCCGGGCTTGCGGCTAAGGAAAAATCTCTCCAGGGATCCAGAGTATCCGATGCAGCGGACCATCCGGATTCCCCGACCGGGTATGCTGGTGATAAAGTGGAAAGCGTACTGAAAAGAGGGGCAAAGGAAAGCGGCCGGATGGCCACAAAGGTTTCTTATGCCGCCGGAAAACAAGCAGCCCAAAAGACTTACCAGAATCTGCAAAAACGTACTGGAGCAGAAAGGGCGAAGAAAGAGATGGATGCGCATTCCGGGCAGGGATCGGAAGATGCCGTGGAAAAGGGACGGGTGCGTACAAAAGAAAGAGCCAGAACAGATGCGGCCAGGAAAAAAGTACAGAACCAGTCTTTGGAGCATCAGGCAGAGAAAAATACCATGATCCAGGATTCAGGCAGGACGGGCAGAGGTCAGACCATCCGTACCAGGGAAAATGCCAGACGCACCGTGCGGGAACAGGCATCCAGGCAGCCACCAAAAGTAAAATCGGCAGACAGGCTGTCGGTGAAGAAAGCACCCCGGATCATAAAGTCTCAGACCGTGCCGGGAAGTACCATGCAAAAGATATCATCTGCACAGAGAAAGGCACAGGCGGCCAAGGCTGCAAAGCGGACTGCCATCCATAATATGCAGCAGGGCACAAGGCGGGCAGAACAGGCAGCATCCGCAGTGGTGCGGTTCAAACGCGCGGTGGAGGCTGCGGTAAAAGCCGTCCGGAATGGGCTTGTCGCATTGGCGGCCGGAGCTGGTTCCATGTTCATTGTACTGATCCTGATTGTTGGCGTTATTGGCGGTGTCTTTGCCTACAGTTCTTCACAGAGCAGTGCATCTTTAAGTGAGCAGGTACTGCCTATACGGCAACGATCCAAAAGTATGCCAGCCAATATGGTATCCCGGAATATGTCCCTGTGATTCAGGCGATCATGATGCAGGAATCTGGAGGGAATGGAACGGATCCGATGCAGTCCAGTGAATGTCCTTACAATACACGGTATCCAAACAGCCCCGGAGCCATTGCAGATCCGGAATATTCCATAGAGGTTGGAGTGCAATATTATGCAGACTGTGTCCGGGAGGCTGGCTGCACCAGCGCAGGACATGGACAAGCTGAAACTGTCGCTGCAGGGATATAACTATGGAAACGGGTACATATCATGGGCGGTAAGAAATTACGGGGGATATAGTGAAGCCAATGCACTGCTGTTTTCCCAACAGCAGGCAGCCTCCCATGGATGGGCAAGGTATGGGGATCCGGAGTACGTTCCCCATGTGCTTCGCTATTATTCCGGAGGAAATCCGTTTGCAGCTTTGTTCGGAAACGAGCAGATCGTATCTGTAGCACTGACGCAGTTAGGGAATGTAGGTGGAGACAAGTTCTGGTCGTGGTATGGATTTGACAGTCATGTCAGTTGGTGCGCCTGCTTTGTTTCATGGTGTGCGGATCAGAGCGGTCTCATAGAGAGCGGTGCTGTCCCAAGATTTTCTCTCTGTACGGATGGAGTAGACTGGTTCCAGGGAAAAGGAAAATGGCAGGCTGCAGGAAGCAGCCCAACCGCAGGGATGATTATTTTCTTTGACTGGGATGGAGATGGCAAGTCCGACCATGTAGGTATTGTAGAAAAAAGTGAGGGCGGCAGAGTCTATACGGTGGAAGGAAATTCCGGAAATGCCGTAAAGCAGAACAACTATGATCTTAATTATTCCTGTATCATGGGATATGGGGTAGTGTCATATTAAACTGCAATATATAGGCAAGAATTAAAAACAAGGGGGAGACATGGCACTTTGCACGAACAGCAAGGTGTCATGTCTCTACAACATTCTCATTATTTATATAGATAAGTATAGGCATACTCTCTTACTGGCTTGCGTACCATAAATTGATACAATGCACCCTTGGCAGTCAGAGGGTGCATTTTTAACGATTACCCCTACTCAAAAAACGATAGGGTGCATTTGCCTCGGATTTATGGTATTCTATGGTAAAGCACAGCGATAAAATATGATCTTTTTGAAAGGTGAGGTATTGAATATGAGCAAGGTATTAGTAGCGTATTTCAGTGCCAGCGGCGTAACAGCGAAACTGGCAGAACGGCTTGCAGAGGCTATCGGAGCAGATTTACATGAGATTCAGCCGGAGGTTCCATATACGGATGCTGATCTGGACTGGATGAATAAAAAGAGCCGCAGCAGTGTGGAAATGAATGATAAGTCATTCCGGCCTGCTGTTGCAAATAAAGTAGAGAACATGGAGCAGTATTCTGTGATTTTCACAGCCTTCCCTATCTGGTGGTACGTCGCCCCGACTATTGTGAACACGTTTCTGGAGCAGTATGATTTGTCCGGAAAGACGATTATTCCATTGGCAACTTCTGGCAGCAGCGGTATGGGGAACACAAACAAGGAACTGGCGGTTTCCTGCCCAGGAGCAGAATTAAAGGAAGGAAAGAGATTCCCTGCGGATGCAAGTGCGGAAGAACTGAAAGCATGGGCAGAAGGATTCGGGATTTAAAGAAAAGACTGATAAACTTATCAATATAGACCCATAAAGTTATCTTTCATGACAACGAATAATAAGAAATCTATGGTAACATCCTACCCGTAGTGGTAAATTATTCTACAGGAAAGGGTGCGAAGCATGGAAAATGAAGTATATGAAAAAGACTATGGAGAGGAATTCCGGGAGCGAAGTGATAAGTCAGAGGGAAAGGATTTTCTGGATACATTAATGGAGGTTGGGTTCTTTCAGAAGTACCAGGAAGAAATGAATAAAATCCCAAAGCGTGTGGTTCCAAAGGAAAAAGCGGATTATGAATACTTGCTTGGGGAGTGTGACGCATACGTCCGGCAGTTCGGAGGAAGAATCCGGGGCGAGGTAGATTATCAGAAATGGCAGGCGATCATTGATCTGTACCTGGAGCATTTTGAGTTCTGCGATAGGGAGGCGCTGACATTGTTAAAAGAAATTGCAGAGCGAGCAGAGAATGTGACGTTTTCGATGAAAGATGGGCTGATTCGGATGTCAGTGTTCATTGGATATTTTGATGAGGTGTATTAATGTGTGAAAACATCTGCTAGTGTGACTGGTGGGTGCTTTTTTCTCACAGATATGGTATGCTATAAGCAATCAAACTGGCGGAGGTATGAGTATGGAAGAACAGCAGAATCCATTGACTTATGAAATCATCAAAGCGGCGGTTGCCGGGGAGAAGTGGGCAACGGAACGAGTTCTTAGATATTACGATGATTATATGACAGAACTTGCCACAGTGAAAGAAAGGCAGCCAGATGGCAGCATGAGAACCTATGTGGATGAGGATTTGAAGCAGGAGATAGCATTGAAACTTCTGGAGGAGATACCGAAGTTTCCAATGGATGAAGCGGAAGGGATAGCGGGAGAGAAATAAAATTTGTGTGCTTCTTGGATGAATGGTTCATACTCATGGAAAAATAACAGGGTGGGGTAAACTTCTGAAAAAGAAGCCCCCACCTTTTCGCGTAACTAAGAGGGTGTCAGTACCTTTTCGCAAAAGAGGATTTGAGGTAAAATACCTGAACGGGTGACCGTAAAGAGCAATTGTGTTAGAAGAGCGTATGGAAAAGGGACGCAGAAGATGAAAAGTTGTACTGTTTTACGATTGTTTTTTTATAGACATTTATGCGCTATACTTTTATGATAATTTCAAGGAGGTAGCTTATGGCCTATAGAATATTAGTCGTTGATGATGATAGAAGTATTGTCAAAATGATAAAGGACTTTTTGGAGATGGAAGAATATCATGTGGATACTGCGTTAAATGGAGAGGATGCACTTCGGAAAGCAGAAACGCATCCGGATTTAATTATACTTGATATTAACCTGCCTTCAATAAATGGGATTGAGGTTTGCAAAAAGATTCGTGATTTTGTGGATTGCCCGATTTTATTCTTGACAGCCCGTATTGAGGAGCAGGATAAGATTACTGGTTTAAGGGCTGGAGGTGATGATTATATTGTTAAGCCATTTTCACTTGGGGAATTACAGGCCCGTATTGAAGCGCATCTTCGGAGAGAGAATAGAAAACAAGCGAAGAAAGATTTTCGATATGACAATGATTTGTGTATTGATTATAGCAGTCGGCAGATTTTCTGGAAGCAAAACGAGATTGAACTAACAAAATCAGAATTTGATATTGTTGAATTGCTTTCTACTTATCCAGGGCAGGTGTTTGACCGGGAAATGATTTATGAACGACTATGGGGATTTGACCGGGGTGGAGACAATAAGATTGTGACAGAGCTGATTCGCAGATCCGTAATAAACTAAAGAATTATACAGAAAAAGATTATATAGAGACGGTCTGGGGGTGTGGATATAAATGGGCTTCAAGAAAATAAACTCTTTAAAAGTTTCATTATTTACGCATCTTGTTGTAGTCGTTGGTTTTCTCTATTATTTTTTCGTTTGCTGTGCAAAAATATAGCAGGCCATATGAAAGAAACTATCTGGCTCGAATATATAGATGCAGATGAGTTATACGAGTTTCAAAATAAATATTCCAGTCAGTTTGGAGGTATGATTTCTGTACCGCAGGTTATGAACAGCGAGATGGATAAGGTAGATCAATTTTGGGTAGGGGTATGCGAATTTATGGAAAGCTGGAGCGTTTTTATTTTGACTTTTACCAGCGTTTATATCGCATTGACCATATTTTATAACAGAAGGCTGAAAAAACCACTCCATATATTAAATAGCTGTGCTGAAAAAATCAGTCAGCAGGAATTGAATTTTTCTGTTGACTACACTAAAAAGGACGAAATGGGACAGCTATGTGGTGCATTTGAAAAAATGCGGAAACAGTTGCAACTGAATAACAGTGAAATGTGGAATATGATTGAAGAACAGAAACAGATGAGGTCTGCTTTTTCACACGATCTGCGAACACCACTATCTGTTCTAAAGGGATATGTAGAATATTTGATACGCTATTATCCAAAAGGAAAGTTGTCGCAGGAAAAGATAATGGAAACGTTGGATGATCTCTCTGAGCAGATACGCAGGATTGAGGATTTCTCTGATACAATGAAGAGCATCAACCGTATGGACGATTTATGCGTCAGAAGGAGCAAAGTAGTTGCGTCTATTCTTCAAAGGAAAACCGCAGATGTTTTTGATACACTTTCCGGAACTGGCAAAAAGGAGTATTCCATTGTAGAAAAATTGTCTCAGGAACAGTTCAATATAGATATGGATGTTTATTTGGAAATTTTAGAGAATGTGGTAGGCAATGCTATGCGATATGCAACGAGTAGCGTAAAGCTAGAAATATGGGATGAAAAGGGATGGCTTCATTTTATGGTTTCTGATGATGGCCCAGGCTTTACAAGTGAGGAATTGACAAAGGCAACAAAGCCGTATTTTCACGGAAAAAGCACAGGAGATTGTCATTACGGAATGGGGCTGTATATTTGTGATCTTCTTTGTAAGAAACATGGAGGATGTCTCAGTCTATTTAATCAGACAGGCAGCGGGGCCTGTGTACGAGTAAAACTGCATATAGAATAATCAGGTGGGATTCAGATTTTTTTCTGAATCCCGTTTTATTGTTTTTTTGTAGTCTTTTACCGTTTAGGATATTCATATAAAGAAAAATAAATTGTGAAGGAGAAGGTTGTATGAGTTGGAAACTTGCCCGAAAGGATATGGACCTGCTGATTAGAAATCCTATAACATATTTAGGAATTATTCTTATGATATGGATTGTGTTTTATACTGTCAGTCCATTTTGGAATTTATATGGGAATGTCCGTGATGAAAAATCTTCTGTTGTATATGATTCAGATGGAGAGATAGAGGACGGATATATTCCTACACCAACAGAGGTTGTTTATCAAAATGTTATGCAGGAATTACGAGAGGCATTAATTTCTGACTGCTCCTTGAGTGAAGAAGCGGCGGATAAAGAAATTAAAAAAATACAGGAAAACGAATGGAGTATGGATCAGATTGCCCAGTATTTTAAAGACAAGTATTCATTAAATGGGGTAAAGAGTATATTTGTATTATATGAGCATATGTGGGCGACCAAAGGAGAAATGGATGAGTATTTGGGGAACGTATTCCATGACAGAACATATACAGAGAGTTTTGCATACAAATATTCTGAATATTTAGGGATTGGGTCTATTCTGTTTACCGTAGTTATTTTTGCTCTTATCCTAGCACGTGACTTGAAAAAAGATATGTATGCCCTTATTCATGCAAAATCGTTATGTGGCCGGAATTATATAATTGGAAAAATGATTGCAGGTGTTGGTTTTGTATATGCTGTCATAATCCCTCTTACATTTATTATAAACATGATCGCAATGAGAGTAGGAAAAAGCTATGGTTTTCGTGTTGACTTTTGGGATATCTGGAAAAGAGTGATTATTTTGGATTTCCCAAGTATATTGCTGACAGGATGTTTAATGATGTTTATTGCGCTTCTTTTCCGGAGCATTATGCCTGCCATTCCTGCCCTGCTCCTGTACTTTTTGTATTCCAATATGGGAACGTATGATTCGTCAAGCGGTTATATTTACAAGGTTAAGCCGTTTGCTCTTTTTGTCAGATTCCCCATGCTGTTTTCGGAATTAACAATGCCTAGAGGAGCATTGTGGAATGTATGTTTTGCTTGTGTTTTATCGGCAGTTCTTCTGGCTGCATCTGTGGTTTTATGGGAAAGGAGGCGCGGCGGATGAGGTATGAATTAAAGATTACCCTGCCAATCTATAAGATTGTGTATTCTATCGCTTTTATGGTGATTATTGTTTTGGTAAGTCCAATCAATTCTTTCAGTGGGATTATTACTGCTGTAGAACCAAATGTTGCGTTGCTTGCCGGCGTATTTATGGCAGATAATTATTACAAAGAGTATGTGGGAGAACGGGTTGCTGTTTTTTACAGGTATCCGATTAGAAAAAAATATATTTCCATGCTGGTAAGGACTTTGTTGAGCTGGCTTTATCTACTCATCTTAGTTGCCGTGTTTTATTGGGGCTTTGTATGGTGGTATCGGCCGTCTAACTTTTCACAGATTCCTATATGGAAGATGTATGCGGATACTCTAGCCGCCTGCGCCGCAAGTATGTTTTTTGCAGGAGTCTTCAGCTTTACCATAACGAACGTAATTCAAAAAATAGGGATTGGAATAGGCGTAACTTTTTTCTTATGGCTGTTTTTAACCTCGACAATGGCAAATGTTTTACCGCAGCCCGTACAAATGTTTAGGATTATTGGATCAACCTCTCAGCTTGGTGTACTGGAGCCTGATTATCGAAGCCGGGTTTTCTATATACTGATAGGGGCAGTATTACTCGTACTGAACTGGCTGATATTACAGATGCAGCCCGGCAGCAATACAAAGAAAGGATAGATGAGATATGGGAATAAACATTGAAAATCTAGTGATGGAGTATAAAAAGGGAGTCAAAAGTCTGGATCATATCAACTTGAATATTGACCAGGGGATTTATGGACTGTTGGGAGAAAATGGCGCAGGAAAGTCTACCTTAATGAAGATTCTTGTAACACTGCTGACGCCAACAGAAGGAACTGTTGAGATTAACGGAATCCGTCTGGAAAGAAAGAATTATGAGTTGATTAAGAAAGAGATCGGATATTTGCCACAGGAATTAGGGCTTTATCCTAATCTTACTGTAAGAGAATCGCTGGAATATGTAGGGGTTATGTCAGGGCTAAAGAAAAAAGAATATGAGGAGCGAATTGACTATTATTTGGATAAGACAGGGCTGATTACACAGCAAAGAAAAAAGAATAGGCAACTATCCGGTGGCATGAAACGGCGTGTAGGACTTGTTCAGGCATTACTGCACAACCCGCGCATTTTGATTGTGGATGAACCCACTACAGGGCTTGATCCGGAAGAACGTATCCGTATCCGCAATTTGCTTGTCGATTTTGCGGCGGATCGTATAGTTTTATTTTCCACCCATGTGACGGAGGATTTAGCGGCCACCTGTGATAAACTTTGTATTTTGCGGAAAGGAAAACTGACCTATGATGGAAGCGTTACGGAACTTGTTTCAAATGCCGAGAACCATGTATTTCGCTGTTCCTTTCAAAATGAAAGAGATTTTCAGGAATTTCAGAGAAACTATAAAGTTACTTCAAAAATATACAAAGCGAATGAAATTGAGGTGCGTTTTGTAAACGGAAGAAAACCAGAATTTTTATGTGAATTATGTACTCCGAATTTGGAGGATGCTTACATTTACAATATGTATGTGAAAGAAAATGATTAAGTGGTATATTGTGGAGGAGGAACATGAAGAAAATTTTATTGGTTGATGATGATATGGCAACTCTGAAAGGATTGCAAATGTGTTTTGGTTCGAAGAATTTTCCCACAATTAGTGCAACCAATGTTTCTGCAGCAAAACAGCTATTTGATACAGAAGAGATATCGTTAGTTTGTACGGATTGGGATTTGCCAGGTGGAAAAACAGGACTGGACATATTGACTTATGCGAGGGAAAGAAACATTCCTGTAGTTTTTCTGACGGGACATGACGAGGACAATTATGAAAAGATTGCATTAGAGAAAGGCGCAGTTCGTTATTACATTAAAGGACAATTTTCATATTTAAAATTTAGAGATGATTTAATTGAACTTGCAAATAGGGAATAAACACTGATGGGGAAAATCCTTATATTGACCTTTTCTGACTCAGAAGAACCTATTATGGATAAAATCCTGACAGCAGTGGAAGGTGAGCCGACAATGGAGCATATCGCAAATCGTCACACACCATCTGTCCTCACATTCCCCAACCTGGAAATCCGCATCAACGAACAGATTATCTACCACGATAACCACCCCGTCCCTCTCACCCACCATGAGTTCTTCACATTACTTTACCTGGCTCAACACCCGTCCTGGGTTCTCTCGAAAGAGCAGATCTACGAAACAGTCTGGAAAGCGGCCCCGGAGCATTGCGGGGCGGCGGTGGCGAATGTGGTGTATTCCCTTAGACGGAAGATCGGAGATGGTACATAGAAACAGTGGTTGGGAGCGGGTATCGGTTTGTAGGATAGATGATATGGCAGAGACAGTTTTGTATGAACTGTTTCTGTCTTTTTGCATAATAGTTTGCCAAGCATTAAATATTGTGATTTCAGTGATGCAACTGCTGGTTGCACAAATTCAAACTAAAATTGGTTGTGATAATAACAAATTTCCAGTATGCTATAAATAAAAAAGGGGGCTGGTAATATGACGTTAGGAGAAAAAATACAGAAACTCAGAAAGTCATGTGGTCTGTCGCAGCTTCAGTTAGCAGAGCAATTGGATGTATCCCGTCAGTCAGTTTCAAAATGGGAATTGAATGAGTCAGTTCCTGATATAAATAAAATAGTAAGACTGAGTGAATTGTTTTCTGTTTCTGTGGATGAATTATTGAAAGAGCAATACACATCTTATGTAGAGAATGTCGATACAAAATCAACGATTGAGGATATTGTTCAAATGAATTATATAAATAGTTTAATTAAAATCGGTATTAAAACAACTATTTTAGGAACGGTGCTAATTGTTTTAGAATGCTTGTTTTTACCGGTGTTGGCAATTATTCAGAAATCACAGGTTAATGGGCAGGGGTTTTATACGGATTTTATGGATTATATATCTGTTCAGCCAATGCCAATTATATATATCCTTACGATTATAATAATTTGTGTGGGGATTTTCCTTGTTTTTTGGGGGAGTAGAAGAAAAAGGAAAAGTCATAATGGCGAAGGTGATTGATATGTTGAAGTGTTATATAGAAGCTCTCATGTTTTTCCCAAAAGAGCAGATCTACGAAGCAGTCTGGAAAGCGGACCCGGAGCATTGCGGGGCGGCGGTGGCGAATGTGGTGTATTCCCTTAGACGAAAGATCGGAGATGGATATATAGAAACGGTGGTTGGGAGCGGGTATCGGTTTGTAGTGTAAAAGAACATCCCAGGGGAGCAATGTAAGCTGCTACCCTGGGATATTTTTATTAATTTTCCAACCTCGCTTTTACTGATGTAATCCATGTTTCAATTGCTTCGGCTAGTATTAACTGTTGGTGTAAAACTGCCATTCCGGTTTCTGGTATTTCAGGCACATTTTCTTTTGCAAGGATATTCTCTTGTAGATAAGATTTTAGATTTGCCACATTTTCTTCAATATTAGCAAGACAGGACTTTTGTTTATCTGCTGGAAGGCTGTCCAAATTTACAATTACCGCATTAAAATCCAGAAAAATATGAATAGGCTTACCAGCAATCTCCATCATAAGTTTCTCAAATTGCCGTTCGCCAGCTTCCGTCAAAGAATACACCGCCTTTTCAGGCATTTTCCCTTCTTTCACGGTCACGCTATTGATAAGTCCTTTTTCCTCTAACTGAATAACTTTTTTGTAAATAGAAGGGGTACTGATTTTCACCCATCTTGATATATTGCGATATTCCACTAATTTCTGAATGTCATAGGCGCTTAGAGATTCTTTTTTCAGTATTCCCAACACAATTAAATCTATGGTAGCCATATGTTCTCCTTTTATAATTACGTTTTTTATATTACTGTAATTTATACTAATTTATTTTATGGAGAGTGTCAAGCGGGAAAATTGATAAAGTGCTATAAATCATAGCAAAAAGCCTGTTGACTTTTACTATAATTTATAGTAGTATAATTGCTGCGATATTTTACTATAAATTACAGTACAGTAATTTATATCATGAGTACGAAAGGAGTATTTACAATGAAAGAACGTAACAACAAAATGGAGCTTTTGGGGAACGCACCTATTCCGAAAGCACTTATGGCACTTGGCATCCCGATTATGATTGGAATGTTGATAAACGCCCTGTATAATCTGGTGGATGCCTACTTTGTAGGAGGACTGGGAGAAAGTCAAATGGGTGCGATTTCGATAGTGTTTCCATTGGGGCAAGTGGTTGTAGGATTAGGTCTGATGTTTGGTAATGGAGCTGCATCTTATCTTTCAAGGCTTCTAGGACGTGGAGACAAAGATACTGCGAATAAGGTCGCAAGTACAGCGCTGTATAGCAGTGTTTTAGTTGGGGCAATTATCATTATTCTTGCTACTATCTTCTTGAAACCGATTTTAACTTTATTAGGAGCAACAGATACAATCATGCCTTATGCATTGACATATGCTAGGATTTATGTGGTTTCATGTATTTTTAATGTATTCAATGTGACTATGAATAATATTGTCACAAGTGAAGGCGCAGCGAAAACCACTATGTGTGCTTTGTTATTGGGAGCTATATTGAATATTGGTTTAGATCCGATCTTCATTTATGTACTTGAAATGGGAGTTGCCGGGGCTGCTATTGCTACAGCTATTTCGCAGCTTGTTTCTACACTTGTTTATTTGAACTATGTATTGCGGAAAAAGAGTGCATTTACTTTCAGTGTAAGAGAGTTTGCGCCCACAAAACAAATGATGGCAGAGATATTGAAAATAGGTGTTCCAACGCTGACGTTCCAGCTTCTTACCAGTCTTTCTATTGCACTGATTAATCGGGCTGCAAATGGATATGGGGATGCTGTTATTGCCGGAATGGGGGCCGTTACCAGAGTTACATCAATGGGAACATTGGTGGTATTTGGCTTCTTAAAAGGATTCCAGCCGATTGCAGGATTTAGCTATGGGGCTAAGAAATTTGACCGATTGCAGGAGGCGATTAAAACATCAATCCTGTGGTCAACGATTTTCTGTGTAATTGTAGGATTGCTGATGGCCGTATTTTCCACACAAATTATTTCCCAGTTTACAGACGGCAATGCAGAGATGATTTCTGTCGGTCAAAAATCACTCATAGCGAATGGTTTTTCATTCATGCTGTTTGGATTTTATACGGTATATTCTTCTTTGTTCCTTGCACTTGGCAAAGGTACAGCAGGCTTTATTCTTGGAGCTTGTAGGCAGGGGATCTGCTTTGTACCAGTTATTCTGATTCTTCCGGTGCTTTGGGGACTCAATGGAATTCTTTATGCACAGCCGATTGCGGATGTGATTTCTGCAGTAATTACCATTTTTATGGCATTACACCTCCATAAGGAATTATCTGCGGAAAAAACAAAGATGATTCTATAGAACAGGGGAATCTTTAAATGAGGATAGTAGATGGAAATTAGTTCGTTAAATTAAGGAGGGCGGAGATGTCTGTACAAATGAATATAGAACGCAGCCTGCCATCCAGCGTGGGAACCTCACTATTGATCCACAGTACTATACGGTCACATTGGCCGGAGAGGAAATTGATCTTTATCCCAAAGAATTTGATGTTCTCTGCCTATTGACACAGTATCCCGGTTGGGTGCTTTCTCCTGAACAGATTTACGATGCCGTTTGGAAGGAGAGTGTGACTGGCTGTGAGCATGTAGTCTATAATGTGATTTGCCAGCTTAGAAGGAAATTAAAGAACCCGGATATGATCCAGACGGTTATTGGGAGAGGATATAAGTTTGTGGGGTAAGAAAAGCACAAAAGGCTGATGGCATGATTCGAAATGCTGTCAGCCCTTCGTGCTTTGGGGATAAAATATCAACCTAAATTCATTTTTACATAGGAATGAAGTTCTAACTATTAGATAATAAATTCGGAGTTCCTAGAATTTTTTTGGTTTTCTGCCAGTAACTTTTGGAATGCCAGCAATCCTGTTTCAAGTTCGTTAGTAGAATAGGGAGAGCAGATTGCAATACGGATTGCTGTTTGTTTGGTTTTTCCGACAGCAAAACGGTCAGAACAGAGTACATGTATTCCACGCTCTTTTGCCTGTAATTCAAATTGGTATCCATTATATCCGGAAGGTAATGGAAGCCACTGAAAGAAGCTATAAGGATTGGTATTGAGGTTGTCTGGAAAGTATTTTTTAAAAATAAGGTTTCGCTCTTTGGAAAGTATTCGTTTTTGTTGAATGATATTATCTGCGATACCATCTTCAATCACTTTACTTGCAATTTCAGCATTTAAAAGCGGTATTTTCAGGTTAATATTATTTGCTGTACTCAAAATGGACTGCTGCAGCCGATGTGGAAAAACCATATAAGCAATTCGCAGTCCGGCGGAAAGAGACTTGGACATGCCATGCAGGTAAACAGTATGATCCGGTATCAGAGAAAAGAAAGGAATGTCCTTTTCCTCTGCGATAAATCCGTAGGTATCATCTTCAATCAAGATAAGATTTTGTTCCTGAATGATTCGAGAAAGCTCCTTCCGGCGTTCCAGTGGGATCGTTATCCCGGTAGGGTTATTGCAGGATGGCATCAGATAAATTCCTTTCATGTCAGAAAGATGACATTGCCGTTCCAGTAAATCCGGTATCATTCCATGTTCATCCGACTCAACAGAGATGAGCTGTATATGAAGTTGTTTTGCCAGTGTAATGAAATTAGAGTATGTAAAAGCATCTGTTACAATCTTATCTCCAGGCTGGAATAATGCAAGAAGCGAAATGGTAAGCGCATTCTGTGTTCCGGCAGTCAAAATAATATGGTCACAGGAAGCATCTACATGGAAAGTTGACAGCCATTTTTGGGCTGTCCGTTTGTGGTGCATATTTCCCAAGGTAAAATTAAATTCAAATAATCGATCAGAATGCTCACCTTGCAAAATAGTCCGGGCAGCATCGGCAACGATTGAATTAAACTGATAATAAGGACGGATCAATCCAAGCTCAATAAAATCCTCCGCTGGTTTTTCCCATTTGGGCAATACGGCGTTGGGTGATATAAAGGTTCCACTGCCGATTGCTGCATAAATCAGTCCCTTTGCCTCACACAACTTGAAAGCACGGGTAATTGTACTCAGATTTACATCTAAGAAATCTGCTAACTCCCTCTGAGGTGGTAATTTCGTATTGGGAGTAAGTTCTCCATTCAAAATATCCTGTTCTAAAGCCTCTGCGATAGAGAGATAAAGGGGCGGCTTTAATTTCGCTTTGTTGGGTTTCCATGACATCGGGAAATTTTCAAAAGAATTTACCGGCATATATAACTCCTCCAATCGGAAAAATGTCTTGCATACAATTTTAATCTTGAAGCGGTACAAAGTCAATGGTATCGTAATAATTGTTTTAATTGTATGCTTTTATTGAGAGCAGGAGGTATTTATGGAAAGAGAATTAAGAGACCAGCTTTTAAGGCTGTTGGAGAATAATAGTAAATTATCCTCACAGGATTTAGCAGTTATGTTAGGGGCTACAGTAGAAGAAGTAGCGAATGAGATTTCCGTATTGGAACAGGAACATGTTATATGTGGCTATCATACCTTGATTGACTGGAACAAGATCAATGATGATGTCACTGCGTTAGTTGAATTACGGGTAACGCCTCAAGGGGGAGATGGCTATCAGAAACTGGCAGAAAGGATAAAAGAATTTCCACAGGTAGTGACTTTATACCTGATGTCGGGGGCTTATGATTTTCTTGTTATGGTAAAGGGAAAGACATTAAAGGAAATTTCGCTTTTTGTATCCGGTAAGTTGGCATCTATCCATGAGGTACAAAACACAACCACCCATTTCACTTTGACAAAATATAAAGAATTTGGGGTGGATTTTGAGGTAGAAAAAGTGGATGAAAGAATGGTGGTGACACCATGAAAGAGCTGCTTTCCCAAAAAATTTTACAGTTGAAGCCGTCTGGAATACGAAAGTTTTTCGATGTAGCAAACGAAGTGCCGGGTGTAATTTCCCTGGGCGTTGGGGAGCCGGACTTTCCAACGCCTTTTCACATCCGGGAGGCCGGAATCCAGGCAATGCAGTCAGGTAAAACTTTTTATACGGCTAACAGTGGACTAAAAGAGTTACGAAAAGAAATCTGTATCTACACGGAAGAAAAAATAGGAAATCGGTATAATCCTGATACTGAGGTGATGGTTACGGTGGGCGGCAGTGAAGCGATTGATATTGCTTTGCGGACGATTATGAATCCCGGTGATGAAATTTTATATATAGAACCCAGTTTTGTGTCTTACCTTCCCTGCATTACAATGGCAGACGGGATTCCGGTTCCGATAGAATTAAAAGCAGAAAACCAATTCCGTTTGACGAAGGATCAGTTAGAGGCGGCAATTACGCCAAGAAGCAAAGCACTTATTTTATCTTATCCCAATAATCCAACGGGAGCGATTATGGAGCAGCATGACCTGGAAGGATTACTGGAAGTCATCCAGAAGCATAATTTGCTGGTGATTTCGGACGAAATTTATAGCGAACTTACTTATGGGAAGAAGCATATTAGTATTGCTAGTTTGCCGGGAATGAGAGATAGGACAATCCTGATCAATGGGTTTTCAAAAAACTTTGCCATGACAGGGTGGCGTTTGGGTTATGCATTAGCGAATTGCGAAGTCATGGAGCAGATGAATAAAGTACATCAATATGCTATTATGTGTGCGCCGACAATCAGCCAGTATGCAGCAATCGAGGCATTAAGGCATAGCAGTGAAGATGTAGAACGCATGAAAGAGTCTTATAATCAGCGCCGCCGTTATCTGTATCATGAACTGGCCCGCTTGAAGTTACCATGTTTCCAGCCGGAAGGTGCCTTCTATATATTCCCTGATGTCCGTGAGTTTGGAATGTCCAGTGAGGAATTTGCAGTGGATCTTTTAAAAGAGGAAAAAGTAGCGGTTGTACCTGGAAGTGCATTTGGGGACTCAGGAGAAGGCTTTATCCGGATTTCTTATGCATATTCAATAGCAGAATTGAAAGAAGCTCTGCTAAGGATAGAGCGATATATCCAAAGGAAAAGGAAGGAACTAGCATGAAAGATTTAACACAGGGAGATGAATTAAAGACAATATTTTATTTTTCCCTGCCAATTTTCATCGGAAACTTATTTCAGCAGCTCTACAATGTGGCAGATAGTGTGATTGTTGGAAATTTTTTAGGGAAAGAAAGTCTGGCAGCAGTAGGTTTCAGCTATCAAATTAATTTTCTTTTGATTGCTCTTTCGATGGGAATTTCACTGGGAGCGAGTGTCCTTGTTTCCCGGTACTTTGGTGCAGGGGAGAGGGAGAAGATAAAGAAGGTCATTGATACCGGATTTTTATTTTCCGTTTTCCTGGCAATCATCATAGCAGTTGCAGGCGTCATCTTTTCAGAAAAGATTTTACTGTTTTTCCGAGTTCCTGATAAGTTAATTGGAATGGCTGACAGTTACTTGAAACTTATATTTATCGGGTGTATTCCCACCTTTTCATACAATGCTCTGACTAATATTTTACGAGGAATGGGAGATTCCAAAACTCCAACATACATATTAATTGCAGCAACGCTTATTAATATAGTTTTAGATGTTTTCTTTATTACGGTATTGGATATGGGAGTTAGCGGCGCAGCAGTCGCAACCGTAATCGCACAAACCTTTTCTTTCGTTGTGTGTATGTGGTACATGAAATACAAATATCCTGATCTCTTTATCCGGATATGGAGTTTGCAGCTGGATTTGGAGGAATTGAAAAAAAGTCTGGTAATCGGAACACCTGCTATGCTTCAACAGGTATTTGTCAGCGTAGGTTTTATGTCCATTCAGTTTTTAATCAATGGATTTGGAACTGATTGTATGGCTGCTTATACGGCAGCTTCTAAAGTGGACTCTTTTGCAGAAATGCCTGCTTTGAATTTGGGGCAGGCAATGACGAATTTTGCGGCACAGAATTATGGAGCTAAAAAAATGGATCGGGTAATAAAGGGCGGAAAGTCAGCATTGGTCATGGGAGTGGGTGTATCGGTTCTTATTTCTACTGTGATATGTTTGTTCCCTTCCAGCTTTATTTCAATATTTAACCGTGACCCGGGAGTTATACAGATTGGGAACAGCTATCTTCGTACTGTGTCGGTTTTTTATTTCGTTTTTGCAGCCATGCAGATATTAAATGGCATATTGCTGGGATATGGGAAATCATTTGTTCCAATGCTTGCATCAATCGGATCACTTTGTCTTATGCAGGTTCCTGCAGCCATTATACTTTCAAGAACCAGTTTGGGATATAACGGTATTTGGATTGCAGCACCGGTAGGGTGGTTTGGGGGACTGACGATTCGGTTTCTGTATTTCCGGTATATTGCCAGAAAATAGCAAAAAGGTTTATAGGGGTAATTATGAAAATAGATATGACCTCGGGAAAGCCTATTCATATTTTATTACAATATTCCCTGCCGTTACTAGCGGGAAGTATTCTTCAGAATCTTTATAATATTTTTGATACAGCCATTGTAGGACATATTTTAGGGAAATACACTCTTGCAGCCGTTGGAAATTCTTATGTTCCAATGCTGATTATCAACAGCATTATTTTGGGGATAGCCTCTGGCATTTCCATTTTTGTTGCCCGATCATTCGGTGGGCATGATGAAGAAAAAATTAAGGAATGCATTGGTTCTGTTCAAACACTGATTTTATTTGTGGGAATTGGATTGTGCATTTTATTTCTTGTATTTGCCAGATGGATTTTTGTTTTTATGAAGATACCGGATGATATTATTGGCTCGGCAGCCGCTTATTTAAGGATAATATCTTTAGGAATCCCATTCTTGGCAATCTACAATTTTTATTCTGCTTTGATTAAGGCAAAGGGAAATTCTAAGACACCGGTTCAATGTATTAGTATTTCCTGTGGAATGAATATCCTTCTTGATTATCTGTTTGTAGCCTGGTTCCGGTGGAATGTGGAAGGGGCTGCAATTGCCACTGTTATTTCACAGGCGGCAGCAGCAGGTATGTCGGTATTGTATTTATACCGATATGACAGAGAGGTTTTAATGGAAAGCCCTAATAATAAGTGGGTAGGTTCCATGCTTAAATTAAGTATAACCGGGATTGTACAAAATGGATCATCTGCACTCAGTATGTTTTTTATTCAGGGAATTATCAATACATTTGGTGTAAATGAGATTTCTGCTTACTCATCTGCATATAAAATTGAAGGTATTCTCACTATGCCAGCGGTTAATCTTGGAAATGCCCTATGTGTTTATGTTGGACAGAATATGGGAGCGGGGAATTGGAAACGGACTAAGCAGGGGCTAAGGGACTGCTTTAAGATTGCAGTAGTTATTACTTCTATGGCAATGATAATAATTTGGGCCGCAGCACCATTTCTCCTTTATCTTGTGGTAGGGGATGAAAAGGAAGTGATTCGTGTTGGTGTATTTTATCTCCAAATTATTTCAATCACTTTTCCCCTATGCGTCAGTCTGTATCTGCTGACGAATTTTCTACGTGGTGCTGGTGAGATTATATATCCTCTGTTTAACACTTTGCTTGAGCTAAGTTTCCGCACAATTTCGGCTTTTGTTTTGGCTCGTTATTTAGGATTTATTGGAGTGTTATTATGCAGACCGTTGAGTTTTATTGTGAGTACGATAAGTCTTTCGCAGAGATATATCTCAGGAAAGTGGCGACAGCACTGCATAAAGACGGGTAGTGATTAGTATTAGGAAAGTTATGAAGCATATTTAAAAACCGGCACCTGATATTTTTATCTTCCCTGGATTGGAAATTCATATACATGAATAGACCGTCTATCCAAGTGGCATCCCAGTTCACCTGGCCAGCCAGTTCTTCACATTACTCTACCTATTCAACATCTTTCCTGGGTTCTCTCACAATCCGCAATCTACGAAGCAGTCTGGAAAGAGCCGGGAGATAAATGCGGATCGGCGGTCGTGAACGTGGTAAGCCAGATCAGGAGGAAGATCGGGGATGAGTATATAGAAACTGTGGTGGGGAGCGGGTATCGGTTTGCGGGGTAAGAAAAGTATCCCGGAGTGACACTGTGAATTGTTGCTTCGGGTTCTTTTGGTGGTTAAAAAAAGAGTATAAGATATCAAGTAAACGACTTGATAATTGGTTGTCTCCGATTTATAATACTATTTCATTAAAGTGCCTATTTGGAAACGTTTATAGTATAAGATTAATGAGGTGAACCTATGAAAATACAACCGAGTGACTACATGAAAAAGTGTTTAAGAATACGTTTCGATGCTCAGGTCGCATCATTGTTAGATACTTATGCTTGCATTGTGACCTTTGAAAAGGGAACACATGTAATTAGAGCAGGAGAGGTAGTCAGTTCATTTTATTTTATAATATATGGTATTGTAAGAGGTTATTATATTGATGATGAGGGGAATGAGGTTACGAAATGTTTTGAATCCGAGAATTGTTTTTTCGGATCAGAGTGCTATAGAACAAATCAGAGCGCAACCTTTTATGTTGAGTGCTTGGAGGAATGCAAATGCTTAAGGCTACCATATTCTTTAGTTCAGAAAATTGCATCTTTGGATCAACAGGTCGGAAATTATATCCAGAATTTATATCTGGAAGAGGTGGGGAAACTAGAACATCGAACTAGAGATTTACTTTTAATGACCGCAGAGGAGCGTTATATTTCTTTTTGTAAGGATTATCCGAGTTTGCAGAGAAGAGTACAGTTGCGATACATAGCGTCTTATATTGGTATACAACCAGCCTCGATGAGTAGAATTAGAAAAAAATTAAA
>ENA-OQDW01000041-OQDW01000041.1-human-gut-metagenome-genome-assembly--contig:-NODE-41-length-43691-cov-2.850060_pt1 | contig 43691 bp, 51 predicted proteins | sample MGYA00242784_ERZ504613 | MGnify/ENA primary metagenome ERZ504613 (study PRJEB26092, sample SAMD00036330) | human gut metagenome | host: Homo sapiens | study: EMG produced TPA metagenomics assembly of...
CTCGAGCGCAATGCGCGCCCGGCGCGCAAGGTGATGATTACGGGCAAAGGCCGCTGCAACGTGACCAATGCATGCAATTTGCTCAACGACCTGATTGCAAATGTGCCGGTAAACGGCCGCTTTTTATATGGCGCTTTTTCGCGCTTTATGCCATCGGATACAATGGATTTTTTTGAGGAGCAGGGCGTCCCGCTGAAGATTGAGCGGGGTAATCGCGTTTTTCCGGAGTCGGATAGGGCAGTGGATATTGTAGACGCGCTGTGCCGGTATGCCAAGCATCCGAACGTGACGCTTCTACAGGGCCGCGTGGCGGAGCTGCTTGTGGAGGAGGAGCGATTGTGCGGCGTGAAAACGGAGGATGGCAAGCGGTATGACGCCTCTAAGGTATTGCTTGCAACCGGCGGCCTTTCCTACCCCGCGACAGGTTCCACCGGGGACGGCTATGCATTGGCCCGTTCGGCCGGGCATACGATTATAGAGCCGCAGCCCTCCCTTGTGCCGCTGGAGGCACATGAGGCTGGGTCAGCGAGCTGCAAGGGCTTGCGCTGAAAAATATTGCGATCACGGTGCGGGATGTGGATTCCTTCCGCACGGTGTATACAGATTTTGGTGAGCTGCTCTTTACACATTTTGGGCTTTCCGGCCCGGTGATCCTCAGTGCCAGCGCACATATGAAGGGGATGCGCCGAGGAAAGTATGAGGTGCAGATCGATTTAAAGCCCGCCCTGGAGGAAAAGCAGCTGGATGCGCGCCTACAGCGCGATTTTTTACAAAATGCGAACCGTGTGTTTGCCAATTCGCTCGATGCCCTCCTACCGCGCAAGCTGATTCCGGTAATCGTCCGCCTTTCCGGGATTGCAGCGGGGTTGAAGGTCAACCAAGTGACGAGGGAGATGCGCCAGGGCCTCGTTTCTCTGTTGAAAGGGCTCCGGCTTACCGTAACGGGCTTTCGCCCCATTGAGGAGGCAGTGGTCACTTCAGGCGGTGTCAGCACAAAGGAGATCAACGCCAAAACAATGGAGTCAAAGCTGCTGCCAGGGCTCTATTTTGCAGGCGAACTCATCGATGTGGATGGCTATACGGGCGGCTTCAACCTGCAAATTGCCTTCTCCACCGGGCATCTGGTCGGGCAGTCCGTTTAGAGGGGGCCCAAAGGCCGGTGTGCGGCTCACATGATATCATTTTAGAATGAAGAGCTTCAATCGCCAGGAAAGGAATGTTCATCACAATGGTCAATATTGCAATCGACGGGCCTGCGGGGGCAGGCAAGAGTACAGTGGCGCGCGGCGCGGCCAAGGCGCTTGGCTATATCTATGTGGATACCGGCGCGCTTTACCGCACGGTGGCGCTCTACGTGCTGCAAAATGGGCATAATGTGCACGATTCTGAGCGCGTAAAGGCAGCTCTTGCCGATATCCGCATCGAGCTGAAATTTGTCGGCGGCGTGCAGCGTGTTTATCTCAACGGGCGGGATGTTTCGGAAGAAATCCGCACGCCGGAGGTTTCCATGGGCGCTTCCGCAGTGGCGGCCCTCCCCTGTGTGCGCGAATTCCTGTTTGAGCAGCAGCGGCGCATTGCGCGGGAAAAAAACTGCATTATGGATGGGCGCGATATCGGCACAGTGGTGCTGCCGGATGCGCAGGTGAAAGTGTTTCTAACGGCTTCCGCCGAGGAGCGCGCGCGCCGGCGCTACCGCGAATTGCTGGAGAAGGGGGAGGACGTTTTGTTTGAAGAGGTGCTGCGCGATGTGCAGGAGCGTGATTATAACGATTCCCACCGCGCCGTAGCGCCGCTCAAGCAGGCAGAGGACGCGGTGCTGCTCGATACGACGGGGATCACGCTGGAGGAGTCGGTCAGCCGCTTAATTCAATGCATAAAGGAGAGATCACAGTGAAGCCATTCGATTACAGCAAGGTAAAGGATCATGCCACCTATCACCTTCTCATGCCGTTGAATATCCTGCTGTTTAATAAAACAATGTTCCGCGTTACCTTCGTGGGCAAGGAGAATGTACCAAGGAGGGCGGATTCATTCTGGCCTCTAACCATATTCATTTCCTAGATCCGCTCGTCATCGCAGGCAGCAAAACGCGCGTGATGTATTTCATGGCGAAGGAGGAGCTTTTCCACAACCCTGCCGCAGCCTATTTTCTGACCCGTTTTAATGCCTTTCCGGTCAAACGCGGCTCTTCTGATAAAGCTTCTGTGGAATATGCCATTCGAGTGGTCAAAGAGGGGAATGTGTTGGGGATTTTTCCAGAGGGCACCCGATCGCCGGATTACCGCCCCGGCGCCCCTAAAGCGGGCGTTGCGCTGATTGCCAAGCAGGCACATGCGGATGTGCTGCCTGTATCCATCTACAGCGAGCATCAGGCGAAATATTGGACGGATTTGACCGTACGCTTCGGCAAGATGATCCCCTATCAAGAGCTGGGCATTACAGAAGAGGGCGGCACGCGCGAGCTGCGCGAAGCTCCCGCCTGATTATGGATCGGATTACAGAGCTTTGGGAGGAAGGACCGTGCAGGAAATAAGGCTGGCGAAAACGGCGGGCTTTTGCTTTGGCGTGAATCGAGCAGTCAGCATGGTTTACGCCATGCTGGAGGAGGGGAAAACCGTTTATACGCTCGGCCCGATTATCCACAACCCACAGGTGGTGACCGATTTGGAAAAACGCGGCGTTGTGATTGTGGATGAAACCGGCGAGGTGCCGCAGGGGGCTGTGCTCGTGGTGCGCACGCACGGCGTGCCGGCAGCCGTCACTCAGGCCATCAAGGAGCGGGGGCTCGACTGCTGCGACGCGACCTGCCCGTTTGTATCCAAAATCCATCAGATCGTGGCAAAGCGGTCGGAGGGCGGTGATATCGTTTTGATTGCGGGGGATCCCGCACACCCGGAGGTGCAGGGCATCCGCGGCCATTGTCCGGGTAAATCCTATGTATTTAACGGTGTGGGGCAGCTGGAGGATTTGCTACGGACCTATCCTGAATTTTCGAATGCGCCAATTTCAGTGGTTGCTCAAACAACTTTTCACATAAAAGAGTGGGAAAACTGCGTGAAAAAGATAAATTTAGTATGTACAAATGCCACTGTTTTTGATACAATATGTAATGCAACTCAGGAACGGCAGGAGGAAGCGATTGCACTGTCGAAGCCTGCGGCGCGATGGTCATCATCGGGGGGCGTCAAAGCTCCAATACGGCCAAGCTCCGCGACGTGTGCGCGCGCAACTGCCCGACTTTCCTGATCGAAACGGCAAAGGAATTGGCGGGAATCGATTTTTCTGTTTATTCTTCCATTGGCGTTACTGCGGGGGCTTCCACTCCTGCTGGTATTATAAAGGAGGTACTTGAAACCATGTCCGAATTGTTAAATGAAAACCCTGAGCTTGTCGAGGAGAAAGCGGAATCGGCCGCGCCGGCCGAAGAGGCTGCTGCGCAGCCCGCACAGGAGGAAGCGCCCGCTGAGAAATCCTTCGACGAGATGAGCTTTTCTGAGGCGCTTGAAGCGTCTTTGCAGAGTATGAATACAGATCAGAAGGTGAAGGGTACCGTCGTCGGCATGTCTCCCTCCGAGATCCAGGTTGATATCGGCAGGAAGCACGCGGGCTACATACCGCTTGATGAATTCAGCGCTGATCCCACAGTCAATCCGCTGGAGGCGGTCAAGGTGGGCGACGTGCTTGATCTGATTATCATGAAAACCAACGATGCGGAGGGCACTGTTATGCTCTCCAAAAAACGTTTTGACGCGATCAAGCGTGGGATGACGTTGTGAAAGCTAGCGAAGACGAATCCATCTTGGAAGGCGTCATCACAGATGTCATCAAGGGCGGCGTGCTCGCCTCCACCAACGGCGTGCGTGTGTTTATCCCGGCTTCCCTAGCCACTGCCTCCCGCGGCGAGCCGCTGGATGGCCTGCTGCACCAGCATGTGCAGTTCCGCATCATTGAGGTCAATAAGCCCCGCCGCCGCGCGGTAGGTTCTATCCGTGCAGTGCTTAAGGAAGCGCGCAAGGCCGCGGAGGACGCCTTCTGGGCGCAGGCAGAGGTAGGCCAGGTTTACACCGGCACGGTTCGCACGATTGTTTCCTACGGCGCGTTTGTCGATATCGGCGGTGTGGACGGAATGGTTCATATCTCCGAGCTTTCCTGGAACCGCATCAAGCACCCCTCGGAGGTTGTTTCGGTGGGCGATCAGATCGAGGTTTATATCAAAGCGTTGGATCCGGAGAAACGCAAGATTTCGCTCGGCTATAAGAAAGTGGAGGACAACCCCTGGGAGATCCTGCGCCGTGATTATCCGGTTGGCAGCGAGGTTACGGCGAAGGTTGTCGGAATGACGCGTTCGGTGCGTTCGCGCAGATCATTCCAGGCATCGACGGCCTAATCCACATTTCTCAGATTGCTGACCACAGGATCGAAAAACCACAGGATGTGCTTTCTGTAGGCGAAGAAGTGCGCGTGAAGATCACGGATATCGATTTTGATAAGAAGCGCGTTAGCCTTTCGATCCGTGCGCTTTTGGACGATAACCAGGCGGACGACGAGGACTGAGATCGTTCTGCCCCATTTGAGTAGTTTTATCTTGATGAAACAGAGCGCTTCCGGCCTTGCGTCGGAGGCGCTCTTTCTATCTAACTATGGACTTTGGCTGCTTTTTGCCCGCTATATTTTTAGAAGATTTGGGAAAGAGGATTTTTGTGGAGGATACGCAACGCATGCAAAATCATTTTTCGAAAGGCCTGCGCGATGGCGTGCCGATTGGTCTTGGCTACCTATCCGTTTCGGTCACATTCGGCGTGATGGCGGTGGCGGCGGGCCTGCCGGTTTGGGCGGCGGTACTAATCTCGATGACCAACCTCACCTCCGCTGGGCAATTCGCCGGGCTTTCACTGATCACGGGGGGAGCGCCGCTGTTTGAAATGGCGCTGACCCAGTTTGTCGTCAATATTCGATATTCGCTGATGTCGCTGTCGTTGTCCCAGAAGCTCAGCGGCAGCATCCGGACGATCGATCGGGTTTTCCTCTCTTTTTTCAATACGGATGAATTTTTGCGATGGCCAGCATGCAGGAGGGCACGCTTGGGCGGCGCTATCTCTGGGGCCTTGCGCTCATCCCCTACCTTGCTGGTCGGGCGGACGCTTATCGGCGCGGCTGCGGCTTCACTTTTGCCGGACCGCGTCGCTTCCGCCTTCGGCATTGCGATTTACGGCATGTTTCTGGCCATTATCGTACCGCCCGCGAAGCATAGCCGGGCGGTGCTCGGCGTAGTGGCCCTGTCGGTTGCAATGAGCAGCCTGTTTCAGTGGCTGCCTGCGCTTAAAGGAATTTCTGCCGGCTTCGTCATCATCATCTGCGCGGTGGCAGCTTCCGCATTGGGCGCGTTGCTGCGCCCTGTGGAGCAGGAGGAGCGCTGGCCGGAGGCCGGGGAGGAGTGTGCGCCATGAAAACGGGAATGCTGCTTGCCTATATCGCTGTGATGGCAGGGGTGACGTATCTCATCCGGATGCTGCCCCTGACAGTGTTTCAAAAAAAGATCAAAAACCGCTTTATCCGTTCTTTTCTTTATTACATCCCCTATGCGGTGCTCGGCGCAATGACGTTCCCCGCGATCCTCTATTCGACGGGGAGCGTTTATTCTGCGCTGGCGGGCCTTGCGGTGGCCATGATCCTTGCGTTTTTGGAGAAGAGCCTGCTCACGGTTGCGCTGTGCTCCTGCGCGGCGGTGTTTCTCGCGGAGCTGCTGGTGTAGCGCGCCCTGCGAAAAACCGTAAAATTTGCCGAATACCAATTTCTTTTTCCCTACGGATATGGTATGATAGCTTCAAACAGAGTTTGAAGCATTGGAAAATGCCTGTCGGCGTGAAACGCTCCTGCCGCAGAGCGGCAACGCCATTTTTCACAGAGGTTGATCTTGCGCGCATGGTATAATAGCTTCAAACGGGTCGCAAAGTTTCAAGCTTTGAAACTTGGAAGCATTCCCCAAATGCCTTCCGCAGGGGTAAGCTTGGCGGGTATTGTTATAATAGTGATAATTGATTGAGGAGGGATTTGGGTGCTGGAGATCAAAGGCAACCAATTCTATTTGGACGGAGAGAAATTCCACATCTATGCCGGTGCGATTCACTATTTCCGCACGGTGCCGGAGTATTGGGAGGATCGCCTGCGCAAGCTGAAGCTCGCCGGGTTTAACACTGTGGAAACCTACGTTTGCTGGAACCTGCACGAGCCAAAGAAGGGCGTTTTTGATTTTTCCGGTATGCTCGATATCGTCCGTTTTCTGCGCATTGCGCAGGAGCTAGGGCTTTATGCGATCGTGCGTCCCGGCCCGTATATCTGCGCGGAGTGGGATTTTGGCGGCCTGCCTGCCTGGCTGCTGGCAGATGAAAATATGCGTGTGCGTTGCTGCTATGAGCCATATCTCAAGCATGTCTCCGATTTTTACCATGAGCTGTTTAGCAGAATTCAGCCGATGCTGCTCTCCAATGGAGGCAACATTCTTGCCGTGCAGGTTGAAAATGAATATGGCAGCTATGGCAACGATAAAAACTATCTCGCCTTTATCGAGCAGCTCATCCGTGAGTGCGGTGTGGACACGCTGCTGTTTACCTCAGATGGCGCGAACGACGCGATGCTCACCGGTGGAACCCTTCCCTATGTTTTTAAGGTTGTCAATTTCGGCTCGAATGTGAAGGGCAATTTCAAGGCGGTCGACCGCCGCCAGCCCGGCGCGCCGCTGATGTGCGGCGAGTTCTGGAACGGCTGGTTTGACCACTGGGGTGAAAGGCACCACCACCGCCGGCCGCGCTCGGTGGTCAACGAGCTGAAAACCATGCTCCAGATGGGCGGGAATTTCAGCTTTTATATGTTCCATGGCGGCACGAATTTCGGCTTTACGGCGGGCGCAAACCATGGCGGGAAATATCAGCCGACGGTGACGAGCTATGATGACGACGCCCTGCTCAACGAATGGGGCGGATACACGAAGAAATACCATGCGGTACGAGAGGTATTGCTTGCTTTTCAGGGAATCCCGGCGGAGCCGCTGCCCGCGCCGCCTGCGCTGCAAAACATTGGTCCGGTCGCGCTGACCCAGCAGTATTCCTTTTTACATAACGCAACGAAGATCGGCAAGCGCCACAGAAGCGTGATGACGCGCAGCATGGAGTATTACGGCCAGAATTTTGGTTTTATCCTTTATCATCACGATCTCAAGGGCCCGTATGAGGCTTCTAAGCTCTTTATCGACGGGCTGGCGGACCGTGCCTATGTTTATGTCAACGGCCAACTGCGCGGCATGGTTTACCGCAATGATAAAAAGAAGTTCGTCTCTATCGAGGCGCTGCCTGATGGCGGCAGCTGGATATCCTTGTTGAGGCGATGGGCCGCGTCAATTATGGCCCGGAGCTGCACGACCGCAAGGGCGTCAGACAGATCCGCCTGAATAACCAGGTGCTCTTCAACTGGGATGTCTACACCCTGCCGTTGGATAACATCGACGCGCTCGACTACAGCGGGAGCGAGGATTTTCCAGCCTTTTTAAAGGGCCGCTTTACCACCAATTCGCAGGCGGATTGCTTTGTGCACCTGAAGGGCTTTACAAAGGGCTATGTGTTTATTAACGGCTTCAATCTCGGCCGCTACTGGAAGATCGGCCCGCAGAAATCGCTCTATGTGCCGGGCACGATTTTAAAGCAGGAGAATGAGATCATCGTCCTGGAGTTGGAAGGCTGCCGAGCGAATGAGGTGGAGATCACGGATTACCACGATATCGGCTGACGCCCTGCGGTTGTTTTATGGACGGAAAGTGGGGGTATGCGCTGTTTTTGCTGATCAGAAGCTTTGCCTGCATTGGTTGAGAAATGCCGCGTGAGGGCGGTGGAATAAAGTGAAGGCCCGCTGCAAGATGTTTGCAACGGGCTTTTTGTTTGTCAGAAGCATAACGGTTTGATTCACTCAATCAGATAATCGGAGCGCGATCAGGCCACAGGTTTATCCTTCTTGGCTGACAGAATGGAAAATCGCGTATTCACAGCACTGCACGACGATCTGATAGAAGGAGACATCCTTCTGCACCGCGAGCAATTCCATTTTTTCGAGGAGCGTGTCCGGCAGGCGGATGGTCTTATTGCTGACCTCTTTTTTCACAGGATGGAACATGATGAGTGCCTTCCTTTAGGCGGTGAAAGAGCGATGAACTCGTCCTGGAGAATCTCTAGCATCATTTGCGAGCCGAGGCGGAAGCCGTCGGAGAAATATTCGCAGCAGGAGCATTCACAAAGCTCCTGATTTGCGTCCGCAAACGCTTCAAAAAGCTCCTTTTCCGTTCCACTGAGTGTTTGCTCCAATTGGATGGCGGCGTCATTGAACGCGGCGTGGGCTTTTTCGGCGGGTGAGCCGGGGATGAGTGGTTTTTCACTTGGGCAGAGGTTGCCATAATAGAGGTTGTCGAGAATGCTTTGCATGATAAAAATCTCCTTTCAATGTCCGCAATGCTTGAAAGGATTCGCAGCATATGGTATCATATTTATGCTGCAATTTGCCTTTTGGCATTGGCGGTACTGGAAGTGGCTGTTGCTTTGACGAGTGGTGAGCCGCTTCCTTTCATTTTTTGAGGTCGTCATACATTCTGTGTACCCCTTGACGTAATACCTCGGCACGTGAAACATTCAATATTTCACTACATTCCTTTAGCTTCCGTACGGTTTCATCGTCAGCTTTGAATTTGATGGAGGTATTTTTCGGGTTGTCTGTAGGACGGCCCATTTTTTATTCCCCAAATGATCACCTCACTTAATGGGGTCACTAATATTATATACTTTATGACTCCATTAAGTCAAGCGATTTTTTATTTTCTCTTAAGCGGTGCGGCCGGAAGGTATGATAATGAATGAAGATGAGTGCCCGGTTTCGCTGCTCAAATAAAAACTTTAATTATATGCATGAGTATAAAGCCTATCAATTGTTTTATTAAGGGGATATAACCCCCATATGCATGTTTCATTCTGAAGAAAGCTTTTGTTCGTTTTCAATTCGTTCATAAATTCCCAATCATATATTCATAATTACCCCGTATCATATCATTTAGCACTCAAAGGAAATGAGTGCTAAAATTATGGACATATAAATTTTGATACAGGGGTGTCTGTCAGCATGAAAATGAAGCAGTTCAAAGCCGAATCCAAACGCCTTCTCGACCTGATGATCAACTCCATTTACACGCACAAGGAGATCTTTCTCCGCGAGCTGATCTCCAACGCCAGCGATGCGATTGATAAGCTCTATTACCATGCGCTGTCCGACGGTAATACGGGCCTCAACCGCGATGATTTTTCCATCGAGCTTGCCATCGATAAGGAGAACCGCACCTTGACCATTACGGACAATGGCTGCGGCATGACGAAGGAGGAGCTGGAAAACAACCTCGGCGTGATCGCAAAGAGCGGCTCGCTCGCTTTCAAGCAGGAGAACGAGGCCAAAGAGGATATCGATATTATTGGCCAGTTCGGCGTGGGCTTTTATTCCGCCTTCATGGTGGCCGCCAACGTGAAGGTTTACAGCAGGGCCTATGGTGCGGACGAAGCGTATGTATGGGAATCCAACGGCGCGGAGGGGTATACCGTTGAGCCCTGCGAAAAGGCGTCGAACGGCACGCAAATTGTATTGACCATCAAAGAGGATACAGAGGATGAAAAATACAGCGAATTCCTCGAATCCTACCGTGTTCAGGAGCTGGTGCGCAAGTATTCCGACTATATCCGCTACCCGATCCGCATGGAGGTCGAAAAGAGCCGCATGAAGGAGCAGCCGGAAGGGGAGGAAGCGGACGAGGAGAAGGCCCCGGAATATGAGACCTACACGGAGGTGGAAACCCTCAACAGCATGGTGCCGATTTGGCGCAAAAATAAAAATGAGCTGACGGATGAGGATTACAACAGCTTCTACAAAGAGAAATTCTTTGATTACAGCGATCCGCTCAAGGTGATCCATACTTATACGGAGGCGCGGCCACCTATCACGCTCTGCTTTTCATCCCCGCGAAAGCGCCCTATAATTACTACACGCGCGATTATGAAAAGGGCCTCAAGCTCTATGCCAGCGGCGTGCTCATCATGGATTCCTGCAAGGACCTGCTACCCGATCACTTCAGCTTTGTCAAGGGCCTGGTGGATTCGGAGGATCTCTCCCTGAACATTTCCCGCGAAATGCTCCAGCATGACCGCCAGCTCAAGGTGATCGCCTCCCGGCTGGAGAAGAAGATCAAATCCGAGCTGCTCTCCATGCTCAAAAATGACCGCGAAAAGTATGAGGAGTTCTTCAAGAACTTTGGCCTTCAACTCAAATACGGCGTGTATAACGGCTTCGGCGCGAATAAAGAGCTGCTTCAGGATCTGCTGCTGTTCTATTCGAGCAGCGAGCAGAAGCTCGTTACGCTCGAGGAATACGTTTCTCGCATGAAGGAAGACCAGAAATATATTTACTATGCCGGCGGCGAGAGCCGCGAGCAGATCGAGCGGCTGCCGCAGACTGAGCTTGTCAAGGACAAGGGCTATGAGATTTTGTATCTGACGGACGACGTGGACGAATTCGCTCTCCAAATGATGCATGATTATAGCGAGAAGGAGTTTAAATCCGTTTCCGCCAGCGATCTTGACCTCGATACCGAAGAGGAGAAGAAGGAGTTTGAGAAGCAGACGGAGGAGAATAAGGACCTGCTCACCTTCATGAAGGATGCGCTGGATGGCAAGGTAAAAGCAGTTGTTCTTTCCAAGCGGCTCAAGAGCCATCCTGTGTGTCTCTCTAACGAGGGCATGCTCTCCATTGAGATGGAGAAGGTTTTAAACGCCATGCCAAACGATCAAAAGGTGAAGGCCGAGCGCGTGCTGGAAGTCAACGCTTCCCACCCGATCTTTGAGAAGCTGTCAAAGCTCTATGCAGAGGATCAGGAGAAGCTGAAAACCTACGCACAGCTGCTCTATACGCAAGCGGAGCTGATCGAGGGTATGCCGGTGGAGGACCCGGTGGCGTTCTCGAATGCGGTGTGCGAGCTGATGGTGTAAAATGAATAGAACATGAGCAAATAACGCCTCGGACAGCTTCCGCCGTCTGAGGCGTTTCCATTCTTTTTAGCAATGTGTATTTAATAATTCGGGTAATGTTTGCAGCGCTTTGTAAAAAACTGCTGCAAAACACAGAGCATTATGTTTTGCAGCAGTTTATTCCATCCGTTTAATTTGCTAAATCCAACTCGCCCGGGAATTTTGCGTCATCAATCTGATACGGCGTATAATTCTCATTTTGCCAGACCTTTACATAATCCACATAGAAGATACTCTCACTCGCCTCATCAAATTTTCCGATCTTCTGCCCGTGCGGGCCGTAGGCGTCGCCCGCATCAATTTCTACGGTCAGCCGCAAAAATTCCTGCACCTTGGAAACGCCGCCGCCCATGGAGGCCCAAGTCGGCTTGCCGTCGATGTAAAAAACGTAATATTCCGGCGTCCATTTCAAGGCGAAGGTATGGTAGCGTCGTAGAGATCCTGCTCCAACTCCACGATGCTGTCATCCACCTTGGAAAACGCTCCATAGCCGTTCCACAGCAGGGCGTGGCCCATTTTGCTGGTTTTGCTCCTGCGGAACGCGCTTTCGAATATGTCGATCTCCGTGCCATCCACGCCCTCGCTCGCCACTTTGCGTTGATTGGAGGATTGCAGCCAGAAGGCGGACCATAGGCCGTCCGTATCCGGGAATTTCACGCGCGCCTCAAAATAGCCGAACGCCTGCCCGAAGAGGATTTCATCGCTGCTGCCCTTGTTGCTGTTGTTGTCGCCCATAATGCGCCGGGTTTCGATGCCGCCTGTAAAGCGGCCGCTGGGCGGGCAGCTTCCATCGCAGGTGTGGTTCGTCTCATAACGGGAGTGGATTTCCACATTGCCGTCTTTTACTGTAACCATCTCCGGGCACCACCAACAGCCCTGTTCCGGGCGGCTTTTATCGTCGCTTTCCCAGCGGATGGCATGCGGGGAGGTCGTCCAGATTTCTCGATTTCCCTTGTATTGTTCTCCAAATTGGATGTTCTGGTTGAGTCCGTCGCCTTCAAATTGATCCTCAAACACCAGATACCAGCCATCCTGCCAAGCGTCGGCAGGGAGAGGTCATAGGCTTCGTTTTTCCAACTATCCGGGTTTTCTTTTTTTCCGCAGCCGGTGAGGAACAGGCCGCCGCAGAGCAAACAGGCCATCATCAATGCAAGCCATTTTTTCATGTTTTCCCATCCTTTCCGTCGCGCGGCTTTGCGCCGCGTTTGCTTCCAGTGTATCGGAAGGGGAGAGACGTGTCAAGTGCAGAGGCTAAGAGGAATGGGGATTTAAAAATTGGCCGGGGGGCATTCATAGGCTTTTCTTGTCCGGTTTAGATGGACCAGAAAGACCACGCCGAAAACAAAGCGTACGATGATGCAGATCACATTCAGCCCCGGGATGAAGAGCAGCAGATATGCCAATATGTCGGCAACGGCCATCACTTTCCATGTGGTAAACAAAGGCGTGCCGTTCAGGCTGCGGGCCTGCGCGCTCTCCAGCTCCAGCACGCCCTGCACAATATGGTAGGAGATATAGAGGGAGATGAGGGTGGAGAGAAGCCCCAGGATGGTTGCGGCATAGCCGAGGGCGGCAGATAGGCCAATCAGATCCAGAATATATAGAATCAGCGTATAAATCGCCATAGCAATCGCAAACGGTCTTGCTTTGCCAAAATGACTGTTTACTGCCGCCATCTCCGCCAGCCCGCCGATTAGGATGAAATAGCCGATAAAATCGGGCAGCAGGCCAATCGTTGTGGTATTAAAGGTGAAGTTGATATCCAGAAAGACCAAAAGCAGGCCAACAAAAATTTTGCTCATAACAGTCGCGTCCTTTCCTCTTAAAAACAAAATTTCTCGATGAATTGACGAGGCGTGCGGCGGCGCTTATTAGTGGCCGGTTTGGTTGTGAAAGATCCAATAACGGATGGCGGAAACATCTTCTGCGATATGCAGCAACACCATGCCGCCTGTGATGCTGGCAACGGCCAACAGCAAAGAGAAGATCAAAATGAGAACCCCCAAAAAAGCGTTGCCCGATGCGAATGCCATCATTCCCCCACCGAGCAGGATGGCGAAGAACAGCACCGCCATGACTACTTTCAGGGAGGAAATCCAGAAGGAGGAATCGATGCCTCCAATGCTTTCGCTTGCTTGCCGCTTTGCACCGGCGCCCAGTAGTCTTTCTGCGGGTTAGTCTGTGGGTCAGGCGGTTTTGAAGCGGGCGGGGAGCTGGTGACAGCTTCGTTTTCACCGCAGAGAGCGGCGAGATAAGCCTTAACCTCCGGGTCGATGGTGCGCAGCCTGCGTTGCTTAAAATAGCTCCTTGCCGCGGCGGCAGATGGTTCAGCCTGTTTGATTAGGGCTTTTACCTGTGTGCCGCAAGCGATGCAAATGCATTTTTCGCCGGTTTCGGTTGTAATGCTATCTATTTTTCCAGGCTGTAAGGGTGTGCCGCATATTCGACAAATCTCCATAACTTTCCTCCTTTCAACTGATAAAAATCAACCAAATCATCCCATTCAAAAGTAGCATATAGCAAATAGAAAGTCAAGGCAACAAACCGGCCGTACCTTTCAGGCACGGCCGGTTTGCTGTTCGAAAAAATAGAGAATGCAGCTTCTATTGATTTATATTTTAGCCGAAATAACGCTCCAGCAAGCCCTTGAAGGCTTTGCCGTGGCGAGCTTCATCCTTGCACATCTCATGCACAGTATCATGGATTGCATCGTAGTTCAGCGCCTTGGCACGCTTGGCGAGCTTGAGCTTGCCTTCCGTTGCGCCATATTCCGCCTCAACGCGAACGCGCAGGTTTTCCTTGGTATCCGCGGCAACAACTTCACCCAACAGCTCGGCAAATTTCGCGGCGTGCTCTGCCTCTTCATAAGCAATGCGCTTGTAAGCTTCGCCAACCTCGGGGTAGCCCTCGCGGTCTGCCTGGCGGCTCATGGCAAGATACATGCCAACCTCTGTGCACTCACCCATAAAGTTTGCACGCAGATCTTCCACGATATCCTCTTCTACGCCCTTGGCAACGCCGATCCGATGCTCGTCAGCCCATGCCATTTCGCCTGTGACCTCATTGAACTTTTCACGGGGCGCCTTGCAGACGGGGCAGAACTCCGGCGCTTCTTCTCCCTCGTAAACATAACCGCAAACGCTGCAAACAAACTTCTTCATGATTCATGACCTCCATATGATGTTAAGTATTTTTTGATTATCTTTATTGTAGAAGGCTCCGCAGGGAACCGCTGATGAAATCCAGGCATTCCAGGCCACCGGAATTTCATCAGTGCTTCTCCATGCAATTCTGGCAGATACCGTAGAACGTCAGTCGGTGGTAGTCAGCCGAACAGGGGAGATACTTTTGTGCCTCCCGGTCCAGCTCTTTAAATACCGGCATGGGCAGATCATACAAGCGGCCGCAGCGATTGCATAAAAAGTGGTAGTGCTGCGCCGTGTTGCCGTCGAAGTGATCCGCACCTCCACAGGAGAGCTTTAAAATGATTCCTTCCTCACTTAGGAGGGAGAGGTTACGATAGACCGTGCCAAGGCTCAGGTTTGGCAGTTCCTCTTTTAGGGAGAGGTAAAGCTCCTCCGCCGTGGGGTGGTCGGTCCGGCCGCATAGTTCGCTGAGAATTGCCTCGCGCTGACGGCTGCGTTTTATAAGTGCCATGGGAACCATCCGTTCAATAATGATAATCGTTACTGTTATTATATATTTTTTGAAGGAGATGTCAAGCCTTTTTCTCAATTTTTTAAAAAACTTTTTTCTGCGAGATCAGGGGGATGAAAAGAAAGTCAATCTGCGTCGGGCAATGATTAGCGCCTCTTTCGGGCAAACTAGCATTTATAGGGCTAGATTTCTGAAAGAGTGGGGATTTTATGTTTCCAGATCAAGTTTTTTATGAGCCTGCTGTTCTTCATTATCCGCTGGGTAGGCAGCTGCGGGAGAAGTACGCGGACGTTACCTGGACGGAGATTGAAAGCCATAACCGAATCGACAGCCTGCGCACTCAGCCGAACAGCGCATTTGCGCAGCTAAAGCGTCACCTCGTCCTGGGCGTGCGCAAAACACACCGCTATGTGCCGAATCGCAAGGGATCGGATTTCCTTGTCCCATATACGTCATCCGGCTGCACGGCGATGTGCCTTTATTGCTATCTGGTTTGTCACTATAACAAATGCGCTTATCTGCGCCTGTTTGTCAACCGGGAGCAGATGCTCGAAAAGCTGATGAAAACGGCCGCGTCCGCTGACCGGGATCTAACCTTTGAAATCGGCAGCAACAGCGATTTGATTTTAGAGAACACAATTACGGGAAACCTGCCGTGGACGATTGAACGCTTTGCGGACAGCCCAAAGGGCTTTTTGACGTTTCCCACCAAGTTTGATCGGGTGGAGCCTCTGTTGCCGCTGCGGCACAACGGCCGGACGATTGTGCGCATGAGCGTGAATCCGGAGGAAGTGATCCGGAAGGTGGAGCTCGGCACCTCGCCGCTGCCAAATCGCATCCGCGCGCTCAACCGCCTGTGCGAGGCGGGCTACCGGCCGGGGCTTCTAATCGCGCCCGTCATTTTGGTGGAAAATTGGCAGCAGGCCTATCGCCGGCTGCTGGAGCGCCTTGCGGATGAATTATCGCCCGCCGTAAAACGCAGGCGGCGATTGAGGTGATATTAATGACCTATAGTTATGTTCATAGGGCGATCAATCAGGAAGCTTTTCCCAATGCAGCGCAGCTTTATGATGCCGCTCTGATGACCGGGCGCGGGGCGGGAAAATATTGCTACCGTCCGGAGCAGCGCGCACAGGCGGAGCTTTTTTTACGCGGCGAACTAGAAAAATGGCTTGGAGAAATGCGCCTTTTATATTTTGTCTGATTGGCTTAGCAGCGGTGTGCTGCCGGTGGATTTTTTTGCAGCGGTTTATTTTCGAGCCCGCCAGCCCAGAGGCAGAGCATGAGTAGCAAAAAGAGGAACGCCATCAGCCCATATTGGCGCTGCATGGCCACACAGGAGCCATGTAGCCGGAGCTCGATGCCAAAGGATTGCAAAAGCGCCGGCAGAAATTCCGCAGGGCGATGCTGCGCGAGCGGGATTCTTAAATGCTCGGTATAGAGCTGCCGCAGCACGCTGACCGCCTGCGTTGGCGGAAAGTAAAAAAGCATGCCGCGCAGCCAGCTGGGATAAAAGGAATAGGGCAGATAAGCTCCGGCGAGAAAGCCGATTAGAGTGCCATAGAGGTTTGCCAGGGTGGAAAATGTGCCGTACTTTTCAGCCTCCGGGAGAGGCATAGGAGGATGGCGGCATTTATCATAGAGGAAAACAGAACGGTTCCGGCTGTTTGGAAGAGGCTTGTGCCTGGCAGCGCATGGTGATAACGCATAAGAAAAAATAACTCCCCACCCAATACGGTACATATAGTAAAAAAGAACGAAATGAGCACAGCCGTCACCCAATAGCCAATCGTCAGTGAAAAATGCGAAACCGGGGCAACCAGATAATCACGCCGGATGCCGGTTTCCGTATCGGCAACACTCAATTGCAAAATCCCAAAGCAGGTGGTCGTATTAACAACAATCAGCAGCCCGGCAAGCATAAAGCGGTCAGTGAACTCTTTGACGAACGTGCTTTCCACCCCCGCGCGCGTGACCGTATCCAGCAGAAAATCCCGCAGAAATAGCATGTAGATTCCAATAACGATCAGCACGGAGGCAAAGGAGAGCAAAATATTCAGCCGATTGCCGCAGAATAGGCGCAGGTTGCGCCGAATGAAATAGAGTAATTGATTCATCTGCTCTCTCCTAACAGGCGAAGATAAAGTGCGTTTAAGTCCAACTCTCTTCCGCTGGTCTGCTGCGCCGTTCAATTCTATCCAACGTATCACACAACAAAATGTGGCCGTGGTCCAGCACGCAGATCGCGTCGGAAAAGGCTGCCTCCTCCATATAATGAGTGGTGAAAAAAATCGTCATCTGCAATTGACTACGCAGGCCGTGCAGCACTGCCCAAACCTTTTGGCGCGTAACGGGGTCAAGGCCGGTGGTTGGTTCATCCAAGATCAGCAGGCCGGGTGCCGGCAGCAACGCCCGCGCGATTTGTGCGAGGCGCTTTTGGCCGCCGGAACACTCCCGGTATTTCCGGGGGAGAATCTGCTCCAGCATCAATAGAGAGGAAAGCTCTGAAATGCGTTTTTTCAACTCCTTTTCCTTGGGGATATAAAGGCCGCCGCGATACAGCAGGTTTTGATATACGCTCAGGCTCCCATCCAGCACGTCGTCTTGAAAAACGATGCCGATTTCTCGCTTGACCTGTTTGCGTTGGCGGTCGAGATCCATGCCGCCAATGCATACACTTCCGCTGCTCTTGAGCAGTAGGGTGGATAAAATGTTAATCGTGGTGCTTTTGCCCGCCCCGTTCGGCCCAAGAAAGGCGAAAATCTGCCCTTTGCCAACCTGGAAGCTGATGTGCTTTACCGCCTCGTGCTTGCGGTAAACCTTGCTTAAATCCGTCACACGGATATATTCCGGCATCATCCTCACCCCTTTTGCACCATATGCAAAAAAAGAGAACGATATGATGCCCGCCTTTCTTTTTGCTTTCGGTTGTCATAGTGCATAAAATATGATAAAATAGCTTCAAACAGGATCGTTTGAAGCATTTACGAGGGCTTTTGTGTGGGTAGGGTCAGCTAAAAACTTTTGTATAGAAAGAGTGAGAAGAATTGAAGTATGCAGAGCAGGCGGCAAACGGCAAAGCCTTTGATCTGAAGGCGACTGTGCAGTATTGCTGCGACCAAATCAAACAGATCATCGAGACAGTCGGCCCTCGTGCGCCCGGCAGCCCGGAAGAGCTGAAAGCGCAGAAGATGATGGCCGAAGAGCTCGGGCAATGGGCGGACGATGTGCAGATCGAGGAATTTACCGTGCACCGCCAAGCATTTATGGGATTTATTCCGTTTACGGTTGCGCTGGGCATTATCGCATCGTTCCTCTATTGGTTCGACCACGCGTTGGCCGCGCTGATTCTTGTGATCATCGGTGCAATTCCCCTGGTGTTGGAATTTGTGATGTATAAGCAGTTTATCGACCCGCTGTTCCCCGGCCACCCGTCTCACAATGTGATCGCTACGCGCAAGCCAAAAGGAAAGGTGAAACGCCGGATTTTCCTGGTGGGCCATTCTGACTCCCAATATGAGTGGACGCTCAACTATAAATTGGGCGGCAACGGCATGAAGGCGGTGCTGATCCCCGCAGTGGTCGGCTTCGTGATCTGCGGTGTTGCCAGCCTGGTGAAGTTTTTAGTGGCCGATGTGGCAGGAGTGGCGCTAACAGGCGGGCTGGATATCTTCTTCAAGATTTTTGGCGTGCTTCTGTTTTGCCTGTTCCCGTGCTTTATTGGTTTTCTGTTTTTTCAGAATCCTTTCAAAAGCGTACCTGGTGCGAACGATAACCTCACCGGCTGCTATGTTGCCATGAGCACGCTCAAAACGCTGGCAGAAGCGAATATCCGTTTTGAGAATACGGAGGTCGTCGTGTTGCTCTCCGGCTCTGAGGAAGCGGGCCTGCGCGGTGCGAAGGCCTATGCCAAGCGGCATAAGGAGGAGCTGCTCGCTACGGAAACCGTTGTGCTTGGCCTTGATACCTTCCGCGATCTGAAGGATCTCGCCGTTTACGACCGCGATCTGAGCGGCACCTTAAAGCATGATAAGCAGGCAAAGGAGCTCGTGAAAAACGCTGCCTCCAACTGCGGGCTCGACCTTCCCTATGCTTCGATCTACATCGGCGCGTGCGACGCCGCTGCGTTTACGCAGATCGGTGTGAAGGCCACCGGCTTTGCCGCGATGGACCCTACGCCGCCGCGCTATTACCACACGCGGCTCGATAGTTGGGAGCTGCTGGAGCCTGAAGCGATCCGCACAGGCATTGAGGTTGTAACCGAGGCTTGCTGCATGTATGACGCGGTAGGGCTGAAATAAGGATATGTAGAAAGTTGCGCGTTGCACATGAATCCAGCTGCGGTAGATTGCAGCTGGATTTTTTATGCTTTGATTAGGAGGCAGATGCTGCAAAACGGGATGTAATTCGCCTTTCCGTCATCATGTTTGTTTTACGCATCATCTTGTGCTTTTATAGGGAATGAGATATAATAAATACCATACTGCTCGCTGGGTGGCGTACCGGAATGGTGGAGAGCTTTGCATGGAATGGCCTTGCGGATTTCTCATTTAGAGGCTTTTTTCAGCGGGAGACGCCGCAGATTGGATGCGCCTGTAGAGAGGTGTGTCGATAGGGTGGAGGAATAGAATGGATGAAATGAATCTTGCCGATCTGGTGCGGGAGATCAGCCGGTCGGTGCAGCAAACGGTCAGCAACAACTCGAAAACGTTTGTAGAGATCAGGCGTACGGTGGATAGCACAGTGAAGGAGATCAAGGATACCGTGCTGGAAACGGTTGATACCGTTAAAAATACGGCGCGCGCCCCAAAACACCCCCGAAACCGGCGCCCTATCAACCTCAATGGGTGGATGGCAAGCTGATGAAGCGTTCTGCGCCCGGCAAAATCACCGGGTTGCTTTTGGCTTTGCTTGGCGCCGTGCCCGGCGTGCCGATTGTGGCGGCACTGGTGGTCTCCGCGATCCTGCTGGCCGTCAAAGGGCTGAACCTTAGTGCGGCTGTGGCCTTTTTGAGCGTAGGTGCTGCTGGCTGCGGCGTTCTGTTTGGTAGCGGCCTGCGTATGCGCAGGCGAGCGCTTCGCTTTGAAGCCTATCGCAAGGAGCTGCGGGGCATGAGCTTTTGCTCGTTGGCACACCTTGCTCAGGCGGTGGCCAATCAGAGCGCTTTGTGGCGAAAGATATCAAACGCATGATCGGGCTGGGCTTTTTCCCGCAGGCCCACCTGGATGCACAGGAAACATGCCTGATTTTGGATCATGAAACCTATGCCCGCTATCTGGAGGCGGAGGAAAGCAGAAAACGCCGGAGGAGGAGGACGAGCGCCGCCGTCAGCGCCTCAAAAATGACCCCAAGGCCGCGGAGTTGGAAGCTCTGCTAGAGGATGGCGACCGGGTGATCCGCCAAATTCGAGAGGCAAACGATGCAATTCCGGGCGAGGAGATCTCGCAGAAGCTGTTCCGATTAGAGGAGATCACCTCAAAAATTTTTGACCATGTGGAAAAACACCCGGAGAAGCTGCCTGAAATCCGAAAGTTTTTAAACTATTATCTGCCAATCACCTTAAAGCTGGTCAATGCCTATCGGGAGTTTGACAGCCAGCCGGTGCAGGGTGAGAATATTATGAGCGCCAAAGCGGAAATCCGTGAAACGCTTGATACCATCAATCTGGCGTTTGAAAACCTGCTGGATAGCTTATTTGAGAATGCGGCAATGGATGTTTCCACTGATATTTCCGCGTTGGAGGCTATGCTTGCCCAAGAGGGGCTGACGGGGAATGATTTTCAAAATTAGGTTTCCTCGGGCTGCCTCGAAGCACTATCCTCGAATTTTTGGTGCTACACACCTGATTGATTGAAGGAGGATCTTTGCCATGAGCGAAGAAATGAAAGAAATAACGGCGGTTCCCACTTTGACCTTTGAGCCGTTCGAAAGCGAACAGGGCGTTTTGCAAACGGTGCGTGCAAACGAGCCTTCGCCTGAAGACGCAGTGTTTGACGAAAGCTCTTTGACAGATGCGGAAAAGAAGATGGTGCAGGATTTTGCTTCGAAAATTGAGCTGAGCAACTCCAGCATGGTGCTGCAATACGGCGCGGGCGCACAAAAAAAGATGGCCGATTTTTCTGAATCAGCGTTGAATAATGTGCGCACCAAGGATCTAGGCGAAATCGGAGGCATGCTTTCCAATGTGGTAACGCAGTTGAAAAGCTTTGATGTAGAGGAAGAGGAAAAGGGCTTTTTGGGATTCTTCAAACGCGGCTCGAATAAGCTTACTTCCATGAAAGCCAAATATGCCAAGGCGGAAACCAATGTGGATGCGATCTGCCACACGCTGGAAGGCCATCAGATGCAGCTTTTAAAGGATATTGCAATGCTGGATAAAATGTATGAGCTGAACAAGGTGTACTTTAAGGAACTCTCCATGTATATCTTGGCAGGCAAGAAGAAGCTTGCGCAGACGCGCGCCGAGCAATTGCCCATTCTGGTGGAAAAGGCGAAACAGACCGGCCTGCCAGAGGATGCGCAGGCGGCAAACGATCTCTCCTCTCTGTGCGGCCGCTTTGAAAAGAAGCTGCACGATTTGGAGCTGACGCGCATGATTTCCATCCAGATGGCGCCTCAGATCCGCCTGGTGCAGAATAACGATACGCTGATGTCGGAAAAAATTCAGTCCACGCTGGTGAATACGATCCCGCTGTGGAAAAGCCAGATGGTGTTGGCTTTGGGCGTTGCTCATTCCCAGCAGGCGGCGCAGGCGCAGCGCGAAGTGACGGATATGACCAATGAGCTGCTGCGTAAAAATGCCGACACACTGAAAATGGCCGCGGTGGAAACCGCGAAGGAATCAGAGCGCGGAATTGTGGATATTGAAACGCTCAAGCATACCAATGAGAGCCTGATCTCCACACTGGATGAAGTGCTCCGTATTCAGCAGGAGGGCCGCCAGAAACGCCGCGAAGCGAGCTGGAAATGGGCCGTATCGAAAACGAGCTAAAGCAAAAGCTGTTAGAAATCAACGGCTAAGGAAAGCCAGCATCCTATTGACTAGAATATAGATGGAACTCTTGTAGGGGCGAACGCAGTTCGCCCCTACGACGTAATAAAATAGCCGTTAACCGTCTGCTTATGAGGCAAACAGCTACCGGCTATTTTTATTGATTCGATAAGCGGAAATCTTCTTACAAGCCCTCATAAATGTTTATGACGCCATGAGAAAATGGCTTAAAATCAAGGGCTTCCGCATATCGGCGTTTATCTTGCCGTATTTCCGTACAAGGTGGTTTTGTAAGACTGGGCACCATTTGGGCACCAAGAACCTGTGTAGGATATTGTTTGAAAATCTCTTCCTTTTCATTCCGTTTCCATATATCAGAGTGATTTTTGGAAGAGCAAGCATAGGAAGAGGGTACCCTCTTCCGAAAATTTGCTCGTTGGGAATGCGCTCAAGCTCCTCTGTGTTTTCGCAAATGGCTATTCACTGTGAGGTTTACAAAACGGAATGGAAAGACAGGGGAAAATGTGGTACGATAAAAGCCGGAAAGCAATGACGCTATTTTTATATAATTTGAGCAGAGCGACATATCGGGATTTAAGGAGATACATAATGGGAACGTATTCAATGGAAAGGTTAATAAAAAAATATATAAACATTCTGCCAATAGCTTATCCACATCAAGGAAAAGAATTTTTTACGATTAAGAATGATATTCTTTATTCAAATGCTCATGTGCGGTAAAGTAACACATAGGAATTTGATAGACGGTCACCTACTATCCCGATTTGATTTGTATTTCAATCTGTGTGATATAGTCGTTGAAATCATCAATTACCGTTTCATTGATACCCATTTCATAAGAATATCCTGTCAAAGATAATCCTTGCTTTTGAGCGTAAGCGAGGATTTCTTTGTATCTGCCCGGCAGATTATCCCAACTTCCTTTGCAGAAAGCCCGCAGATATTTCCCAGCGGGTTTTATATGCAATCCTTTTTTTGATGTAGGGTTGGGAAGTTCAAAGTATAAAGCAGAATAATTCTGAAAATCACCTCGGTACAGACTTTTAACTGAAATCATAGAACCGTATGCAGCATCATGCAGACGGTGTAATTGGTATTGTTTGGTTTTGTTAATAATGCTCTCGATTTCTGTTTCGGCACTTGCGTCTGCGGTTGTTGGAACAGTGACTAAATATGACTTTTTCTGTTCTGTAATACAAATGCTAGATAAATCGATTTTTAGTATTATTGACATATCTTGATGACGGCTTACCAGTGCTTGCTGAATACTTTTTAAATTAGAAATTGTATTATTTAACTCTGTTATTTTTTCTCGTAATAACTGTTCCATATTCTCCGCAGAACGATTGGACAAAAAGGTCTGGATTTCTGGAATAGACACATTTAATTCCCGCAGCATTAAAATTGTTTCCAATGTTGGGCTTTGAAAGTAGGTGTAGTAGCGATACCCATTCTCTCCAATGACAGCAGGTTTTAATAAACCGATTTCGTCATACCACATCAATGTCTTTTTGGTTACTCCATGTATGGCTGCAAATTGCCCGATTGTAAATAACTTATTATGTTCTGAAAACATTTCAAAACCCCCTTGACTGTCCTGTTACAGTACAGTTTATTATAGTTCATGTAGAAAGAAATAGCAAGCGATTTGCTGGTGTTTTTGCTGATAGGAATTGGAAAAGGAGTATTTATCATGGAGATAAAAAGAATTTGTCAGAGCCAATGGAACGATGTGAAAAATATTTATATGGAAGCCTTTCCAAAAGAGGAAAGGAAGCCGTTTTTTTTCTTAAAACGTGCTGTACGAAAAGGAAAATCGGAAATTTGGGTAGCATCGGAAAGTGATGTAGTTGCCGGATTTATCGTACTGATTCCTTATCACGATATGATTTTGGTTGAATATTTAGCGGTTTCCAACCAAATACGCAGTAAAGGGACCGGCAGCAAAATACTCGGTGAAATATGCAGGCAGTATGATGATAAGCGTATCCTGCTGCTGATTGAAAAAATTGATGAAACTGCCAATAACCTTGAACAGAGGATTGCCCGGAAACGGTTTTATTTAAAAAATGGATTTGAATCCTCTGGAGTTTTAATGCAAGGGGTAAGTGGGGATATGGAAATATTGTGTCATGGCGGGAGTATTTCGGAAGATGAATTTATCGCTGTGCAGACTCACGCACTCGGCAGGATACTGTTTGGATTATCCAAGACAAAGGTTATAGCAGAAACAGACATCAAAAAATAAAATGGAGATGGAAAATAGAACGAAATGAGTGAATCAATTATTTTTCGGGCATTTGAGGAATCTGACTACCCGGCACTGGAACAGGTAATCCGGGAAACGTGGTGCTATGATCGCTTCTGCACACCGGAAACCGCCGCCCAATTAGCTAGTGTGTACTTAACCAGTTGCCTTGCGAATCAGACTTTTACACAGGTTGCGTTAGTTGACAATGTTCCAGTCGGAATTATCATGGGAAAAAACAGGGCTACTCATAAATCCCCCTTTTCTCTGCAATTAAAAAAGATAAAATCTATTGTCAAACTTATGATTTCAAAAGAGGGGCGCAGTGTTTCCAAAATTTTTGGTTGTGTAGATGGGATTGATAAGGAACTGTTAAACCGCTGCTCCACAGATTATCAAGGGGAACTGGCGTTTTTTGCAATCAGCCAGAAATGCCGGGGAAAAGGGATTGGTAAGGCATTATTCCAAAAAGTTGTGGAGTATATGCGCTCTCAAAAAATTCAAAGTTTCTATCTGTTTACCGATACAAGCTGTAACTATGGGTTTTATGAGCATCAGGGCATGAAATGTAGGCAGAAAAAGAAACATCATTTTGATGTCAATGGTCTGCCGGGAGAGATGACATTTTTCCTTTACGATTATATTTGCGATTAAGTGAAATAGCAAAGCCAGCCGGAGCAGTCAACGGTCAAGATGAACGGACTGCGTCCGCCGTTGACAGCCCCGCCTGTCCTTGCTGGTGAGTAATCAAGGGGCGAAAGCAACGAGTGCTTTCGCCCTTTATATATCATGGAGAAACGTTACGCAGCAGAAGCTGATTAAGTTGCTATCTGCAAGGCTTTGCAGACACAGAACAGGAGTAGTAAGGGTTTTTATACTCGTTCCCCCCTTAAATGGCGTTCGACTGCGCAACAAAACCGTACACAGCGATGAAATGGAGTTTGGGAGAGCATGTTTGTTGGCTTCTTCTTACAACTTTTTATATGCTTGCGCTGAATGTGGGCACCATTTAGGCACCAATCAAGACATTCTATAACCCAGCGGCAAAATGCTGATATACCGAAAAACATAGTGTTCATGCGGCTTTTTGGCATTTCATGCCTTACCGCCTAAAAATGTTATTCTACTATTTTTTATTACGAAGCGAAGCGAGTAACAAAACAAAGCCTACCCTAACCTCGGGGAATAAAGAGATAGGCAACACTTGTGGGAGCAGGTAGCTACCGGCTATTTTTTTATTCTACGCGACAGTCTCCACAGCGATCGAACTTTTCCTTATTTTTTACCTTTTTTTGGAATAGTGTGTTTTTTACCGAACGTCTATGAAAGGAAAGGTGGTGTAAGCAGGATGTTTACCACCGTAGCTCGCTGAAAGGACGATGAAACCTGTTGCCGATTATGGATGGCTCCTTTTTATCGCGCTAGATCGTTTGAAGGCGTGCGCTTTTAAAACTTATCCGGCTTCCTGCTGAGAGGTCTGCTGGATCAATTCTATAATTTCTTTCACAGAAATTCCTTTTTGCTGCAAGGCGTCATACAGCGCGCCGACCTCTGTTTCCCGTTTTGCATTCAGCAGCTCCTGACGGCGTTCAAGCAGCTCGGCTTTGGTTTTATCGCAGCGGATCAGCTGAGCTTCTACCTTCATGATTTCATCATCATAATCAATTGCTTTGCGTGGACGAGGCATAAAAAACCAGCTCCTTTGCTTTTGTTTTCTGTTACCAATTATAGGCAGGTTGAAGCATAAATATGCGTGCTTTCAGAAAGATTGTCCGCCAAACGCCGCTTGACCTGCGTAAAAAGTGGATATACTACAGGCAATACCATTTGAAAAGGCGGAGATCAAAATGGCGAAACGCGTTATCGCTATGTTTTTTGCGCTGATGCTTTCTTTGGGATTGCTGTTTGTCAGAATTTTGAGCATCTCTCAAAGTGAATATGCGCAGGCCGCCGTGCGGAACAATACGCGCACGATCACAGTCGGCTCTGCGCGTGGCACATTTTATGACTGCAACGGCCTGCCGCTGGTGAATTCTGAGAAGCGATATGTTGCGCTTTTAAAGCCAACTCCTGAGGCGCTGAGCGCAATTGAACCGTATGTAGATGCTGAAGAGCTCTCCGGCATCCGGGAGAAGATGAGCAAGGGTTATCCGGTATCGGTCCATGTGGATACCGACGCGATCGACTGCTCGGATATTACGGTTGTAGAGGCGAAAGTGCGCTATACGCAGCGGCAGCCTGCTGTTCATCTGATCGGCCATCTGGACGGAGCGGGGGAGAAAGGGGAAACAGGGCTGGAAAAGAGCTTTGACGAATGGCTCCAAATGCCTGAAAGCGATCTGCGCGTGAGTTTTTCGATCGATGCACAGGGCAGGCTGCTCAGCGGGGAACAGCCTGCGGTTGAGCGCAGCGGCTACGATTCTCCCAAAGGAGTGCGGCTGACGATCGACAAGCGCATTCAGATGCTGGCGGAAGAAAGCCTCTCACATTCCTCTATTGAACGCGGGGCCGTCGTGGTGCTGGAAGCCGCAACGGGAAAAATCCGCGCGATGGCAAGCTGCCCTGCGTTTGACCCAAATGATATTGCCGAAAGCCTCAATGATGCGGATTCCCCCCTCATTAACCGGCGCTTACGCCTATGCAGTCGGTTCCGTTTTTAAGCCCGTGGTGGCAGCCGCAGCGCTGGAGGCGGGGCTTTCCTCAAGCCTTTCTTACACTTGCACGGGCGCGATTACACAGGGGAAAACCGTATTTCACTGCCATGAGTTGGGTGGGCACGGCACGATTGATATGGAAGAGGCGATGGAGGTTTCCTGCAATCCATATTTTATCAATTTGGCCTCCAAGCTAGAGCCGGAGCAGATCGTTGAGATGGCGGATCGGCTCGGCTTCGGCACCGCCACCGCGTTGGCAGACAATTTATCGGCGCCGGCGGGTTCGCTCCCCCGAGCAGAGGAGCTCAATTCCCCAGCCGCAGTGGCAAACTTTGCCTTTGGCCAGGGGACGCTGATGGCCACCCCCTTGCAGCTAGCATCCCTCTATGCCTGTATCGCCAATGACGGTGGATATCAAAAGGCCATGCTGATCGAAGGGCTGGTTGATGATGAGGGAAATTTGCTGGAGGAGGCGGAAATTCAGCCGCCCCTACAGGCGATGAGCGTATCGACGGCGCATACAATCCAGCGATTTTTGATTCAAACGGTAGAAGAGGGGAGCGGGAGACATGCAAAGCCAGAGGGAGGCACAGCGGCGGGCAAAACAGCGACCGCGCAGACCGGTTGGTATGACGGAGAGCGGGAAATTCTGCACACCTGGTTTGCGGGGTATTTTCCCGCGGAGGAGCCAGAATATGCGATTGTTGTGCTCAAGGAGGATGGCTCCTCCGGTGCAACGGACGCGCGCCGGTATTCAAAGAGATTGCGCAGGGAATCAACCAGATGAAAGCCCAGGAGCGTTAACAAAGGGGCTGTGGCAAAATGCAAAGCATTTTGCCACAGCCCCTTTTCTAAAAGCCGTTTTTGCCTCAAGGAGGCAAATTTCGGGATGAAATTACTGGCGGATATACGTTGGCGAGGCTGTATAGCCGCCCGAAACCACGCCTTTTTCTTGCTGGTTTGCAAGGCAAAGCATTTTGCCACAGCCCCTTTGCAGTGCGTTGTCGTTCCATTTTTATTTTGTCATCTGCATCTGCTCGGTGCGGTTCAAAAGGTAATCGACGGAAACTTCGTAAAAATCCGCCAATTTAATCAGGATTTCTGTGGGGATATCCAATTCACCGCGTTCATAATTGCTGTAAACGCGCTGGCTACAGGATAAAATTTTGCCCATCTGAACCTGTGTCAGATCGTGATCCTCGCGCAATTCGCGGATTCGTTGATATAACATGTTTTTTCACCCATATAAAGGATAACATAGCGGATTTTCCGCTATTGACTTTTAGCGTAAAATCCGCTAAACTCGATATAAACATTGTGAAGAAAAGAGGGGAAATGCAACGAATGAATGATAAAAACTGTGGAAAACGGATGAATTCTATTCTCAATAGAAAAATGGAAGAGGATACCGTGTTGGAAAAGAGGGAGAACCAGGAGCACTTGTTTCCCCTGCTCTGGATTCTCGGCTTCAGCATTTTGAGTGAGATCCTCCTCTTCGTCATGCAGAGGCTGGGGCGAAGCCTGATCGAATGGATGCAGGCGTTTGTGCCGGAGGGGATTGCTCCGCTGCTGATATCCGATTTGACAGCGGCGCTATCTGCCCTATTTCCTCTCCTTATATTTGCAATTGGGATTCGCCTTTATGCATTGGGGAGGAAAGAGCAGCTTCCGAGACAGGTTCGGATTGTCGCCGTGGCGCTTTTTCTGTGCGGGCATACAGCCGCGGCTGCCCTATCAGGCGTGTTGGTTTCGTTTTTTTGGCTGTGCGCTGGGCTGCTCCTTGAGCTGTCTGCAAGCAATGCCTCTCTGGCCGGCACGATCCTCTCGCTTTTGCTGCGGATTTCCTTCGATACAGCGGCCGTGGGATGGGGGCTGCGGCAATATGAACTGAGCCGGTAACCGTGCAATGATGCGCCCTTGGGGGAAATTCTTTTTTCTACAGCCTTCATAATAGGGTTTGGGATTGGGCAAAAGGAGCCTGCTTTTATTGTAGATGTGTGTTGCGAAAGCGGATGAAATGCCTGCTATTAGGCTGTGCTTTCCTCCACAAATGCGGCCGTCTCGCATTGACAATCCCTTTCATTCACGCTATAATTGATACAATAATAGTCAACAGGCTTTGAAGGGAATCAACCGTGTGGTTTCCCGCCATCAGAGAGGAAGGCCCTCAGGCTGCAAGGCTTTCTGCGGCGAATACACGGCGTGCCGCCCCGGAGCCCGCTGCGAGGAGCAGCGCGTACCCCGCGTTAAGGGAATGGAGAGGTGCTTTTTGCACAATTTGGGTGGTACCGCGGAGTGATCCGTCCCAATTTGTACGAAAGGCGTTTTTTTATTACGAAGCGGAGAGAGTAATAAAGCAAAACCTTCTGTAACCCCATAGATGAAAGAGATGCACGCTCCTACCGGGAACACACAACTACCGACTATTGTTTATTTTTCAGAGAATTTAAGATTGAGGTGCTGCAAATGGAATGGACCGGGCTAAACGATCTTCGTGAAAAATACCTACGCTTTTTTGAGAGCAAGGGCACCTGCGCATGCCGAGCTTTTCGCTCGTCCCGCAGGGGGATAAGAGCCTGCTGCTCATCAACTCCGGCATGGCGCCGATGAAAAAGTTTTTTACCGGCGAGGTAACGCCGCCGAGCAAACGCGTGACGACCTGCCAGAAGTGTGTGCGCACGCCGGATATTGAAAATGTGGGGAAAACCTCTCGCCACGGCACCTTTTTTGAGATGCTAGGCAATTTCTCTTTCGGCGATTATTTTAAGCGGGAGGCCATCACCTGGGCGTGGGAATTTTTTACGCAGGTGGTCGGCATGCCCGCCGATCGGATTTATGTCACTGTTTATGAGGAGGATCAGGAGGCCTATGAGATCTGGACGAAGGAGGTTGGCCTTGAACCGTCTCACGTCAAGCGCATGGGCAAGGCGGATAACTTCTGGGAGCATGGTTCCGGCCCTTGCGGCCCCTGCTCGGAGCTGCATTTCGACCGGGGAGAGAGCTACGGCTGCGGTTCGCCGGATTGCGGCGTAGGATGCGAATGCGACCGCTTTGTAGAAATCTGGAACCTGGTATTCACGCAGTTTGAAAACGACGGCAACGGCAATTATACGCGGTTGGAGCACCCCAATATTGATACCGGCATGGGCATTGAACGCCTCGCCTGTATGGTGCAGAATGTGGATAATATTTTTGAAATCGATACAATGCAGCGCATTATGGGGCATATTATGCGCATTGCGGGTGTGAAATATGGGGAAGATGCGAAAAACGATGTTTCTCTGCGCGTGATTACCGATCACATCCGCTCCACCACTTTTTTGATCGGCGATGGCGTGATGCCCTCCAACGAAGGCCGCGGATATGTGCTGCGTAGGCTGCTGCGCCGCGCGGCGCGCCACGGCAGGCTGCTGGGGATCAAGGAGCCGTTTTTGGCGGATGTGTGTGAAACGGTGATTGAAGTGAATGAAAGCGCTTATCCGGTGCTTGCGGAAAAGCGTGCATTTATCAAAAAGGTAATCCGCAAGGAAGAGGAAAGCTTTGGCAAAACGATCGACACAGGGCTCATTCTGTTGGATCGGATGATTGCCTCCGGCACGGGCAGCACGATGAGCGGGGAGGACGCCTTTAAGCTCTCCGATACCTATGGCTTCCCTCTGGACCTAACGCGGGAAATTCTTGCAGAGCGCGGCATGGATGTAGATGAAGCGCGCTTTCATGAATTAATTGCCGAGCAGCGTAAGCGTGCGCGGGAAGCCCGCAAGGATGCGGGCGCGGATGCCTGGAAGGCTACCGGCGGCGCGCATGGCGATTTGCCGGCCACGCAGTTTGTGGGCTATGAAACGCTCTGTGCGGAAGGCTCGCTGCTCGCCGCTGTGAAGGATGGCTCGCCAGCAGAATATCTTTCTGCCGGCGAGCAGGCCGTGCTGGTGCTTGACCGCACGCCGTTTTATGCGGAGAGCGGCGGCCAGGCCGGCGATGCGGGCATGATCGAAAACGGGGAGTTTACCTTCCGCGTGACCCATACGACGAAAACGCCGGGCGGCGTATTTTTGCACCATGGCATGGTGGAATCCGGCGCGCTTGCTCCCTGGGCAGCGTGACGGCACGCGTGGACGAAAACACCCGTCGCGCCACGATGCGCAACCATACGGCAGCCCATCTTTTGCAGGCGGCTCTGCGCAAAACGCTTGGCAACCATGTGGAACAGGCGGGCTCGATGGTTAACAGCAAAGAGGTGCGGTTTGACTTCTCGCATTTCGAGGCGATGACGCCGCAGGAGATCCGGCAGGTGGAGGAGCTCGTCAATCAAACGATCCTTGCGGCTTTGCCGGTCACCACGCGGGAGATGCCGCTGGAAGAGGCCAAACAGCAGGGCGCGATGGCGCTTTTTGGCGAAAAGTATGGACTACCGTCGCGTGGTGCAGGCAGGGGATTTTTCCACTGAGCTGTGCGGCGGCACGCATGTGGAGAATACAGCGCAGTTAGGGCTATTCAAGATTGTGGCGGAATCCTCTGTTGCGGCGGGTGTACGCCGGATTCAGGGCGTGACCGGAGCGGGTGTGCTTGAATGCCTGTATCGGGATGAAGCGCTTCTGCACAGCGCAGCACAGGCGATGAAGGCCAACAACGTTTCCCAGGTGGCCGAGCGAGCGCAGCAGCTCTCCGCCGAGCTCAAAGAGGCCCAGCGGGAGGTTGCGCGCTCAATGATACCATAGCGGCGCGGCGTGCGAAGGAGCTTTTTGCACAGGCCCAACCGGTTGGAGAGCTCCAGCTGGTAACAGCACGGTTTGACAATATGGCGCCCGATGCGCTGCGCGCGTTATGTGAAACGGTGAAAAATGAGGCGGAAACAATCGTCTGTGTTCTCGCGGCAGTACAAACGGAAAAAGGCAGCGTCAACTTCGCAGCTTCCTGCGCTAAGGGCGCTGTACAGGCGGGTGCGCATGCGGGCAATCTGGTGCGCGCGGTGGCGAAGGCGGCGGGTGGCTCCGGCGGCGGAAAACCGGATGCGGCCATGGCAGGCGGCAAGGATGCCTCTAAAGTAGAGGCGGCACTGGCAGCCGCGTCCAGCACGCTTGCCGGCATGCTGAAGGCTTGATTGCCTTCCCTTGAATCAATTTGATATGATGATAGAAAGGATGGATGGTTATGGACTGCATCTTCTGCAAAATTCTCAGTGGAGAAATCCCATCGAAAAAGGTTTATGAGGATGACACGGTCTGTGCGTTTTACGATGTAGAGCCGCAGGCTCCTGTGCATGTGCTGATTATTCCCAAGGAGCATATCCCGTCCGCTGCGGTGATCACGCCGGAAAACAGCGCGGTGATCGCGCATATCTTTGAGGTAATTGCAAAGCTTTCCAAGGAGTTGGGGCTTGAAGAGGGCTTCCGCGTGGTCAACAACTGTGGCGATATCGCGGGGCAGACGGTCAAGCACCTGCATTTTCATCTGATGGGCGGCCGGGAATTCACCTGGCCCGCGGGCTGATCGAATGTGTGCCGGCATTCCGGCGAAAAGGAGAAGATAATAATGGCTGAAACTTACCGCATGAAGATTGCAGGCCTTGAGCGGGAGTTACCGCTCTGCCCGGTCAACGATAAGCTGGATATCGCGGCCTTTATCATTTTTGGCGATGTGGAAATGACGGTCGCGGCCTGCGCGGAGCTGCTTGCAAAGTGCCCTGCGTTCGACTATATCCTTACGCCTGAGGCAAAGGGTATCCCTTTGGCCTATGAGCTTTCACGCCAGAGTGGAAAGCCCTATATCATTGCTCGCAAGGGCGCGAAGCTTTACATGAAAAACCCGGTTTCCGTGCACGTGCGCTCCATCACGACGGATTCGATGCAGACGCTCTTCCTTGACGAAGCGGAAGGCGAGCGCATGCGCGGCAAGCGCGTGCTGATTCTTGACGACGTCATCAGCACAGGGGAATCCCTCTCCGCCGTGGAGGCGCTGCTCACAAAATTTGACGCGCAGATCGTCGGCAAGGCCGCCGTTCTCGCCGAAGGGGACGCAGCAAAACGGAAGGATATCATCTTCCTTTGAGGAATTGCCGCTCTTCTTTAAATAAATGCTTTGCTTGAATCCGGACAGGAGCTGATGGCGGATGAAACGGCCGATGGCTGGGTGGGCTTGTCGTTTTTCAGCGCGCTGATCCTCTTCTGCATTTACGGCCTGTGGGCCGCAATCGCGGGAGGGCTTGTATCCCTCTGCCTTCTGTTGCTGTTTTTATGCATTCCAAGGGTGCGCAGGGAGCGGTTGCTTGAGGCGGTGTGCCTGTCCGTGCTGGCAGCAAGCCTGCTTATCGGGGCGCAGACAAAGCTCGTGCTGGAGCCGGTCGAATCCTTTGCGGGAAAGACGCTGCCGATCACCGCGCAGGTGGTTTCTTTGACGGAAAGCCGGAATGGCAGGCATTACACCATCCTGCTTGTGACAAAGGCGGGCGGGGAAAAGGTGCGCTTTCGGCTACGCTATTCCGGGAAAACGCCGCTTCCCGCCGAGCCGTATGATACGGTAGAAGCAACCCTGCGGATCGATGCGTTGGGCGAAAGCGAGGCCGCGCGCCGCTCTTACCGGGCGAAAGGGATTTTTCTGCGCGGCAGCACCTATGAGCCCATCACGGTGACGCCGCGAGAAAATGTTTCTCTTGCCTGCCGCCTGCTGGAAATGCGCAAAGGGATGCTGGCTGCTCTCAATCGGTATTTGCCAGGGGAAGAAGGGAAGCTCCTGGGCGGGATGCTGCTGGGGGAGACGGCTCCTGTTTCGGAAACTGCCATCCGGAATTTTCGTATCTGCGGCGTTTCACATCTGCTGGCTGTATCGGGCCTGCATACGTCGTTGTGGGCGATGTTCCTTTTTCGCATGCTGCAAAAGCTAAAATGGAGCGCCGTGTGTCGGCTGCCTGCTCGATGGGATTTGTCCTGTTTTTCATGGGGCTGGCCGGTTTTTCCCCGTCTGTCACCGCGGGCAGGGATCATGATGCTTTTATATCTGGGTGGTTTTCTCTTGCGGCGGGAGCCGGATTCCCTTAATTCGCTCGGCCTTGCAGCGCTGGTGATCTTGTTTGCCAATCCCTTTGCCGCGGCGGACCTCGCATGTTGCTTTCCTTCAGCGCAACCGCCGGGATTCTGCTGCTGCAAAAGCCTTTTGCGCGTGTGCTGGAGCGCCCGGCGCAACAGATGCCTGCCGGATTCCTGCGCAAAGCATGCAAGGGGCTGGCAGGGCTTTTGGCGGTCACGCTCTCTGCCATTGTGTTTACGCTGCCGGTGAGTATCTTGGCGCTTGGGCAGGTTTCTCTGATTGCGCCTCTCGCCAACCTGCTGTTTGTCAATGCAGGCGGGGCGGCGATGCTCTGCGCCGGCCTGTGCGCAGCGTTTTCGCATGCGTGGATTTTTTCATTCCTCGCCTATCCATTTGCATTGATCGGCGGCTTGCTTTCCCAATATTTGTTGGGTGGGACGGCCCTGCTTTCTAAGCTTCCGTTCGCAAGCGTTTCGCTGGAGCCGGGCGCTCCGGCGCTATGGCTCGCTGGATCGGCGGTGTTATTTGCAATCGTATTGCTTGATCGGAATCGGACGAAACATCTCGCCCGGTTGGCGGCGCTGTGTTGCGTCTTTGCGCTTTTGGCAGGTATTTTTTCTGACACCTTAATGGGACGCAACCTGACGGCCATCACGCTGGCGGATGTGGGCAACGGCACGGCAATTGTGCTGACCCGCGGCGCCGGGCTGCTGTGATCGGATGTGGCGGCGATTACGATGCTGCGGCGCAGGTGGCCGCGGTGCTGCAATCGCAGAATATTGATGCGTTGGATCTATTGTTTTTACCCCGTGCCGCACAGACGGAGGCTTCCGCTGCCGGTCAGCTTCTGGAGACTGTTCCGGCCAAAACGGTTGTTTGCGCCGAAACGGTTCATGAGCTGCCGGATGGCACGCATGTAATAGCTGCGGGAGCGGGCCGGGTGCGGTTGTGGGGCGACGTTACGCTGGAATATATCACGCAGGGTACGCTTTCCTGCGCCCTGTTGGAGATTGGAACGCAGCGATTTTTCCTTTCTTTCTGCCCAGGCGGCGATGTATCCCGGCTGCCGGAAGGTTGGATCTGCGCGCCGGTGGCCTTTTGCCGCGCGCAGGGGCCGAAAGGCTTCATGCGGGGGTGACTCTGTTTTCCGGCGAGGGCGACCGTGTATGGAACACGGCGCGCGCATACGCCCAAAATGGCAGAAAGGCCTTTGCCACAGGCGGGAAAGGCGCGTTGCGTATTCGGACGGATGGTGCGAAAAGTCTGGATATCAAACGGCTGCCTTGAGCAATTAAAATCGAAGGAGGGTTGAACGATGGCGGAAATCACTGAGAAAGAGCTCAAAAAGCAGATTGCCAACGGCATGTTTTCACCTGTATATCTGCTATATGGGGAAGAGGCGTTTTTAAAGCAGTATTACGCGGGGCTGATTGCGGAAAAATCGGTTGCCAAAGGGTTTGAAACATTCAATCTGCACAAGTTGGAGGGCAAGGAGACCTCATTGGACGAAATTGCCGACGCGGCGGAGCAACTGCCCATGATGGCGGAGCGCACCTGTGTGCTCGTGCGGGATTTTGACCTGAAGGCGCTCAAAGGTGCACAGCGGGAAAAGTTGGAGGCCTTTCTCTCAGATCCGCCGGGCACCTGCTCTGTGGTGTTTTGGATGGATACGGTCGAGGTGGCCCCTAAGCAGAATAAAGATTGGCAGGGGATTATCAAGCTGTTTGCAAAGAGCGGTGCTGCCGTCCGCCTCAGCCGCCGTACCAGCGTGGAGCTCACGCGCCAGCTTTGTGCGAGTGCAAAAAAGCGCGGCGGAAGCTTGCCGTTGGAGGCGGCTTCCTACCTTGTCGCCTATTCCGGCAGCGATCTGAACCTCCTGATCAACGAGCTCGATAAACTCTGCGCCTATGCGGCGGGGCGGGAGATTACGCAAAGGGATATCGACGCCGTGTGCATTAAAAGCGTGGAGGCAACGGCCTTTGATATGGTCAAAGCACTTTTGCGCGGTAAATATGCCGATGCCTACGGGATGCTGGATGCGCTATTTGCGCAGAAAACGGAGCCGGTTATGATCGCCGGCGCGCTGATTTCCTCCTATGTCGATATGTATCGCGCTAAGGCGGCTCTCGCCTCCGGGGAGCGTGTGGAGGCCGTGGCGCAAGCATTCAATTACAAAGGCCGGGAGTTCCGGCTGCGGTATGCCGCGCAGGATGCTTCCCGCCTGACGCTTGCCCAGCTTGGGACGTGCCTCGACATATTGAGCGAAGCGGACGAGGCGCTCAAAAGCACACGGCTGAGAAACGGCTTGTGCTGGAAGAGGCGATGCTCCGGCTGCAATGTGTCGCCAGTGGATGAGGGCGCAAATCGCGGCTGCCCCCTGCCCGCTCATGCAAAGGTTCAGAGAAAAAGGATGGTCCTGCAATCATGATCCGTATCAAACAAGCTGTGATCGTGGAGGGGAAGTATGATAAGATCAAGCTGTCCTCCCTGCTCGACACAGTGATTATTCAAACCGATGGGTTCGGTATTTTTAAAAATAAAGAAAAGATGGCGCTGATTCGCCGACTGGCGCAGACCAGGGGAATTGTTATCCTTACGGATAGTGATTCTGCGGGTTTTAAAATCCGCTCCTATATTGGCGGGAGTCTGCCGCAGGATAAGGTGATCCATGCTTATATCCCGGATATCATCGGCAAGGAGAAGCGCAAAAGCGCGCCCTCGCAGGAGGGAAAGCTGGGCGTGGAGGGGATTCCCTCTAAAATCCTGATGGAGAGCCTGGAGCGCGCGGGGATTACATGTGAAGAGGCGGTAGAGCCCGGGCGTAAAATTACGAAAAACGACTTATATGAGGATGGCCTAAGCGGCCGCCCAAACAGCAAGGCGCTAAAGAAAAAGCTGCTTTCGCAGCTTCATCTGCCGGAGCACCTTTCTTCCAATGCGCTGGTCCAGATTTTGAATTTATTCATGACCTACGACGAATATAAGCAAGCGGTTCAATCATGCTGCCAATAGCATGAAATAGGGAGGAAACAAATGAAGAAAAAATGGGTTGCCGGAGCCGGACTGATCAAACTGATTAGTCTGGCACTCGCCGGCCTTCTTTGTGCGGGAATGGGAGGCTGCTCGCCGAAACCGATACAGGAGGAAAAAACAGTGGATACACAAGTTTTGCGCGTGGGGATCATCAGTGATACCCAGCTGGCCCCCAAAGGTGGGTCTGACGTTTATGACAGCTACCTCAAAGGCGCGTTGGAACTTCTCAAGCAGAAGGAGATTCATATGCTCATCCATGCGGGCGACTACACGGATGTAGGCCTGGCGGATGCTTACCAAAATTTTAAAGATATTTATGAAGGCGTTTATCCAGGTAACAGCAGCCCGATGAAGCTGTTCATCATGGGCAACCACGATTATTGGCTCAGCGATTTCGTCAAGTGCTGGGAGATCCCGTTCAAGGGCAAGATGCGCCGCCGGATGGAGAAGTATACCGGTGAATCGCCATGGTCCCACAAAGTGTTAAACGGCTATCATTTTATCGGCCTGAGCCCGGTCAACGGCAGCATGAGGATGACGCATACGAGGGCAAACTCGAATGGCTGAAGAAGAGATCCAAAAGGCGATTGCCGCCGCGCCCAGCCGGCCTGTGTTTGTCATTACGCACAACAACCCGAAGGATACGGTCTACACCAGCGACGACTACGGTGACTCCAAACTGGATGCGCTATTTGCGAAATATCCGCAGGTGATCTCCATTTCAGGGCACACGCACGCCTCCATTCTTGATGAACGCTCCATTTCTCAAACCTCTTATACGGCGATCAATACGCAATCCCTCTCCTATACGGATTTTGAGGAAGGCGCGTTGTTGGAAGAGCCGGGCGATGTGGAGGCGAATCCCATGTGCATGATTATGGAGATTGCGGACAACCAGATCACGATCCGCCGCTATAGCGTGCTGGGGGGCCAGGAGGAGAAGGAGCCTTGGGTGATACCGCTCCCGATTGATCAAACGCAGTTTTCTTATACCGATCAGGCGCGTGCGCAGCGGCGCAAAGCGCCCGCTTGGCCGCAGGATGCAAAGGCCGCCTTCAGCAAGGAAGGGGAACGGCAGCTGCTAACCTTCCCTGCGGCTACGCATGAGGATTTCGTTCATTCTTATCGAATCGTGCTTTCTGATTCCAACGGAAAGGCCGTCTCCTTTGGTGAAGGGGAAGATCTGAAGGAGGAGCTGATTTATATCAGCGATTTCTATGCGGGAATCGGAAAAATGTCAAAGTCGGTGCAGCTGAATCTTGCGGACGCATTAAAAGCGGTGCCTGCCGGCAGCTATACGGCAACGATCTACGCGCAGGAGTCTTTCGGCAAGGAAAGCGCGCCGATTACATGCCCGGTGACGGTTTCCTAAATTCCCTGCATGTTCAATTCTTTGTTTGAATAATCAGATAGAGGCGGGGGCTGCCGCAACGGCCCTCGCGAAATTTTTAAATTCCGGTATTATTTTGCCGGATCAATGGAAATTTGGTCTTGCACGATCTTTTCTAGTATGCTATTCTGATGGTAGCAAATGGAAGATCGGGAGGTGCAGCTCCCCCTTCTCCATATGTCATTTTGTCAGGAGGGATGGCAGTTGATGCGCGATCAAAAAAAACGTATTGTGATTGCTCCGGATTCCTTCAAAGGCACTATGACCGCCATCGAAGTGTGCCGTATTATCCGTAAAGCGTTCCTGCAAGTAGATTCAGCGCTTGAGATCTGCTGTCTGCCTATGGCAGACGGCGGGGAAGGGACGGTAGACGCTTTTTTATCTGCCTTGGGAGGAGAGCGCAAAACTGTGCGGGTGCATGGCCCGCTGTTTGCCATGCATAACGCTTCCTTCGGCATTTTGAAGGATGGCACAGCCATCCTGGAAATGGCGGCCGCCGCCGGCCTTCCGCTCGCAGGAAAGGATGCTAACCCAATGTATACCACCACCTTCGGCGTGGGGGAGCTGATCCGTGCCGCACTGGATGCCGGCTGCCGCAAAATCCGCGTTGGGGCGGGCGGCAGTGCGACGACGGATGGCGGGATTGGCTGCCTGACGGCACTCGGCGCCCGCTTCACGGATAAAACGGGCGAGGAAGTGCCGCCTATGGGCTGCGGGCTGAGCAGGGTGGCCTGCATCAATTTGGATGGGCTGGATGAGCGGCTTCGGGAAGCGGATGTGACCGTTCTATGCGATGTGAAAAGCCCGCTATATGGCGCGCAGGGAGCGGCGTTTGTGTTTGCCCCGCAGAAGGCGCTTTGCCTAAGCAGGTGCAAACGCTGGATAACGCGCTCAGAGCCTTTGCACAGACGCTGCTGCGCTATACGGGCAGCGATATTCGGAGCCTTGTGGGCGCGGGCGCAGCAGGCGGCCTTGCGGGCGGCTGTGTGCAATGCTCGGCGCGCATCTGGCCGGCGGGGTAGAAACATTGCTTTGCGAGGCGGGGTTTGATGCGCTCGCCCTGCGTTCTTCGCTCGTTGTCACCGGGGAAGGCCGCATCGATGAGCAAAGCATGCAGGGGAAAGTGCCTTGGGGTGTGGCAAAGCATGCGCCGCACACGCCGGTGATCGCAATCGCTGGAGGCGTTCAGGGTGATCGCTCCACACTGGCGTGCCAGATGGGGCTTGTGCGGATTTATGAGGCGAATTACCGCCAAAGGCCGCCGCACGAAATCGGGCGTTATTGCCGAGAGGATCTGGAATATATTGCCGTTCGTGCCGCAAAGGAATTTTTACAGGACTGCAAAGCAAGCGCTGATTGAATGGCTAAAACGCTCCTATGTGCGGATTCTTCCGTGCGCAGGAGTGTTTTTTTCTTGAAGCGCGCCCGACGGTATGCTATACTAGCAGCAAGCAGATCAATCCCGCTTCGGGCTGGCCGAGGCAGGGCTATTTCAGGCGACGGGGAGTGTTTGTTTGATCAAAGCAAAGTGGAGCGCGCCCGGGGAGGAATATAGCCAGGCGGCTCAAGTGCGTTTGGCAGTGTTTGTGGCGGAGCAGGGTTATCCGAAAGATCTGGAATTCGACGAGCTGGATAGCGGTGCGTGGCATCTGACCTTGTTCGATGGGGCGTCGCCTGTGGCGGCGGCGCGTTTGGTAACGCTTTCTCCCGGCGTGCTGAAGCCTGGGCGGATTGCCGTGCTGCGGGAATACCGCAAGCAGCATCTTGGTGCACGCCTCATGGAAGAGCTCCTCAAAAAAGCGGAGGAGCTGGGAGCGCGTGAGCTTCATATCGGCGCGCAGGTGCAGGCACAGGGGTTTTATGAGAAATTTGGCTTTCACACCTGTGGGGAGCCTGTTTATATGGATGTCCATATCCCGCATGTCGATATGGTGCGGCATTTGAGTGGGGAGGCCTAACGATGGGAATAGAAGAGCGCACGCAGCAGATTGGGATTCGCCCCTATCAACAGAAGGATAAACAGGCGGTGCGGGGCATTTGCATTGCAACGAGCGGCCTGCCGGTTGAAACACAGCGTCAGAAAGAGCCGCTTTTGCTGCAATATTGCGATTATTATCTGGAGCAGGAGCCGGAGGCGTGTTTTGTAGCAGTGGATAAAACCGATACGCCGGTTGGATATATTCTGTGCAGCAAGGATTATCAAGCATATCAAGCGCGGTTCCGCAAAAGCTATTTGCCCCTAATTCAAGCGCGCAGTATTTTGCGTGCTGCTCTGGCGCGAATGGATCTCCGGATTGCCGGCCGATATGCCGGGCAGTATCCGGCGCATATGCATATCGACATTCTGGATGCTTATCAGCGTATGGGCATTGGGCATCAGCTCGTGAATACACTGACGGCCTCTTTGGCCGGGCAAACTACGAGGGGCTGATGTTAAGCGTCGGATCAACAAATAAAAAGGGTGTCAATTTCTATAAAAAATACGGCTTTCAAAGGATAGGAACGGCGGCGTTTGGCTCCATTGTCGTGATGGGCTTAAGGCTTTCTTAAAACAGCTCAGGAGGAATTTGTTTGAATATTTGGCATGATATATCAGTGGAACGTATCCGTCCGGAACGCTTTACAGCGGTGATTGAAATCCCCAAGGGCAGCAAGGTAAAGTATGAAATGGATAAGGAAACGGGCCTTCTGCGCATGGATCGCATCCTGTATACCTCCACGCATTACCCGGCGAACTATGGCTTTATCCCGCGCACCTATGCCGCTGACCATGATCCGCTGGATGTACTGGTGCTTTGTTCGGAGCAGGTTGTTCCGATGACGCTCGTCACCTGCTACCCAATCGGCGTGATTATTATGGAGGACGAGGGCTATAAGGATGAGAAGATCATTGCGATTCCCTTTGACGACCCGACATATAACGGCTACCGGGATATTGGCGCGCTGCCGGAGCATGTTTCCACAGAGATGACGCATTTCTTCTCCGTTTATAAAACGCTGGAGGGCAAGGCGACTGCACTGGAAAGCGTGAAGGGCGCGCAGACGGCGCAGCAGATCATTTCGGACTGCCTCTGCCGGTATGAGAAGGAGTTTCCATCGGATTCGCAGCCTACGCAGAAGACATAACTGTTTGCCACGTGGCTGCGTTTGCCTTCGATAAGGGCAGAATTTGGATCTTGCGGGCGTTGTTGCCGACCAAAAGGAGAAATGGCTATGAAGCTTTTTGATTTATCACATCCGCCTCAAAGGCGCGGAGTGGTTTTAAAATTTGGAAACGGACGGCCTGTGTGATGCTGGCGGGCAGTTTGCTGCTTTCCCTGACAGCGTGCGGCGGGAGGGTGGCGAAAACCGTTACGCGCACAGTGTATCAGGAGAAAGAGGTGCAGACAGTAGCGCCGGCCCAGGCCGGGCGCGAGTTGCACACTGCTTCCACATCACTCAAGCAGATTGCACAATCCGGCCTGATTGAGCTGTATATTGATGAAACGACCTATGCGGTGGCGGTGAAGGAAACCTCCCAAAATAAAATGTGGTATGCACTGCCGCAGCAGGATAACGGCAAGGAGGAAAACCGCGCCGCGGTGGTATCCCTTGAGGTGCTCCAGGGCGGGAAGCATTATTCTCTCAACAGCCAGGACAACAGCGTGGCCTTCGGCACCGCATCTTATGAGCTGATAGATAACGGCCTGAAGGTTTCCTATAAGGTCGCCGTTGATGAAAAAACGGCAAAGAAGGCGGCAGGGGATCGGTCGGCGACAGATATCGCCTTTGACGTTTCTGTGACTTATACCTTGGAGGATGGCAGCTTCTTCGCGCAGGTGGATTGCAAGCCTCTCATTGAGCAAAGAGTGAGGCCAAGGTGCTAAAGCTGGGGCTGCTTGAGTATTTCGGCGCTTCCACGCAGGGCGCAGCAGAGGATTTTCTTCTAGTGCCGGATGGTAGCGGCGCGTTGATTCGGACAGGGCAGGAAACCCAAAACCAGGATACCCTGCGCTTTGCGGTTTATGGTCAGGATGCGGCTTTGCCTGCGCAGGAGGGCGTTTATTCCGCCCTAGTGCCTGCATTTGGCGTAAAGCAAGGCTCCAGCGCATTTGCTGTGCTCATTGAGCAGGGGGATGCGCTGGCAACAATCTCTGCCGGGCGTGGCCGGGGGAGAAACCGGCTACTATCAGGTTGGCGCGCAGTTTGCGATCACCCCGTTTGCACAGGAAAAAACGGAGGATGGGATTGCGCAATATGTCGGCACGGCTGGCTATGACGGCGGCCTCAAGCTATGCTACCGCTTCCTTTCCGGCGATAACGCATCCTATTCCGGCATGGCGCTGGCTGTGCGGGAGCAGTTGATTCGGGATGCGGTGCTATCCACTCGGACGGTTGAGGAAACAGGGCTGCCGCTGACGCTGAACCTGACCGGAAGCATGCCGAAAAAGGATGGCCGGATGAGCACCTCCGAAAAGCTTGCCACTTTTGAGCAGGCGGAAGATCTGCTGGTGCAGATGAAGGCAAAAGGGATTGATCAAATCAACCTTTGCTATCAAGGCGCTTTGACGGGAGGCTTTAACCAGAAGCAAGCCACCGATGCTAAGCTTTTGATTTCGTTAGGCGGCAAGATGCGGTTTAATGATCTTTATGAGAGCATGTCCATTCAAAAGCTACAGCTGTTTTTGGCGGCTGACCTGCTTTCCACCAATATGCGCGATTCCTTTTCTGCGAGTAACACCGCTTATGGGATTAAGGGCGATGCGATTACGGCTGCCAGGGAGAATCCGTTTGCCGCCTATGTAGGCCCGCAATCCTTCCAGCGTGGGTTGCGAAGCCTGAAGTCGCTGGAGGCTGCGGCGCGGGAATTTATGATAAACACCCGGAAAGTTACCTTGACGGGCTATTGCATCGGCGATGCCGGGCAGCTTTTGTATTCCAACTTTAACAAAGAGTTTACAAGCAGGCAGCGGCTGCTCAGCAGCTTGCCAAACAGGGCGAATCCCTCGGCGCCAACCGGAAGCTGATGGTCGATACGGGCAATTTCTATCTGCTCAAAAATGCAGATATCGTTACGAATCTGCCGCTCACTTCTACCGTTCAGCAAGATGCCGCTTATGAAACAATTCCGTTTATTCAGATGCTCCTGCATGGCATGATGGATTATTCAGGCGGTTCGATCAACCTTGCGGAGGATCCGGAAACGCAGATGCTCCGTTCAATTGAATATGGCGCCTGTCCCAGCTTCACATGGTCTTACGAAGATCTGGAGGCGAAAGAGGGAGCCAAAGCCGCACCAGAGGTTTACTATGCCGACTCTCTTGCGCAGGCGGCAGATTATTATCAGCAGGCAGACCAAGCTCTGGCGGATCTGCGTGGCGCCCGGATGACGAAGCATAGCATGGTGCAGGAGAATGTTTACTGCACAGAGTATGATAATTCTTCGCTGGTCTATGTAAATTATGGCGAAACAGAAGCAACGGTCAATGGCGTTACCATCCCGGCGCGCAGCTTCTTGCGGCTGAACTGAGGCGCAGCATCCGAAGGGAGAAGAATCCCGATCTGGATTGTACACAGGTGACAATTCAGATCGGGG
>ENA-OQDW01000042-OQDW01000042.1-human-gut-metagenome-genome-assembly--contig:-NODE-42-length-43615-cov-3.239882_pt1 | contig 43615 bp, 62 predicted proteins | sample MGYA00242784_ERZ504613 | MGnify/ENA primary metagenome ERZ504613 (study PRJEB26092, sample SAMD00036330) | human gut metagenome | host: Homo sapiens | study: EMG produced TPA metagenomics assembly of...
TACAAAATATACAAAAAATTAGCATTCAAATTTGACGAAATGTGCCTGAGCAACGATAGAGAATTTTTCAATACTTAATATGTCTAAAAGCCAAAATCCGGTATAGAAGCGTGTACGAGCGTATAGATACATATGTTTCTATCGAATCATTTAATAGATTTCTAATTATCTCTTTAGATGTTCTTATATGCCGGTATAGCCCGTTATTCCGGGCTTTTCCGGCACTTTTCATATCGGAAGAACCTCACAAATCTTTTTATTACCCCTCATGTTTTCGCTCTCAAAAGTAGTAAAAGCAGTAGTAAATTCTGCGTACTACTTATGCCGCCTTGGTTTCCTCGGCGCTTTGTGCCGTAGGCTCCGGCTTGACCTCTGCGGTGGGTTTTGCCTTGGCTTGCAGCCGTTCCATTTCCTCCTGTGCGGAATGGAAAGTAGCGTGGGCGTAATAGTTCAGCGTCATTACGATGTTGGCGTGTCCCATGATGTACTGCAATGCCTTGGGGTTCATGCCCGCGTTTGCCATTCTGGTACAGAATGTATGCCGCATGGTGTGCGGCGTCATTATATCGGGCAGAGGCTCCTTGTGACACTTGTTGTACTTCTTGGCAAGGCACTTGAACATGGCGTCATAGTTGACGGCGGTTTTGGGCAGGCCATCCCGGTTCAGGAACAGGAAGTCCTTATAACCGTCAACCTCAATGTACCTGCCGTCCCTGCGCTTCTTTAACACGCGCTCAAACGCTTCATAGGCGGCTGCGCTCATGGGCACTTGACGGAATCCGCTTTCTGTTTTTGGCGCTTCGATATAGTAGCCGTCCTCGGTGCTTCTCAAAAGCTGGTGGTCTACATTCACAAAGCGCTTTTCAAAATTCAGGTCGGCGGGAGTCAGGCCGCAGAGTTCGGAAATACGAAGCCCGGTTTCCAGCAGGATCACCACCTCGTCATAATACTTGGCATAGACGGGATCGTTCTGCATGAAGTCCAAAAGCTCGTTTTCCTGTGTAGGGGTAAGCGGCACCTTTGGTACGGTATCGTCGTTGATAACCTCATTGATCTGGAAGTCAAAGGGATTCTTGCGGAGGCAGTCGTCCTGTACGGCCATATAAAAGATGGCTTTTAAGGAACGCTTGCTGTTGCAGATGGTGTTGTAGGCAACGCCCTTTTCCTGCATACGCAAGGCCCATTCTTTCGCGTCGGACAGCTTCACGCTGTCAATGCTGGCCGCGCCCAGCTTATCTTCGGACAGAAGTTTCATCAACTGCTGGCGGCTCTTTTGGGTTCCTTTCCGCACATTCCCGCGCTGCCGGATGTACTTTTCATAAAGCTGGCACACGGTCATTTTCTTGCCGATGGTGTCGATCCCGTCGTCAAGGTCTTTCTGTATCTGCTTGATCTTCTCGCGCAGGGAAAGACAGGGCCGCTTCCCGGCAGGTACTTTGTCGGTGGGTACTAACTTCCATGAGTAAACAAACTGGGGTTCTCCAAAGGTGTCAATGTATTTGTAAGCGTATCTTCCATCTGATCGCTGGCTCTCTCCAGACTTCAAAAGGCGGCCTTTGTTGTCCCGTCTTTTTTCATCTCGTTCTTTTCTTGGCATTTCGTCATGCTCCTTTCCATGACGGAAAGAGCCTTGACACGCTTATAACCTATTATAACACGCGCAAGGCCCTTTTTCACTATATTGTGTCAAGGGAATCAATAATTTTTTCAAACTGCTTCCGTTTGATCTGGATGCGGTTGCCGTTTAAGATCACCCAGCCAGCGGTGGGGGTTTCCTCGGCAAGCCGACGCAGTTTGTTTTCCCCGATCCGAAAATATTTAGACGCTTCCTCAATGGTGAGCGTGTATTTTTCCCAAATAGGCACATCGTTATTACTCATAACATGGCCCCTTTCTTTTCAAAACAAAGGTTATTGTTGTGAAAGTGGGCAGAAAGTAACGGACGGCTGCTGGCACAGCTCCACGGGAATCTCACCCCCGCGTGGTTCTCACGCGGCCCTGCTCGTTGCCTGCGACGCTTCAAACGCTCGGACTACGACGACAAGGGCGTATCATTGTCCTGCCTGCGCGTCGTCGCCCGCAGGCTGCCACACCTGCTTTACGGCCCGGTAAAATCGCTCCGCTTATCCCAATGAGGGAAAGCCTCTTGGCGCACCTGCCGCCCGGCTCGGCACAGACAGAATGTATCCGTCTGCCCTATGACGCGCCGCCATTGTCCTGCGGGCGTATTTGTCAAGGAGCAAAGGGGCCGCCGGGAAAACAGGCAGGCGGGGAAAGGGAAAGCCGCCTGTCTATGGCCGGGGCCTTAACCGTCAGTCGCCAATGGGACTAACGATGGAATGGATCAGCTTGATTTGCAATCGGCGCTTCATATACTCGTCAATGCAGATATGAGGCTGGCCGCTGCCGTCATAGAGCGTCCGGGTACACAGCTTATTGATATAGCCGTCGTAATGCTGCAAGACACGCTCCACGGCTTCGGCGTTACCGGCGCAGGCCGCGTCGATCACAAAATCAGGCAGAGGCTTTTGCCCTTGTAACTGGATTGCTTCATCCGCGTTTAACCTCCCTCCGGCATGAACGCCATCAATTTTATACGCAAGTCTTTCAGGGTGCTTGTCCTGTGGCGCTGTACTGCGCTGCGGGACATTCCCATCAGGCGGCCGATTTCTTCGTCAGTCAAATCCAGAACAAAGCGGAGAATCAAAATACTCTGCTCGTCTTTTGGCAGGCTGGCAAACGCTTCGGCCACAAGCTCGTTGTCGATATGTAGGTCATAGCCATGCGAACTGAATGTAAAGCTGTCGCAGGAATACCGATCTACGGTCGAGAGCTTGTCCCAATCAGCCGGGGAAACAGCGTCCAGCGACACTTCACGGTCGCGGCGGCACTTCATTTCCCGCAGATAATCTATCGCCTCATGGTACAGAACCAGCTTGCAATAGCGGTCAAACTGGCTCCATTCACCGTATTTGCGGGGGATCGCTTCCATCTTCTCACCCCCTTTCTATGGGGGATGTGGTGGTTCTCTCCCTTTCCGCCAATAGAGCGAATGGAATCTCTCTGGCTGCCCGCTAAACGCCTCCTTTTTTCACTTTTTTGAAATTTCTTTTTGCGCCGGATAGCAGGCCGCAGGAAACAACAAAATTCGCCCCGGCAGGTCAAAGACCCACAGGGCGAAACAAAAAGCAATATGTTCTTTTCCTACATGGTATAGTACATACTTGCAGCCGCTTGTCCCCGCTGCCGGGGGACGGCTTTTTTTGACAGGCTAACCCCTGTCGGATTTTGTCGAAGTAGTTTTCGTTGCATGGCGGCTCCCTCCTAAAGCCGCCATGCCAGAACACGGTGCAGGGGTCGTCGAAGCAAAAAGAAACGGCGGCCTTGATCTACTCAAAACCGCCGTATCCGTCAGTGATACAGGAAAGCGCACGAAATCCTCTGCCCGTCAGCGGTTTTTTTCTTTTCCCCGCTGTGGAGGCAGATATTTGAATATGTAGGTATGTTTCATGCCGCAAAGGCCAAAACATACCATGTTAGTCAGTCAATTTGAATTAGAGTTCAATTCTTGCTTTCGATGGCTTATCTTCACAATAGGTAACTTTAATCGTTGTTCCCTTGTCAGGGACTTTGTTTCCTGCGCCAATCCATTTTCGGCAGATGTAATCTTTGCCGTCTATCGTATATTTGACCTTGATAGTATGCGGAAAGCTGCGCCATCCATCGCATGAACGCGGGCAGGTTTACGATTCACTTTTAACCACCATTGTTTTATAACTGAAATTACAGTTCCCATTGTTTCTTTTTCCATAAGTTATACCTCCAATGATATTTTTGATTGATGATACCTATTTTCTATTCAGCCTTTTCTTTGTTTGTAGTAAAAGCGGAACGCTGCTGCGCCGGTGGCCGCCAACTGTACCAGAATCAGCACAGCAAACAGACCGAAGCTCTCATAGTAGAACAGTTCATCCCAAAAATATAGTCTGTTCAAATGATGCCATTTATTGTATTCTAAATTTGTAGGTAAGCTGAACGGGTAACTTACCAAGGGATAGCGGCAACAGATGTCTATCTAACCATACTACCATTGAGATCGAAAAGTATGAATTGAAGAGTACAATAATAGGGTTGATTGAGGATCAACTTTTATTTTTTGTACCTTCATGTTAGAAGCCGTTGTGGACTATTACCTAAAAATAATAGATATAACACAAAGAGAATTATTCAATCTGTCCAAGCATAACAGGAAGGAAAAGATTGAAATTCCATAGGTAGTGGCTTCGTTGACGCGACTAAGTTCAATACGGAAAAATCGGTCTGCAGGTGTGTCAAACAGAAGACACTATTTTTTTATATCTGAGACCGATTGTTTCCGATACAATTTATGGAACATTCAGCACATCATGGACAAACCAAGTCTGAGCCGTGACCATAATGGCAAATGTGCAAATAGCAAAGAGAAGTACTTCAGCCACAGCATTGACACGGCTGGATTGAAGTTGCTTTTTCAGATTGGCAGGCAAGATTCTTGACAGCAGACAATAAACTAAAAATCCAATACAGGCTCCAGCGGTATTTGTCATCAAGTCATTGATGTCGGAAGAACCCCAGCCAAACATCTGGACAATTTCAACAGCCAAAGAAAACAGAAAGCCAGTCAATGCAACCGTCTTCATGTGATGATATTTCTTGTACAGCAGCGGCAGGAAAAATCCCAACGGGACAAACAGAATAATATTCAGAATGGTATCAATTGGCCCAGTTATCATACCGATAAATGGAGTCCAAGAAATGTTCGGGCGAAAGGTCATTGTGCTTGTAAAGCCGATGCCTGTGACGGTCAAAAGTCCGAATAAATAATAACCAAAAACAAACACTGCAGCGGTATGGAGAAAACTTTGTGTTCTCCCCAATTTTTTGAGCCACAAGAAATACAGTACGAAGACTGGAACCATAAACACATACCCACTAATTGAGCGGATGAGAATATCAGAAATTGGTATCATTATTATCTCCTTGTCAAATTCAAATTTATTGCCCATTCCAGCATTGAGCATTTTCTCATAAAGCAAACAGAATACTGTCATTAGTAACGACGGTATTCCCATAATGCTAATCGTAAGTCTAATTGTTCAATGTCGATTAGACATTCACTTTTACATTTTGGACAAAAGAGAGGAAAATTTTTAAGTACGGTATCTTCCCGAATTTTGTCGCGTGTTTTATTCCCGCAGACTGGGCAGCGGATGAACTCTGTTTTCTCCATATTGTTCACTCCGAATTGCGATCATTCTTTTTCTTATCCCGATATTTCCGTATGAGTTTATTACGGATAGGAACGCCAACACCAAGCAAAAGCACAACTGCCAAAATTGTGAAATCCATACAATCACCTCACATTTCTTTGTTCTTCATAATCCGAATGGACAAGAAGATCGAAACCGCATACATCACGACAATAGCAAAAACCGCAAAGAAAACGAGAAGTATCGGAAAAGATTCAACGACTGAAATAATTGATTTCCCGATAGCTGGCATTTTAGAGAGAAGAAGTAAAGTCACCAAAAAACCGGCCACTGGAATATACATAAATACCCGTCCTTTGATTGAGCCGTACTTGTAATATCCCGGAATCTGGAACACAGTATAGAGTGCAAATAAGAATACTCCTGCAATAGCGGCAGTTACAATGTCAAATACGCCAACTGTTTCACCCAGCACTTTCAAGACAAGCGGCTGTGCAATCAAAGAAATAATCAAGGAAAGAAGCCCCATTGCAAGGACGAAAACATAGCGTCCGATCACAAGCTCGCTTTTCCGAACAGGTAAAATACCAAACAGACGATCCATACTGTTTTTTCTGTGATGGAAAGGTATATCCCGTCGTCATGGCAATAAAGCACATAGCAAATGATACCCCTGTCAGTAAAGAACGATTGATTGCGGCAAACACAATCGGCAGAAGCAGGGTAAAGCAAATCGTCTTAAAATATGGTTTTACCAATGCAATATCTAATTTTGTGGATTTCAAAATATTACTCATAATCGTCACCTTTCTTGCTTGTAAACACTACAATTTCATCAATGGTGGCAGGCTCAACAGTCAGGTTGGAGAAACCGTTAATATCTTCGGTTTTCATCAGAGCCTCAAATCCCGTAGGGAATGTACGAATACCAGCCGCCTTATTTTTCAGATCATCGGACAGTTCCTCAATTCCACCTTTTACAATGCGGAACATATCTACAAAATCATCTTTGCTGCCAGTAAAGTACAGCTCGCCATAACTGATGTAGGTAATATAATCGGCTGCACGCTCCAAATCACCTGTGATATGGGTGGAGAACAAAACACTATGTTCGCCATCTTCAATATACTCTGAAAGAATTTTCAAAAGTTCATCTCTGGAAACCGGATCAAGTCCACTGGTCGGCTCGTCGAGGATCAGCAGTTTGGCGTCGTATGAAAACGCACAGGCAAGCATTAACTTCATCTGCATACCTTTGGAAAGTTCTTTTACCTTTTTGGTTGGTGCAATGTGAAATTTCCGTAACATATCCGCAAATTTCTGGCTGTCCCAATTTGGATAAAATACCGAAATGGATTTTTCAACCTGCGACACTTTCCAATCATCACTGAAATAATTTGTATCGAAAACAACGCCCAGCTCTGATTTTACTTTTTGTTCTTCTGTGATATTATCCAGCCCCATCACTTTGACTGTGCGCCGGTGCGCTTGAGCATATTCAAAATCAGTTTGATTGTCGTTGTTTTGCCAGAACCATTCGGGCCAATCAAGCCCATAATATATCCCTTTGGCAAAGTAAAGCTGATATTGTGAAGCTGAAAAGAATCAAAAGATTTTGAAAGATTCGTTACCTCTAAATAATTAGTCATCTGTTTTTACCTCCGTTAAAATGTCCAAAAGGCGATGTAATTCCTCTGTGGATAGATTTGCCATTCTTGCAGCTTTTATTGCTTCGGTGAGATTGTTTTCTACTTTGCAAATAAGCTGCTCCTTAATCAGTTCTGAACCAGACCCCATTACGAAACATCCACGCCCCTGCACATTTTTAACAAAGCCCTCTTGCTCTAATTCTGTGTATGCCTTTGTCACTGTTAAGACGCTGATCTTTAAGTCTTTGGCAAGTGTTCTAAGGGAGGGCAAAGTTTCTTCGGCTTGAAGCTCGCCAGATAAAATAGCCGCCTTGATCTGCTGTTTAATCTGCTCGTATATGGGGATGCCAGATACATTTGAAATAATCAGTTTCATTGCTGCATCCTCCGTGTGTTTTAACTGTTATGCTGTTTTGTATAACAGTATAACACGAGAGGCGTATCTTGTCAATATTTCAAAAAGGGGGGTGGCAATAATTTCCTCTGCCTATGTTTCGGGATATGAATTATAAAGTTTAATCTTACTGCATATAGCAACATTCCATTGAGAAAATATGAAATATACAATGTAAATGGGTGGTGCTATATGGCAAATATCAAAGATTGTCCCGGCTTTGAAACTTTCGGCGCAGATGTAAAAGAGGCGCGGAAAGTCAAGCAGTTATCGCGTAAGACGCTGGCGGAACAGGTCAATATCGACTGGCGCTATCTTGCCAACATCGAAAATGACGGCACGATTCCCAGCCTGCCGGTTATCATACAGCTTATCAAAATCTGCGGGCTTCCCGTGGAACGGTATTTTAACCCGGAGATTATGCGGGAGGAAAGCGCACAGCGGCAGCGGGTCAGCCACAAGCTGAAACTCTGCCCGGAAGAATTTCTGCCGGTCATCGAGGGCGCGATTGACGGGGCCATTCAAATTCAACAGAAGAATGACGAAACGGAGGGTGCATGACAACCCTCTGTTTTGTTTTTGGGAGGACGCAAGCTGCGCCCTCTCTTTTTTTGTGCGGTTTTCGGAAAAACCGGGATTTTGCGGGTATTTCCTTGGGGTCAGAACGCTTTTTAGGGGAAGAAGAACAAAGACAGCAAGCATAGGGAGTGTAGCCACACTCCCGGCAAACGGCTTCCCGTTTGTATCTTGGGGAAGTCCCCAAACCCCTGAATGAATGGAGGTGCGAAAGTGGCAAACCGAAAACGGAAGTTTGTGCTGCGCGTCCCGGTGACGCCGGAGGAACGGGCGCTGATCCAGCAGAAGATGGCCCAGCTTGGCACAAAGAACTTTTCTGCCTACGCCCGGAAAATGCTGATTGACGGCTATATCGTCCATATCGACACCGGCCCCGTCCGGGCGCAGACCGCAGAGCTGCAAAAGATCGGCGTCAACATCAACCAGATTGCAAGGCGTATCAACAGTACCGGGACTGTGTACGCGCAGGACTTAGAGGACATCAAGGGGGCGCTGGCACAGATATGGCAGTTACAAAGATCCATCCTATCAAGTCAACGCTGAAAAAGGCGCTGGACTACATCGAGAACCCGGACAAGACCGATGAAAAGCTGTTCGTTTCTTCCTATGGCTGTTCCTATGAAACGGCGGATATTGAATTTCAAATGCTATTAGATCAGGCGTACCAAAAGGGCAACAATCTGGCCCACCACCTGATACAAGCCTTTGAACCGGGGGAAACCACGGCGGAGCAGGCCCATGAGATCGGGCGGCAGCTTGCCGATGAAGTGCTGCAAGGTAAATATCCCTATGTGATTACCACCCACATAGACAAGGGCCACCTGCATAACCACATTATTTTCTGCGCCGTGGATATGGCGAACCAACGCAAGTACATTTCCAACCGCCAGAGCTACGCCTTTATCCGGCGCACCAGCGACCGGCTGTGCAAGGAACACGGCCTGTCTGTGGTAAAGCCCGGCAAAGACAAGGGCAAGACCTACGCCGAGTGGGACGCACAGAAAAAGGGCAAGAGCTGGAAAGCAAAACTGAAAATCGCTATCGACGCGGCCATTCCGCAGGCCAAAGACTTTGACGGTTTTCTGCGGCTCATGGAGGCGCAGGGCTATGAAGTCAAACAGGGCAAGTTTATTTCATTCCGCGCCCCGGACAGGAACGCTTCACCCGCTGCAAGACCTTGGGGGAGGATTACACCGAGGAACGGATCACCCAGCGGATCAAGGGCATTGCCATTGACCGGGGGTCGCGCAGAAGAAGCGCCGGGGAAATCTCCCTGCGGATTGCCTTGGAGGACAGTATCAAGGCCCAGCAGTCGGCGGGCTATGCGCGGTGGGCGAAGCTGCACAACTTGAAGCAGGCCGCCAATTCCTTAAACTTCATCACAGAACACCAGATTGACAGCTACGAGGGCTTGGAAAGCAGGCTGGCCGAGATCAGCGCGGCAAACGACGCGGCGGCCTCCGCCCTGAAAGACGCGGAACGCCGCCTTGGGGATATGGCGCTGCTGATAAAAAACCTCTCCGCCTACAAGCAGCTCCGGCCTGTGGCGCTGGAACTGCGAAACGCCAAAGACAAGGCCGCGTTCCGGCGGCAGCATGAAAGCCAACTGATCTTGTATGAGGCGGCGGCAAAGACGCTCAAAGAGGCCGGGGTCACAAAGCTCCCCAACCTGTACGCCCTCAAAACCGAGTATAAAAAGCTGGACGCAGAACGGGAACGGCTGTCCGCACAGTACAGCGAAGCAAAACAGAAATTGAAAGAATACGGCATTGTCAAACAGAATATAGACAGCATTTTGCGGACAGCGCCGGGAAAGGAGCATACGCAGGAACGATGAACATACCGAGAATGAGTTACCCCCAATACCGCAAGGCACGCAGGCTCACCCATGAGTGCTGCAACTACTGTAACGGAAACTGCCTCCTGCTGGACGATGGGGAGGAATGTGTCTGTGTGCAGAGTATTTCCTATTCGCTGCTGTGCCGGTGGTTCAAGGTAGCCGTCCTGCCGCTGGACGCGGCCCTGTGCGCCGAGATCACCAAAGGCCGGGACGAAATCAAACGCTGCGCCGTCTGCGGGGCGGCGTTTACTCCCAACTCCAACCGGGCTAAATACTGCCCGGATTGTGCGGTGCAGGTGCGCCGGAAGAAAGAGGCGGAACGCCAGCGGAAAAGATACCTCCTGTCTACGCATTTAAGGCGGTAAAAGTCCACGGAAATCAAGGGTTTTTCCGCATGGTCGGCAGGCAGGTGGATAAAGTTATCCTGTTCCCCTTAAAACGGGGTTCTAAATGCGGGAAAATGGACAAAAAAGAAGCGCCGGGCGCAGAGGCTTTGACACCTCCGCGCCCGGCGTTTTTTCAGCCTATTAACTGATCTACATAGGTAATCAGGGGATGCAGTTGTTTCAGGCGAAACATCTCAAATAACTTATCTGAACTTACCCATTGAACATCTACAACTTCTGTTTCCTGTAAACGCATTTCTTCAATCTTTATATCCCTATGAAACAGCCAAACATCGTAAAAATCCTGCACATTTTCCCGTCTGGTCTGATAAATCAATTTTTCACTTCCGGGAGTAAGCAGTATTCCTAATTCTTCTTTTACCTCTCGGATTGCTCCTTGCAAGCTGGTTTCCCCGGAAAATACAGAACCACCCGTACATTCCCAATAAAGAGGGTATTGCTTTTTCGGATGCCGCTGTGATAAAAGATACTGCCCCTGCTGGTTGACGATCCATACACTCACAGATAAATGATACAGCCCTTTGGGTATGATTTCTCCACGGCACATTGTTATTCCAGACTTTTCCCGTTTTGCATTATATAAATCCCATTTTTCCATTTTCATACCTCTTTGTGTGGGATCGGTGCTTGCCGAAAATCAAGTAAGTAAATATCCGCAATCCTTTCTATTTCTGTACGCTGATCTGCGGAATACTTATCATAAATCCCACCTGCTAACATACGGGCTGCCTTTGCGCTTTTAATTGCTGGAAGCACATCATCAAACACAATACAGTGTTCAGGTGCAACCCCTAATTTTCTTGCGGCCAATTCAAAGACATCCGAATATTCTTTTCCCCGCTGAACCTCATCTGTTGAACATAGAGCGTCAAATAATTCTAAAATAGAATTGTTCTTTAAGCATGGAATATAGAGCTTTTCCGGCAACCCCGTAGCAACTGCAAGTTTTATTCCATGTTCTTTTAAGCGCAGAAGATAATCAAGGGCATGGGGCAGCAGACCGACATGGTTACTGTATTCCTCGACCGCCATATTATTCCATTCCTCAATAATTCCCTCTACCGTTTCCTGCAATCCAAAAAGATCAATGGTATATTGTGCGGCTTCCTCAAAACTCCTTGCACATATTTCAGTTACATAATTTTCCGGGACGGGAAGATTTCTCTTTTTCAAAAACTGAATATCTATATGCTCCCATACATCCATTGAATCCAGAATTGTTCCATCTAAATCAAAGATTGCCGCATTAAAATCCATTTTTCTTTTCCTTTCCGCAAAATAAATCTTTCAGTTCCGCAGCAGCAGCTTTTATATCAGACTGCGCTATGATGCAGATACAACAGCCAGCCCGTCAATTCCCATGGGCTTGAAACGCCCTGCATTTCCCTTATTGATACCGCCAATAACAACTATCGGCAAAGAAACGGCTGCGCGGATTTTCTGTAATTCTTCCATTGATACAGAATCAGCGTCGGTTTTAGTTCCAGTAGGGAACATTGCGCCAACTCCCAAATAATCTGCACCATCCTGTTGTGCCTGTATTGCTTCTGCAATGGAAGATGCAGATACTCCCAACAGCATATTTTCCCCAATTACTTTGCGGACGGCAGCCGCAGGTAAATCATGCTGTCCAATATGTACCCCCGTAGCCTGCACAGCCATTGCAATATCTATCCGGTCGTTTATGATAAGGGGAATATGGTATTTATCCGTAACCTGTTTCACGGCAACAGCCTGATTGTAAAATTCTAATGAGGACAATTCTTTTTCTCGGAGTTGTATCATTGTGCAGCCTCCTAAAATTGCCTGTTCTACCGCTTCTGTCAGGCTATCGCAGCTCATTAGTTGACGATCAGTAACAAGATAAAGTGTATAATCAAAGTTCATTTTGCACCTGCCTATTCTTTAGATAAACCATGCTGATACAATTCGTAGAAATGGTGCGTCGGGCCACAGCCTTTTCCAATCGCAAGAGAGTGTTCGATTGCCATTGTGACATAAGCCTTTGCAGATTCGACTGCAAGCGGAACACTTTTTCCCTTTGCAAGCTGGGAAGCGATTGCAGAAGAAAAGGTACAGCCTGTCCCATGAGTATTTTTCGTATCAATGCGGGATGTTTCAAAATAGTAGAAATTTTCTCCATCAAATAGGACATCAACAGCATTTCCTATATGATGTCCACCCTTGACAACAATCGCCTTACAACCCATGGCATATATTTTTCTTGCGGCAGCCTCCATATCTGAAACTGTGGAAATCTGCATATCCGCTATTTTCTCTGCCTCTGGAATATTCGGAGTAAGTACATCGGCCAGTGGAATTACTGTGTCTATCAAGGTGGAAACCGCCGTAGGATTCATCAATGGGCAGCCATTTTTGGCATACATAACCGGGTCGATTACGACATTTTGGGGCTTATATTGTAATAGTTTCTTTGCCACCGCTTTCATACATTCTGGTGTAGAAAGCATACCGATTTTTACTGCGTCCACTTCAATATCTTCAAATACGGCGTCAATCTGTTTTTCAATCATATCCGGGGTAATATCTTGGATGTCGATAACACGGCTGGTGTTCTCTGCAACAACAGAAACAATAACACTCATTCCAAATACACCGTGAGCAGAAAAAGTTTTCAAATCAGCCTGAATACCTGCACCTCCGCTGCAATCTGATCCGGCAATGGACAATACTTTTTTCATTTTGCATTTTCCTCCATTCTCTCGTTCCGATAGGCCATCTTCCAAAAAGCAAGCTCTAACAAACTTGCTTTTTCAAAAATATCAGCCAGATACTTTTTATTTGCTACTGATAACCCGGCACATTTATGCTCTGCAAAAGCAGACCATTCTTTGCAGCTTTCTGCATATTGTTCATCCGCATAATCTTTGATAAAGTCCCAATATCTTGACTGTCTGCTTGTAGGAACAGCCGCCAATTTGCGGAATATATAGCTGTAACTTAGCATACAGGGAAGAACCGCCATTAAAATTTCTTCATTCTTTCCATGTGACGCAATCTCAAACATGAAATCAATGTAATTTTGATTTTCAGGCAAAGGGGCGATCAGTTCAATATCATCATCTGTTATGCAAAATTGCTTTAGATAATCCAGCCGCACTTCCGATTCCGTATCATTTACAAAGTTCAGCATGGAGTAGTAAAGCTGAATTTCTCTTAATGTAGCAGCATGAAAAATTGCCTTTCCGTATATGCGGGCATAGTTTTTCAGATAGATACTATCCTGAATCATATATCTCTTGAATTTTTCAAGAGGTAGCTTTCCAGTTTGCACTTCCTGCACAAATGGGGTAGCTGCACATTCTTCCCAAATGGGGATGTTGTGGGTTAAGATGTCTTTCATAAATGCCATGTTTGATCCTCCTAAGATAAAAAAATAGAGCCTCTAAAACAATTAGAAGCTCTTTCAGACGCAATACGAGCGTAAGAAATTGCTTCCCTACGCCGGTATTAGCCGACAGGTCCAGAGGTCAGGTCTTACCTTTTTCAACTTGTTCAGTTCCCTCGCAAACACATATCATATCTTATTCAATTAAAAAAGGACATTCCCAAAACAGAGAATGTCCAAAAAATACGAATCTGTATTCTTCAGCTCCCTGCGTTGGTATTAGCCAACAGGTTCAAAGGGTCAGGTTTTAACCTTCTCAACTACAAGGTAGTCCCCCTGCTTGAGTATTATTATAGTTAAGAAGTCCCCAAAAGTCAAGTCTACGCATTTAGGGCGGTAAAAGTCCACGGAAATCAAGGGGTTTTCCGCATGGTCGGCAGGCAGGTGGATAAAGTTATCCTGTTCTCCTCAAAACGGGGTTCTAAATGCGGAAAAATGGACAAAAAAGAAGCGCCGGACGCAGAGGCTTTGACACCTCCGCGCCCGGCGTTTTGCTTATTCGTCTGTGAAGTGGAACCGCTGCGCCGCAAAGTCGGCGTCACTCATGGTGTCCAACTTATCGGCGGTCTGGCAGGCCAGCGCTGCCATTTCCTTGTCCATGTCCGGCAAAGCTGCCCGGAGATTTGCCGCCGTCCTGCGGCGGTCGGCGTTGTGGTACAGACAGATCAGGTTTTCTTCTTCCACGGTGAAATACATTCCTCATACCTCCATTTCTTTTGATTTTTCCCGCGCCGGGGGCTTCTTTTTCTGCTCCTCCTTGGCGGCGGCAAGCTGCGCCCGGATGGACGGCTTCTTTTGTTTCTGCGTTGTCTTTTGGGTCTGCTTGGGCTTTTTGGCCTCCGCCTTGGTTGCCTCGGCCACATCCAAAAGGGAAATCTGTTCCCCGGCTTTTGCCCTTGCTTCCAGTTCCTCCATAGACGGGGCGTTGTTCATCATGCCGTCGATCATGTTGTAGTTCTGCTCGGTGGACATTTCCGCCGTCTTGATATGGCTTTCTGGCTGGGCGGGGATGGCAAAAGCTCTTGTGCCGTTTGCCATAATAAGATACCTGCCGTCCTCCGACTGGTGGTGGAATCCATACCCGGCGGCTCCATCTGTTCCCGGCTCCTGTCGGTCAGATAGAAACGCCCTCTCGGCGTCTGGATTTGTTCGCCGGTCATGCACTCGTCCGGCGTGAGCTGCTTTTCCGGCTGGGCGAAAAATTCCGGCACCTGCCGGTAGTCGGCCCCCTCGTCCACATAGTAGGCGGTCTGTTTTCCATCCTCCGGAACACCACAATATCCCCCATCGAGAGGGAATGTCCCTTGTAATCGGCGGGATGTTCCATGTTGAAGCGGCGGTAAATCTCGTCCAGTGTGATGTCCTTGTCCAGCGGCGCGGAGTAGATAAGCTGGTAATTCTTCCTGTCCACCGAAAGCCATCCGCCTGCAATTCCTCATAGGAACGATAGCGGAAGTCGCGCCCCTCCGGGCCGGGCGGCACTTGGTAGATGGAAAAGTTGGGCTGCGCCGGGGCCTCATAGTCAGAGGCAACATATTCCTCCACCGTCAGCCCGGCAGCGGCGGCCTCCTGTTCCAGCTCTGCCTCGATCTGTTTTTTGTAGTCCTGCAAGCTCTGGTCGAAGTCGGCAAGCTGCGGCGGCTCCGGCAAGTGGTACTGGCCCTGATTGAGAAGCGGGCGGCACTCTTTTACATAGTCCAAAACCGCGTTGAAATAAGCGGTCTGTTCCGGCGTCAGGGTTTCCCCGGATCGCAGGGGACGCCGGGCCTCCTGCTCCATAGTGGCCAGATTGCAATGCAACTCCATATATGGGACGAACTCATGCAGCAGCATATCCCGCTGGGCCTTGTCCGCCTCCCATGCCTCCGGCCCCTCATGGTGCAGCACATGGTTTTTCCAGCTTTCATCCTGTGCGTAGTATTCGTGATAGCCCCGGATATGCTGGATCAGGGAACCGTCCCCGTCGCCAAAGTCCTGCCGTCCCTCGTAGCTGTCCGGCTGGCCCTGCATGGTAAAATCAATGCGGAACTTGGTCTTGTCGTACCAATGGCCCGTATAGCCCGGCTGCTCCCGTTCATGGCGTCTGGCGCTGTCCAGCTCCTTAAAAACGGCCTCGGCTTCATGCAGCGGCATTTGCTGGCCGTCTTTCAGATGGGGGCTTTCACTCCAAAGGATCGTGACAACCGGCTCCGCTGCCGGATTCTGGGCGATCTGCCGCTTGGCGTTTGCAACGGCAATCTCACTTTCGATCTCGCTTTTCACAAAGGAATCCATCTGGCCCTTTTGCAGCTCATAGCCCTGTTCACACAGGCGTTGATAAGCCCGATTACCTTGTCGTTATCGCCCACGGCCTCGGCATAGGCCACGATCAACTGCCGTTCCTCGCTGCCCAAACGCGGGGCGTTTTTCTCTGCCAGTTCAATCAGAGCGGCAGCCCGGTCAGCCGGGGACGCCTCCGGCATGAACGGCTTTCCATTCAAAAGGTCGTCGATCCCATTCCACGCCTGCGGCTGGGGAATGGCGTTGGCCTGTTCGGTTGCTTCCAGAAAATCATCCAGCCCGTCGCCGGTCAGGGGTTCTATTGTCCCAGCCGGTCGCTCATGGATGGCAAGGATTTCTTTTCCGGCTTCCGCAAGGGACAGGTCGGGATTGTCAAGCTGGCCTCCGTCCAGTTCTTTGTAGTCGGGACCGTACAGCGTGTAATCGTAGCCGGTTTCTGATGTCTGGATATACAGATATTCGCCGCTTTCCAGACGGTAGGCGGCCTCCTGCGGGGCTTTGGCCTGTTCCAGCGTTCCATCCCCGGCAATGGTAAAGCCCTGCGCCTGCGCCGCCTCCTTGGTTCCCTGCGACACTTCGCCGGTGGATTTCAAATCCGCGTCAATGAGGGTTTGCAGCATGGCTTTTACGCTGGCGGTCATTTCCTGCTGTTGCTCCGGGGGCAGCTTGGAAAATACGCTGTCCGGGTCTGGCTGCTCGGCGGCCTGTTCCAGCGGTGCGGCCTGCGGCTGCTCCTGCTGGGCCTGCCGTTCTTTCTGAAGCTGGGCAAGGTGGCCGTCAATGGTGGTAATCAGTTCATGGGCGGTGGCCCGGATGGTTTCAAGGGAGGCTTTCAGCTCTTTCAAGTCCTTGCCGGAACTCCAACCGGCCACATAGCCAAAGGAATAATCGGAGGTGTCCAGCCCGTAGTGCTGCAGACGGCATAGGCCACGCTTTCGGCCTGCACTTCGCGGGTGCGGCTGTCGGGACGGTCGGCCTGCTCAATGGCCGGGGCTTCCGGGTCGATGGCGTGGAGCTTGGAATGGGCGATCTCGTGGATAGCCGTCTTTAGGGTCTGTAATTCGCTCATGCCCTCCTGAATGGCGATCCGCTTTTCCGTCAGGTGGTAGTAGCCGTGGGAACCGCCCGGAATGTCCTCAAAACCAATGGGAACCGGGGAGGTCTGTTCCAGCGCCTTAAAAAATTCCCCGTAGCGTTCCACGCTGCCGGTCAGTTCTTCCACGCCGATAGAGGGCAGCGGTTCTCCCTCGGTCTGGCTCACATCAAAGACGGAAACGATCTTAAAGGCCGGAACCTGTATTTCCTGTACTTCGGTAACAGGCTTTCCGTCTTTTCCCATCACCGGCCTGCCCTGTGCGTCCAGCTTTTGCACTTCCTTTTTTGCCTTGAACGGGGCCGGGGCCAGTATCTTGATGGCCTTTTCGCCTTTCTTCACATTGCGGTGAAAATCGTCCCGCCACTTGTTGTAGCCTGCCACAAGCTGTCCGCCCTGCATGGCGATCAAGAGGGTATTGTTGAAGCTGTAACTGTGGAACTTGGACATGGTGGTGAGATAGGCTTTGTAGCGTTCACTCTCGAAAAGCTCCTGTATGCCGGTTTCCAGCCGGTCGGTGATCTCTTTCATGCGCTCGGCGCTGTTCTGGCCGTTTAAGAGAATGGGGGTGACAGGCTGCGGGGCCTTTGCGGGGGTTGCCGCCTCCGGCTGCACCTTGCTTTCCTCCCGCAGAATTTCCGGCGCAGGATAGGCCATCACCCGGTATTCCTCCGGCACTGGCTGGCCCTCATGGACGCGCTGCCATTCGTCGCTGGTTCGCAGGATATAGCCGTAATCGGTAAAGGTTCCCTGTTCCTCGTTGGCGATAAAACTTCCCAGCCGGTCGGTGTCAATGGCCGGTTTCCACGGGTCGGGAACGACAAACAGCCCGGAATCATTCAGATAATATTCCCCCAGACTGCGGTTGTCCTTGGCGTTGATTAAGACAAAACAATCGGTGTTTTCAGCGTAGTCCAAAAGCTGCCCGATGGTCTGCATTTTCGCCGGGGACTGCATGACGGCGTTCAGCTCCGCAAGCTCCACGGCGTCCAGCTTTTGAAGCTGGGCAGCAAGGAAGTTCAGTTCGTCCACGCTGGCGGTCTTGATTAAGTCCTCCGGCAGTTCCAGCGGTTTTCCCTCCGGGGCGGAAAAGTCGCCAATGAACAAGTCCTGCTGGTTGTCGGCGGTGATATGGATTTCCTTTAAGGTTTCCTGTACCTGTTCGGCGGAAGTCGGCAGGGAAAGCCAGTACCCATGCGGCCCGCCGGTCTGCGCCTCGGCGCGGTTATCAAGAAAAATGGAAAATACTTCGTTCACGGGTTCCCTCCTTTCCGGGGTGGCTGTGGTCTGTTGCGGCTGTGCGGCTTCCTCCTGTGTGGGAAGTGCTGCGGCTTTTGCCGGTTCCTCCCCCTCGATGGTATAGCCGGGGAGCAGGCAGCCATTGACCTTAAAACAGTCGGCGTATTCCTTGGGGATGGCCGGGGAAATTTCGGTAAAGTAATGGTCGTGGGCTTTGATCCGGCCATTCAGGTACTTGTCCAGTTCTTCCCGGCTGGAAAAGACTTTCCGTTCCTGTCCGGCGATCTTTTCCATCGGGTTTCCGTGGGGCGCGTTGGTATAAAGACCCCAGCGGAGCGTCCACGAGTAGGGGACGGATTTTTGGGCGGCGCTGTCATACCGGGTGTTCTCGGAAATGGAGTAATCCATCTGGTAAACCATGTTGCTGCGGATATGGCGGTATTCGTCCGGGGCCTCCCACTGGTTTGCGGTGTGGGTGACGGGAAGCGTCCGGGCATATTCAAGGGCTTTGTCCAGAAACAGGGTTCTTCCGGCCTGTTCCTCCCATGCGGCGGCCTGTTCTTTCAGGCGGTCAAACACTTCCTGTTCTGCGGCGGCGCTTTCCGCCCGCAGGGAAAGAAGCTCCGCAAGGGGCAGCTTTACCATTTCGGAAAGATCGGCCTTGCCGCTTTCAAAGTAAATCCGACGCTCGATCGCATAGTGCTGGCCGGTTCTAAATCGTCGTGGTCGTAGGAGCTGTAAGACATTTTGGGTTCACATCCTTTCTATGGCGGTGATCTGATACAAGGGGTTTGGGGCTTTCCCAAAGAGAAAATCCCCGGCCCGGCAGGTGCGCCGGGTCAGGGATTTTGCCGGGAGTGTGGCTACACTCCCTATGCTTGCTGTTTTTAGTTTTTGCCCCTCTGTTCCACGCGGTAGTTTACATACTTGCCGCCGGTATCGGCCAAAAGCACCGTCCCGTCATAGGTTTTGCCGGTTTTCATGGAGCGCAGGCCCTTTACCTTTGCCTTTCCGTCTTTAAGGAGCGCGGCGGCGATCTTCGGGGTGAACGCCTTGCCCCGTTCCTCAAAAAATCGGTCATTCTTCCACATGACAAACTGGCAGCTTCGGTTTCCGCAGTAGTAGTTCTTTTTGCCCTCGTAGACGCTTTCCCCGCAGCGCGGACATTTGCCGATAACCACACGCTCGGTTTGAAACAACTTCTGCGCGTCCTCGCTGATCTGGGAGTAGCCCACGATCAGGCCCCTTGTCATTTCTGCAATGCCAGCCATGAAGCCCTCCGGGTCGGCCTGCCCCTTGGCAATGGCCGTCAGCTCCGTTTCCCACTGTGCCGTAAGCTGGGGAGAGGTCAGCACCTCCGGCAGCACACAGGCAAGGTTGTGGCCATCCTTGGTGGGAAGTAGCTGTTTGCCCCTGCGCTCCACAAAGCCCATCTGCACCAGCTTTTCTAAAATGGAGGCGCGAGTGGCCGGGGTTCCCAATCCCTGCCGCTCGGCGTCCTCCGGCAGATCATCCGCACCGGCGCGCTCCATAGCGGAAAGCAGGGTATCTTCCGTGTAGGATTTTGGCGGTGCGGTGAAATGCTCGGTGACGGCGGCAGTTACCTTATCAAAGGTCTGTCCCTCGGTGATCTCCGGCAGTTCACGCGCAGGCTCCGGGGCGGTGTCGTCGGCGTCTGTTTTGAACGACGCCTTAAAGCGGCGGTCAAGTTCTTTCCAGCCGGGGGTCAGGATGGTTTTTCCCTTGGCGGTAAAGGTGTTCCCGGTACAGGTGAATGTAGCGGTGACAGCTTCATACACATGGGGTGCGGCCACGGCGCACAGCAGCTTGCAGCACACAAGGGACAGCAGTTTCTTTTCGCCCTCGGCCAGCCCGTCAAAGCCTTTCTGCACAAATTCCATTGTCGGGATAATGGCGTGGTGGTCGTTCACCTTTTTGCTGTTCAGCACCCGGCCAAACTGCGGGGACAGGTCAAGCCCCGCCGCAAAGGAAAGCAGCGGCCACAGGCCGGACACAAGGCTTTCCGCCGTTGGCAGCATATCATCGGTCAAATACTGCTGTCGGTGCGGGGATAGGTCAGCAGCTTCTTTTCGTAAAGCTGCTGGGCATAGTCAAGGGTCTGCTTGGCGGTAAATCCAAACAGGCGGTTTGCCTCCCGCTGCAAGGTAGTGAGGTCATAGAGGCGGGGCGGCTGCTCCGTCTTTTTCTCACGCTTCACCGATACACAAACGGCCTGCGCCGTTTCACAAGCAGCTTTCAGGGCCTTGGCGTCGGCAGCGTTTCCCATGCGTTCACTGGCCGCTCCATGCCGCCCGCCGCGATCTGGACGATGTGGTATTTCTCTTTCTGAAAGCTGCTGATCTTGGCCTCCCGGTCAACCAGCATTTTCAGGGTCGGCGTCTGGACACGGCCCACGGTCAGGGTCTTGTGGTAGAGGATGGAGAAAAGTCTTGTCGCGTTGATCCCCACCAGCCAATCCGCCTGCGCCCGGCAAAGGCCGACTGATACAGGTTGTCGTAGTCAGCCCCCGGTTTCAGGTGGGCGAAGCCGTCCTTGATGGCCGCGTCTCCATGCTGGAAATCCAAAGGCGCTGAAACGGTTTCTTGCAGCCTGCCATCTGGTAGACGAAACGGAAAATCAATTCCCCCTCGCGTCCGGCGTCGGTGGCGCACACAAGGCCGGTGACATCGGGGCGCGCCATCAAAGAACGCAGGGTGTCAAACTGCTTTTTCTTATCGTCGGGAATGATGTACTGCCATTCCTGCGGCAGAATCGGCAGGTCGTCATAGCGCCATTTTTTGAAACGCTCGTCATAAGTCCCGGCGTCGGCAAGGGAAACAAGGTGGCCGATACACCAGCTCACCAGATAGCCGTTCCCCTCCATGTAGCCGTCCTGTTTCTTGTCCGCGCCGATCACACCCGCAATGCTGCGGGCGACGCTTGGTTTCTCTGCAATTACTAACTGATAGCTCATACTTCATCCTCCTCATTTCCATCTTCACCTGTCATATCCTCGTCCGGCTCCGGGGCTTCGTCCTCGTCGTCCTCGTCCTCTCCAAAGTCATACTCGGCCAGATCGTCATTGCCTGTGGTGTCAACTTTTTCCTTTTTGAATTTCAGGAAGTAAAGGGCTGCGCCGCCGCCCAACAGCACCACCACAAAGAACACCACAAGGCGCCCATGCCGCTTGGCTTTTCCTCCTGCGGCTTTTCTTCCTCCGGCTGGGGCTTCGGCTCTGGCCCGTTGCAGGCGGTCAGGTTGTTTTTACAGACCGGGCAAGCCGTATTGACGGCCCCGGCTTGACATTTAGCCGTACAGTTGCAGACCTCCGGCTCTTTTTTTCCGTCCTCCAATAAGGCTTGCAGGTCGGCGTCGTCCACTTGGTTGAGGAAATGCACCGCTGTTTCCTTGTCCTCGTTGGCCCGGTCGATCAGGATATAAAAATAATTCCCGGCCTTGGTGGTGACGGTGATAAGCTGCTTATCCCCGAAAAAATCATCCACCAGCGTAGCGTTGCCCTGCGGGGTGACGGGTACGCCCACCGGCTCCATGCCGCCGGTGGTAGGTTCTTCGGTTTCCTCCGGCACTTCTGCGGGGGCCTCGGTGGTTTCCGGCAGCGGCACAGGGTCAGGGTCAGCGCCCCCGGCGTAGGCGGTAACAGAAAAAGACGCCATACAAAGCGCAGCGGCCAGTGTTGCGGTGAGGGTACGGAACCATTTAGATTTCTTCATGGGCGCTGTCCTCCTGTTCAAAGTCCGGGATCGGGGCCGGGGCCGCCTGCAACGCGCCGCCGCGCACAAAGGCGGCGAACTCTTGTGGGGTCATGTTGAGGCCGCGCACAAGCTGGACGATCTGCAAGTTTTCCTGTTCGGTCTTGGCCGCTTCCAGCTCCCGAAGCTGCTTTTGCAGCTCCGCGATCTTGCCCTTGGTTTTCTCAATATCCTTTTCAATGCGCTCCAATTTGTTCATTGCCATAGTCAAAAACTCCTTTCTGGCGTTTAAGCAAACGCCCGTAACAATAAAAATGCTGCTGCCAGTAGCTTGAATTGAGGTTTGTGTAGGAAATGGGGTCGCCGCAGTGCAGCATGACCGAATTTCCCACATACAGCCCCACATGGGACATCCCGGCAGTGTCGTAAGTGCCGACGAAAAATACAAGGTCGCCGGGCTTGGCCTGCTCCGGGGAAACGGGGGTGCAGATGTTGTAAAGCCCCTGCGCCGTCTGGCGTCCCACATTCCAGCCGGAATGATTGATAACCCAGCTAATGAAGCCGGAACAATCAAAGCTGGTGCTTGGGGAGCTGCCGCCCCACACATAGGGATAGCCCACATACTTTTCCGCCTCCGCGATCATGGCGGCAAAGGCTTCGTCCTTTAGCGCCTCCGGGGGGATTTCATAGTAGGTCGGCTCTTTCGGGGTGGAGGCGTGGGGATAGCTGCCGTTGGGAAACAGGTCTGGCCGGTTGCCCAAAGTCTGCATATAGGCAGCATAAAAGCCCATCTGTTCCTCGGTGAGAATGTAGATGGGCAGGTGGGACAGGTCAAAGTTTTCCAGCTTCACATTACAGATATAGTAGGTGTAGGGGACTTCCACAGTGTAGGTGTTTCCCTCGCTGTCCGTCCTCGTTTCGGTGCGGTAGCGGGTTTCCGTTTCGATGGTCTGGGTCAGGATGTACTGCTTTTCAAAGAGCATGGCAAGGTCGCCCTGTACCTCTCCCAAAGTGAACACGCCGTTATGCAGCGCGGAGAGGATGGAGGTCAGCACATAGGGTCATGCTTGATCTCGTCCAGATCGAAACGGTATTCGTCATAGCCGGGGTGCAGGCTTTCGTAGTTGTCAAGTTCATGCTGCAAGTCTGCTTCCAGCGCGGCATAGGCGGCTTCGGCCCCCAGCATATCGCTGTCCTCGGAGAGATAGGAAGTGGCGGCAAGGCCCGTCCCGGTGCTGCCAAACATGGCGGTGCAGGATTGCAGGCCGCCCATCACCAGCAGGAGCATAAGGCCCACGCCGCCGACGATCAGCGCCCCTTTCCAGTGCCGGGCGGCAAAGGACGCGGCCTGTCTGCTTTTCTCTGCGGCTTTCTTGGCTGCGGCAGCCGTGGTCTTGGCGGTGCCTGCCGCCCCCTGTGCGGTCTGACCCGCCGCCCTTGCTGCCTTGGCATATTCCCGTTTGATGTGCTGTTTCTGCCAGAACGGGAAACGGGTTCTTTGCCGCCTGCGCCAGCTCCGGGTTGTCCCGCAGGATTTTTGATACGCAAACTCGGCGTTGGCGGCGATGGACTTTCGCTCGGCCTTGGCGGCGGCCCGGTAGGGTTTGAGCTTGTGGCGATGGACGTCGCTGCGGATCATGCGGCCCGCCTGCCGTTCCGCCAGTTCCTCCCCCTTGTGGCCGCCCTCCACGCCCACATTTTCGTGTTCTACCTCATGGATTTTTCCGTGGAGGTAAAGCCCGGCTTCCTGTATGGGACGGCTGGCCGGGTTTGGTTTGAGCTGGGGAGGGGCTTTCTCCACCTTGTCAAAATACAGCCTGCTTTTGGCCTTGCCCTTGGCCTCGTCATAGACGGTTTCCTTGGTGACGACGCGCTTTTTCGGCAGAGCTTCTTTGGCCGCTTCCAGCTTATCCGCCCGTTTTTCTGCCTTTTTGATATACGGGGCCAGCTCCGGGGAGGCCCGTTCCTCGGCGGTAAACTGCAACCGGGAAACAGGACCGGTGGCCTGCGCCACAGTTTCCCCGGCGTCCTTGGCCACTTTCTTTGCCTTGTGGCGGTCGTGCAGTTCATCCGCCCGTTCCAGTATTTTTTCCGCCGCCCCCTCCGGCTGGGCGGTGTATTCCTGCTCGGCCTCCCGGCTGGACACATTGAGCTTTCGCCGGTGGTCTGGTTATCCAGCGTCAGGCCGTCGCGGGTCATGTGCTGCGTTACCTTGTCGCGGGGTTTTAAGGGTTCCATGACTTCACCTCCTTGTGCCTCATACCGTCGCCCCCTCGCCTAACCGGGTCGTCATGATCTGGTAGATCTGGGTGTTTTTCGGGATGGGGTTCTTAAAGGGCAGGATCACATTTTCGTAAATGAGAAGCCCCTCGCCGGGTTCGGAATTGTCCACATACCGTAATTGCTGGGGCGAAATGTTCAGCCGTTCCGCAAGGATTTTGCGGTCGCCGCTGGCCTGATTGAGCAGGCAGATAAAGTCGCTGTTTTCCAAAATGTTCTCAATTTCCGGGGAGGAAAGCAGGTCTTTTACATTCTGCGTCGCACCTGTGGGAATCCCGCCCCACTTACGAAAACGCTTCCAAATCTCGCAGGAAAAGGCCGCCGTCTGTTCCTCACGCAAAAGCAGGTGGAACTCATCACAGAAATACCATGTCGCCTTGCCCTTGCTGCGGTTTTGGGTGACGCGCCCCCAAATCTGGTCTTGGACAATGAGCATACCGATTTTCTTTAGCTGCTTGCCCAGCTCCTTGATGTCAAAGGCCACAATGCGTTTTGAATGTCGATGTTGGTTCTGTGGTTGAACACATTTAGGCTGCCGGACACATACAGGTCAAGGGCCTGCGCCACCCGGTCGGCTCCGGGATATGCTGGTCTAACAGGGCTTTGTGCAGGTCTGCAAGGATGGGCATATTTTCCGGCTTGGGGTCTGCCAGATAAGGCCGGTAGATCACCTGTACCGCCCGGTCGATCACCGTCTTTTCAATGGCTTCCAGCCCGTTCTTGCCGCCCATGACAAGCTCACAGAACGACAGCACAAAGTCGGATTTCAAGGCCAGCGGGTTTTCATCCTCGGAGTAGTTCAGGTTGATGTCCAGCGGGTTCACATAGTTTTTGCTGGTAGGCGACAGCTTCACCACCTGCCCATGCAGACGCTTCACAAGGGGGTAATACTCGGCCTCTGGATCACAGATATACACATCGTCCGGGGTGCAGAGGAACACGCTCAAAATTTCTGATTTACAGCTCATACTTTTGCCGCTTCCCGGTGTCCCCAGCTTTAGCCCGTTGGGACACCTCGCCCGTTTGCGGTCGAGCATAATCATGTTGCCGGTCTTGGCGTTGATCCCGTAATACATGGCGTCGCCGCCCTGAAAAAGCTCCTGCGTCACAAAGGGGACGAACACGGCCACGCTGGAAGTCGTCAGGGAGCGTTCAATCTGGATGTGGCTGGCCCCCAGCGGCAGGCTGCTCATAAGCCCCTGTTCCTGCTGGTAGTCCAGCCGCACAAGGGAACAGTTGTACTTCTGTGCGATCCCAGCAGCCCAGAACACATCGTTTTCCAGCTTTTGCCGGGTGTCTGCGGTGTTCAGCACCAAAAAGGTAAGCTGGAACATCCGTTCATTCCGGCTCTGCAAGGTCTTTAACAGCTCCTTGGCGTCCTGCCCGTAGGTGGCAAGGTCGCTGGGAAGTATATCCATGTCGTAACCACTTCTTACCGCCCGTTTCTGTTCCTGAATCTTCATGCGTCAAGGTCGGTGATCTTGCGCTTGACCGTCTTAATGGCGTCGCTCTGGTCGATGGCCTGCACATGGAGGTTCACCACAATGCCGTTTTCTGTGTTGAGGAAGTCGGCCAGCATTTCATCCGACAGCTCCGGGGAGAGGATTTGCAGGAAGCTCACCGCCCCGTATTTGCCGCCCAGCCCGAACATCCGGCATTGCCGAAGCGGAACGAGGACGGGGCGATAAAGTCCTTGGTGGAAAGCCCCGACGGGGCAAGCCACTTCCAGTCAAAGGAGAACGGCTCCCCGTCCGGGTGGAAAATGCTGTGCATGACTTCCAGCCGCTGCTTGGCGTCCAGTCCCCACGCGGAGGCCCCCATGCTCTTGAAATAGCCCAAAAGGTCGGTTTCGATCCGGCGCAGTCTGGCGCGGGCCATTTTCAGGCTGTCCGCCTCGATGGTGTAGGTCATAAATTTCCGCTTCATCAGGCCGTTGTTCCCGTTCACAAGCTGGTCTTGCAAAATGTCGGAATACTCGCTGCGGATGTCGTCGAAGTCGTCCCCCTGCGCCCGGATTTCAAAGCTCTTGGCGTACTGCTTGGGGTCGATCTTGCGGTTGATAAAGGAAAACTGCACATGAATGGAGGCGTCCAGATAGTTGTAGAGGTCGCACAGGTTTTCAAAGATGGCGGTCTTGGTGTCCGCCTGCGCCAGTTGGTAGCTGATGTCCGTAAACTCAATGCACTTGGAAAAGGTGCGGGGCGTTACCCGGCATACGCCGTCCTGATACATGGCCTCATAGGGAATACTGGCCTGTGCCGAATGGGGCTTGCCGTCGCCCTTATACTTTCGGATGACGGTCTGAATCTCTTTCTTTTCGGCGCGGGTGAGCTTGACCGGCGCTTTTGCGCTCGTTTCGTTCTTTTGCTTTTTGGACAATGGCGTTGACCTCCTTTTCCATTTGGGATTGCCGCACAAGGGCGGTATAAGCGTTGTTGGTCTGATAGGGCCGTTCCTTGGGCTGGATGAAGCAGCACTCGACGATCTGGCGCACCACCACTTCAAGGGGCTGGCCGTGTTTTTCGTAAAGCGCCAGCAGAAAGCCCGGCAGCATGGCGAACACCATAATGAGTGCCGCCGCGCTGGTCGGGACGCGGCCCCGGATCAAAAAGAAAAGCGGGACGCCAATAAGCAGCGCACCGCCAAAACAAATGAGCTGGCGTTTCGTCAGCCCGAATACTACCTTGGATTTGACCTTGGTTAAATCCTTGGGGACAGTTACATAAGCCATAAAAAGTCACCTCGTTTCTGGTACGGACAGGGAAAAATCGCTGTCCACTTCATTGCCCCACACATCCCAGCCGGGGATTTTCTGTCTGGCAAACAGTTCTGCGCGGGGCAGGTCGCCCGCAAGCTCTATGATTTTCTCACGGGTAATGTCTGGTTTCTTGCTGTGTTCCTCCACCGGGGAAATGATAAACTGATGGACGCTTTTGGAGTAACGCTTGGGATGACCCCGCTTGGCAAGCAGGCAGATTTCCGCGTTTCCTCTCGTCCAATAGCCCAGCCCGTAAAACCATGTGGGGCTTTTGCGGTTCAATTTCAGCCAGACAAAGGCTACGGTCTTAAAGGAAAAGCCCCATGCCTTAATCAGACGCAGCGCCTCCGGGAGCTGGGGGAAAGTCGCCCACAAAAACAAGAGGCAGTCTTTTTCCGCCAGCGTTTCCACCGGCAGGGCGCACAGCTCGTCAATGCTCATGGTGGGATAGTGATGTTCCGCCGCCCCTGTCCGTTTGCACTCATATCGCCACGGCGGGTCGGCGTAAAGGATGTTGTAGGTTTTCTTTTGTGTTTCTTTGATGGTTGGTATTCCTCCTGTCTGTCAATGTGCGGTAAATACGGCTTTCGATATGCTGCCGGTCTTGAACAGACAGAAGCAAAGCAAAACGGTATAGCCCATACAGCCCCAGATTGCGCCGGATATGTCGTCGGCGGTTCCGATCTGCTGGATCAGCACCGCATAAATCCCGACAACCACCATGATTAAAAAGGCTTGGAAGCCCAGCGCAAGCAGGGATTTCAAGTAGTTCTGGCCCATGCCGCGCCACTCTGCATTGCCCAGCGTGGCAAGGGGGATCGGCCCCAATGCGGTCACGGCGTAAATTTCAATCATTCTTCCATAGGTCACAAGGAAAATGCAGATGGAAAGAATGTTCATCGTCAGCCCCACAACAAGGGTCTGGAACCACAGGCCCAGCAGCGGCCCGATGTCCATTGCTTCAAGGCGGCTTTCCAGATCGGGCAGCAGCGTGTCAAAATCAATGCTGGTATCTCCGATAATCACCCCGGCGCTCTGGTTGACGACCTGCTGGGTGGCGTCAAACACGCCCATGACGATATTCCATGTGTTCGTCACAATGAGGATGGCAAAGGCGCTTTTGAAAATCCAGCGGAAGAACATGGAGCTGTCGAAGTCGTGCATATTGTTCTTTTCCACAATCATGTCGATCAGCTCATAGCACATCACAAGGGCGAGAATGGCCGCCGCAATGGGGACGATCACCGTTTCGGACAGGTTTTGCAGCATGGAGAAAATGCCGCCGTTCCAGTCCTGCGGGGTACTGCCCACATCCGACGCGATTTCCCCGACTTTGGTATTGACCGTGTTAAACAGGCCGGACAGGTTGCCCATGATACCGTCGATCAGGATTCCTTTGATCCATTCCCCGATTAAATCACCGATCATGTGGGGACACCTCCTTTCCCCGCGCCCTCCCAGATCAGAGAGGGTGCGGAGGGTTTTCTAAGGCACATGGGGGTTATCCCAGCAGCCCGGACAGCAGCGGAACAAGGGTCATACCGATCAGGGCAACGCCACCTCCGGCGACAAGCTGCTTAATTCCCTGTGACTTTGCTTATGTGTGATAAAGAAGTAATAGAAGTGTAAAAAATTTTGCCGTTCCTATCCGGCACATGAGGTATGTCGGATAGGTCGGGCGGTTAGGTGTCGGGCAGTTCTACCTTGCCGACAAAAGAATAATAGATTTCGATTTCCTGTCTGCGTAACTTGCCCCGGCGTTTCCCGTCAAGGGCAACGCTTTCATGGACAACGATTTTCTCCACAAACTCCCGCAGCAGAGTAGGGTAAGTTCTTCAATGGTAGTGTGCCTGCGTACCACATTCATAAACTTTTCAGCGTTTGCGGTGGCTTCCTGCGCTTTGGAAAGTTCTTCCCGCAGTCTGGCGGCACGTTCTTTCAGTTCTTTCTGCTCGGCTTCATAGTCTGCCGACAGCTCTGTGAAACGCTCGTCCGATATGCGCCCGGTTACGCTGTCCTCATACAGCCGCTTGAAGATAGCAGATAACTCGGCTATGCGTTTCTCGGCGGCTTCCAGCTCCTTTTTCTTGGCGGCGTTCCTGCGTCTGTCCCCGTCCTCATTCTGCTCGATTAAAAGCTTCATAAACCGGGCTTCATGCTTTGCCGCATAGCTGGTAACTTTCCGCAGATTGGAGAGTACGCCAGCGGTCAAGAGGTCAGTGCGGATAAAGTGCGCTGTGCAGTCGGCGGTGCGTTTCTTGTAGCTTCCGCAGATATAACAGTCCTGCTTGCGCTTGTCCGTCTGGTATCGCTGCTGGTACATGACGCTGCCGCAGTCGGCACAAAAGAGTATGCCGGAGAACAAGCCCACTTCGTCATAACGGTTGGGGCGTTTGCGCTGCTTGCGTAACTCCTGCACCCGTTCCCACGTTTCCCGGTCAATGATAGGCTCATGGTGGTTCTCAAAAACCGCCTGCTTTTCCGGGGGATTTTCTATGCTGTGTTTCAGCTTGTAGGACGGCTTCTCGGTCTTAAAGTTTACCAGACAGCCCGTATATTCCCGGTTTTCCAGCAGATGAACCACGGTATTGGTCGCCCACTTGCACTCATAGCCGGGGTGGTAGCGGCGGGTGCTGCCCGTCCTGCGGTATTCCAGCGTCCCCGGCGTGGGGATTTGCTGCTCGGTCAGCATACGGGCTATCTTGGTCGGACCGTTCCCGGCAAGGCAAAGGCTGTAAATCTGCCGTACCACCGGGGCGGCTTCCTCGTCAATGATAAAGTTTTCGTCCTCGTCCATGAGGTAGCCATAGACGGGCTTGCTTGTGATGGGCTTTCCGCTCATGCCCTTAGAGCGTTTTACTGCCTTGATTTTCTTGCTCGTATCTCTCACCAGCCATTCGTTAAAAATGTTCCGCAGCGGGGCAAAATCATTTTCCCCCTGTGCGCTGTCCACTCCGTCATTGATAGCGATGAAGCGGACACCTTTCTGTGGGAAAATCATTTCTGTGTACATTCCCACCTGTAAGTAGTTTCGCCCTAACCTCGACATATCCTTGACGATAACTGTCCCGACTTTCCCTGCTTCAATGTCTGCAAGCATGGCTTGAAATCCGGGTCTTTGAAAGTTCGCACCGGAATAACCGTCGTCGGTGTACCAGCGCAGATTAGAAAATCCATTCTGTTTGGCATAGGTTTCCAAAATCCTCTTTTGGTTGGAAATGGAATTGCTCTCGCCTTGCAGCTCGTCCTCATGGGACAGTCTTGGGTAAAGGGCGGTAATGAGTTGCTGGGTGGTCTGTCTTAACATAAATTCCTCCGTTTCCGACAGCCAGCCCCACTATTCCGTACCTTGATTGTACACATGGGGCGGCTGTCTGTATAGCGGCAAAAGCGTCAAATCTGCTTCTTTACGGTCGGTAAAAATGACGGTTTTTCAATCAGGCTTATCACAGGTCAAATATCCGGCGGCGGCTTCTGCTTCCAGCACTTTCATCATCTTGTCAGCGGCGGTGTCGGTCGCCCCCTCCTTGAAAAAGCCAGACACCACAAGGATTGTGTTGCCTATCCTCGTTTCGGTCACGCAGTCCGGGCGGCGGGCAGGGCGTTTGTTTCTCTGGGTGTCGGTCATAGGCAAATCTCCTTTCCGGCAAGCAGCCGTTTCAGCTGTTCCATTTTTCCCTGTGCGGCGGCTTTCCTCAAATTCTCCCGGTAAAGCAGAGAGGGGAACACATTTCAAGCAGGCGGTCATAAATCCGGGCGTGGGCGGTGTCCTCCGGGTGCTGCAATTCCTCCAGCGTGAGGTTGGTCGTCACAATCAGCGGCTTCCTGCTCCGGTAGCGGCTGTCAATCACATTGTAGACCTGTTCCAGACCGTATTCTGTGCCACGCTCCATTCCAAAATCGTCAATGATGAGCAGGGGGAAGCTGCAAAGGCGGGAAATATATTCGTTCCTGCCCGCAAAGCTGGCGGCAAGGTCGTTTAATATTGCTGCAAAGTTTGTCATGCACACCGGGACTTCCTGCTCCATGAGGGCGTTTGCAATACACCCGGCAAAATAGCTTTTCCCAGTGCCTACCCTGCCCCACAAGAGCAGCCCGTAGTTCCCGTCCTTTATCTGTTCCCAGCGTGCCACATATCCGGCGGCGTTCTTCATCTGCGGGCAGCTGCCGTTATCGTTGGCAAATGTCCAGTCCTGCATGGTCTTGTCTGTAAAGCCCTGCCGTTTCAGCCGTTCCACCGTTTCAAGGTGGCTGCGCCGCTTCTCGGCGGCTTCCCGTTCCTTACGGGCTGCCCGCTGGCAGTCGCACTCTGACGGGTGGCGGTCACGCCCGAAAAAGGTCTTGCCCTCCGGGAAATAGGCTTCTTTGGGTTTCCGGCATTTGCCGCAGTATAAAAGCCCGTCCTCCCCGGTGTAATCCTCCGGCTCGGCTGTGGTGTCGGTCATAGGCAGTATGGTGTTGTGGATTGTATCGGTCATAGGCTTTCTCCCTCCTTGAATGAATAGTCCGGTATGCCTTTCTTTGGCTTCTCTTTGGCAGCGTCCTCCTGCGCCCACTTGTAAATGGTGGCTGCATGGCTCTGGTACTGCTTCCCGGTGGAAGCGATGTGGCAGGAAAGGCGGTCAAGGTAATACTCCCACTTGCCGGGGAAGTCCTGTTCCAGCTCCAAAAGTTCTGTGTCAGAAAGAAATACATTTTTATATCTGCCATAAGCGGCGGGGGGCTGCCCCTCACTCGCTCCTTTTGTTTGGCTCTCTATTAGGTTGTTTATATTAGTTTGGTTAGGGGACGGTTTTCCGACCGTCATAAGGTCAGTTTTCCGGCTGTCAGTTGGTCGGTTTCCCGCCCTTATGAGGGGCGGTTTTCCGTCCGTCAGTTGGTCGGAAAACTGTACCACTGGGATAGGCGGCACTTTCACATACAGACGGTTGGCGGCAGAAAAGCCCGTCCGTCTGCGTTCCAGCAGCCCGGCAGCGTCCAGTTCGTTCAGTGCGCCCTTTATGGTGGTGCAGCCTTTATCCAGCATTTCCGCTATCTCTGCTATGGGGTAGACAATGTATGTCCGTCCCTCGCTGTCCTGCCAGCCGTTCTTCTGCGAAAGGGTGGAACGGTCTAACAGCAGCGCATATAACTCTCTTGCGGTGTGGGATAGGTCTGTTTCCAGCAGGAAACGGGGGTAAGGCAGGTAAGCGGGCAGCTCCGTTCCTGCGGTCATATAATCAGCGATAGGGTTCACCTCCTTGTGGTGTCTGTCTGTGGGTTCTGTTACGCTTTTAGGGGGCGTTTTTAAGGGAAAAGGATAAATGTATCACGCACCCTTTGACACCCTCCAAAAAAGCCTTGATTTATGCGGGTTTGAAATGCCCTAAAGCGTGACATTTCTCCCTTTGTTTCCGCTTCCGTTTGGCGGCGTTTATCCGCTTCATGCGTCCGGCGCAGTCCGGGCAGTATTTCCCCCGGTTGGATTTTGGGAAGAAGAACGCCCCGCAGACAGCGCAGCGTTTCCGGCTTCCCCGGCGCAAGAGGGCGGCTTCCAGTGCTTCATCAAGGGGCAGGACAGCGGCGGTAAACCAGCGGCAGAGCAGCGAATAGCTGATACTCTGTACACACACGCAAGGCTCGCCGTCCTCCAACAGCAGGCAGTTCCCGCTGTCATAGTTGCAGCACTCATGCACAAGGCGGCGGGCTGCCCGGTACTGGCGGTAGTCCATGCGGGGGATATTACCGTTCATGGCTCTGCTCCTTTCTGCGCTGCGGCTCGCTCCGGCGTAAAATCTGGTCGATATTGCCCTTGACAGTCTGCAAGCGGCGGTACTCCTCCCGTTTTGCCCGGTAATCGTTGTAGCCGCTGTTTTTCTCTTTGATAAGGCTTTCAATCTCTGCTTGCAGGGATTTATAGCTCGGCAGCTTGGAAATGCCGTTCTCCCTGAAATAGCGGGCGGCTGCGTCTGCTATGATAAAGTCACTTTCATGCTTCTGACGGTAGGCTGCTTTTGCTTTGGCGTTTTTCTGCTGTTTCAGCCCGTCCCGGACAGGGCGGGTCTTGGAATAGGCAAGCACCTGCCGTTGCAGCTCCTTTTTCCCGTTCAGCGTCTTTTCCACCTGCTTCAACCACGCAAGGCTTTCCTGCATGGCGGCATAGGCGGCAGAACAGGCTTCGTCCAGTTCCTCCGGGGAGGAAAAGCCGTACTGCTGATAGGCGGTAACGGTAGCTGCCATTTGCTTTAGGTTGTGCTTTGCCGCCCAGCGGTCATAGCCCACGCCCTTGCCCTCGGCTCGCTTGGCTTCCCGGTCAACCATGCGCTGCAAGGTGTTGTCTGCCGGGGTGGTTTTTGCAGCTTTTTCCCCTTGTAACGGCTTTTTAACTGCGGCAGGGTATTCGGGTATGGCTTTGGTCTGTTCGGCAGCTCTGTGGGCGTTCTGCGTGAGCAGGGCAAGGACAGCAGCCTTGTCAAAATCGTCCCCCAGCTTTCGGGCTGTGATAGGCTTTGTCCTGTCCGGCGTGAGGTAGGAAAGCCGCCCCCGGCTCTCCTTGACGGTCACACCCTCCCGCAGCAAAAGGGAAGAAAACTCGTCAAAGCTGCCAGCTTGGGAAAGTGCCTGCCGTATCGTCCGGCGCAGCTTCGCCTTGTCCGTTTCAAACTTGGTGGGCTTGGTCGGCTGTCCGGCGGCTTCTCTGGCGGCGTTCTCTTTGTCAAGGGCAAGCTGCCCTTTCTTTGCCGCCCAGTATTCCCGTTCGGTTATCCGTTCCTTGCTGCCGTTCAAGAGGTCGATTTGGTAAAGCCCCTCCCGGTGGCACATTTCCATGACTTCGCTCTTGAAATATTCCATAGCGGCGTTGGTGCAGCGGTGCTTGCAGCCCTCCAGCGTGTCGGCTGGTCTGTCCATGTAGGGCAGAAGCGGGACTTCGTAAATCCGCAGGGAGTTGATGACGATATGCACATGGATATTCCCGCTGTGGTTATGCCCGTCCGGGTGGGTGCAGATTAGGCTTGGTGTCCGGGGAAATGCTCCTTGCAGAACTGCTCGCCCAGCTCCTGCGCCCGGTCTACGGTCAAGCCGTTGTCTGTCCCGTCCCGTGGGTCAAAGCTGATGATATAGTGGTGGCTTTTCACATCTTCCCGTTTTTGGTTTTTCTCATAGCGGAGATTGGCTCGCATACAGGCAACAGCGAAATCCTCGCCCCCGCAGTTGAGGGAAGAAATGCGGTAATCCTCCCTCGGTATCAGCCGCCCGTTTTCATCAAGGGTGGCTTTCATGGTAAACTCGTCATGCTCAAATGTGAGATAGGCTTCCGCTGCGCCATAGTCGGCGTTTTTAGAGCTGATATGTTTGAATGTTGCCAACAGCGTCACCCACTTTCTGCAAGACTTCAAACTTTAGGGCAGCAAGGTCGGAAACCGCCGCCCGTACCTCCCCGGCAAGCTGCGGATAGGGACTGTGCCACTCGTTCAGCGTCCGGGCTATCTGGTTTAAGTTGCCGCCGATCCTCCGTATTCGGCGGTCAGCTTCCCGACAGCGGCAAGCAGCTCGTCATTGATGGGGGAAACGGTTATGATGGGGCGTATGGCTGCCCCGGTTATGGCTTGCCGGATAAACTCGGCTTGGCTCATGTGGTAAGCAGAAAGCCGCTGGGCAAACTCGGCGTATTCTTCCTCGGTCATGCGTGTTTTGACTACCCGGCTGCGGTGCGGCGTGTTGTATCGTTTCATAGGTGGTTGACCTCCTTTCTGTGCGTGGTGTCCTCTCACTAATAGGAGAAAAACAGGGTGTGAAGCGGAACTGTTTTTGAAAAATCCGAAAAATATTTTGAGGGGTTTTTCAGCGGCGCAAGCCGCATAAGCAGGGTTTGGGGAAGGCACTCACAAGATTCCCGCAGGGGCAAAATGAGCGATAAGCGAATTTTGGCACCTCGTAGAATCTTGCTCTAAGAAACTGCCGGCCTGCCGTTCACTTGCTACTGCCACTTTTTCAGAAAATCTATAACCAGCTTTTTTTATAAAAGGCTGCGGGCTGGCGTTTTTCCCTTACTCCCTACAAACCACAAAAGAGCAGAATGGACGGACTTTCCGGCAAGAACTTTTCCGGCGGCTCGGTCTTTCCCGACAATAAGGCGTTTCGGAAGCTGCGTTTTGCCCGCTGTCTGAAAAAAATGGCAGCCTTTTTTGGTTTCACTGTCTAATACGGAACTTTGGAAATTTGCCAAAAATGGGCGCAAAAAAGCAGCAAATCTTTTTCGGATTTACTGCTTCATGTGCCGCTGCGGTGCGGCGGGATGGATATTCAGTTGGAATAAAAGAGGATGGTGGTACTTTAGTCTATCGACTCTTTACTAACTATTAGGTAATCTTGAAAGATTTTCCTTGAATTTATCTAAAGAATGTTCATTGTTTCCCGCAAAAATAAGTGGAATTGTATATTCATATGATATGCCATTTTCATAGTCCGATAATTGTATTTTTATAGTATCATCCCTCTCATCTTTAGGTGCTATATATATGAATGAATTTTTATTTATATCAGATATTTTCCCTTTTTCAGAAGAAACAGTATAACCCCAGTCTGTTAAATTTGTCTTTATTGTAACTTCTGTTTCTGTTTCTTTTCTAGTCTGCAATGCTGTTTTATCGATTTGGATATCAAAAGGAGTCGAACCTAACAATTCACTGTTTATATTTACAAGTTCTTCTCCATTTGTTTTAGAAATATTAGATTCATCTTCATAATTTTGTTGAGATTCATCTTTTGGTGTTTCTCTGTTACATCCTAATAAAAAGCATAAAATAATTAGTACTAATACAGAAAGTTGTTTTTTTTGCATTTATTTCTCCTTTCATATTATCAAAGAAAGCACTGAGAGTACTTTCAAGAAATTTTGAAATATTCTCAATGCTTTCTATTTTTTGATCATAAACTTGCCGGTAATGATACTATGTTAATTTATCTCTTTCGCGTAACCTTTGTTGCAATATACACATGCACCATTCACCCATTTGTGAGACATTTCAATCGTCTCAACTTCATAAATGCTTACTTCTCCACAAATTAAACATTGTTTGTAATTATATACATGACGTGTCGCACATTTATCCCAGTCATCATATATACCAGGCATTTCATCTTCATATCCATAGTACTGGGGAGAACCCCAACTATGAGTATGAGCGGCAAATACAGTCATTGGAGCAGCTACAATTCCAGCTACTACTGAAAGTGCTAAAATAGATTTTCTTAAATTCATAAGTTCCTCCCTTTCCTTAAAAATACATAGCTCTTTGTTACATTGTCATTTTAACATAATAATTGGTAAAATGCAATAATTTATTTTCTATTTACGAGAAAATACTGTGCATATTATCTTATTTAGGAATAGTTAAGGCGGCTACCTAAATCTTTTTATTACTTTACCGCACATGAGCATTGCTTGCTGGGTTGTCGGCCCCGTATCCCTCCAAAAGATTGACACCGCCCCATACGCAAAGCGCGCCGCCGAGGCCCACAACGATGGTCTGCAAAGTATCAACTGCACTATTGAAAAATTCCATAAAGTTACCTCCATAAATTCAGATTGTGATGGTGTTTGGGTACAAAAAAGCCGCCGTTCACAGCGGCAGCCTCACAATCCGCAGACGGCCCGGAGTTACTGGCCGTCCCGCCATTTCAGCACAGCCAGCGAAAAAATTTCGCCCCATGCTTCACACAGTCTGCGGTCTATTTCCCTTGCAAGTTCTTCGGCTTCCCCGTCCGTGGGCGGGGTATCATGTTCCGCGATCCACTGGCACAGCACCGCAGCGGAAATGATCGCCCGGTAGATTTCCTGCTCATACTTGAAATAATCCGCAAATGTCCATTCGTCCGAGTGTCCCATCGGTCACCCTCCTTTCTCTATGGCCGCTTTATTCTGCGGCAAAATCTTCATCCGACAACTCAATGTCGTAGAGGTCAAAGGGTTCGTCCTCCGTTATCACGCGCCGCTTTTTTCGGCGCAGGGACGACAGGTAGCTGTCCACATCAAAGGTGTTCTTTTTGTCGGCGTCCGAGAGGTATTTATAGCGGGGGTGGCGGGTGATGTCGTATTTCTCACTGAAAAACGGCCTCACGCCGCGCACCTGCAAAATACACTTGCCTCCGTCCATCGTTGCAATTTCGTCTTGGCTCATCAGCTCCTTTCCGAGTTTTTGGTAGTTCAGTCCGTGGGAGGTCTGCGCGCCCGGTTCTCGCTCTGGTTGTAGCTGTCAATGGTTTCCTTGCCCAGCACCTCCGCGATCTCCTTGGCGTTCTTGCCCCTGCCACTAAGGAACAGCGTACAGTCGCAGTTGTCGGAAATGATTTCCGCCGCGTCCTTGTAAATGGCCTTTAGCTGCGACTGGCTCTGCAAAATAATAGAAGCCGAGATTTCCCGGCTTCGGATGGTGGCGATCAGCTTGTCAAAGTTTGGAATCTGGCCGATGTTGGCGAACTCGTCCAGAATCAGCCGCACATGGACGGGCAGCCGCCCGCCGTATTTGTCATCGGCCCGGTCACACAAAAGGTTTATGAGCTGGCTTTGCACCATTGCCAGAATGAAATTAAAGGTCGTGTCCGTGTCCGACATAATCAGGAACAGGGCTGTTTTTTTGTCCCCGATGGTGTCAAGTTCCAGTTCGTCGTCCTCCATCAGCTCCCGCACCTCCCGGATGTCAAAGGGCGCTAATCTGGCTCCGCAGCTTATCAAAATGGAGCTGCGGGTCTTGCCCGCCGACAGCAGGAATTTACGGTACTGGCGCACCGCAAAGTGTTCCGGGTCTTTTTCTTCCAGCCGTTCAAACATCTGGTCTACCGGGGATTGAAATTCCGGGTCGTCCTCGCGGGCTTCACTGGCATTTATCATTTCAAGCAGCGTAGTGAAATTCATTTCATCGTCCGGCGCTTCGTACCAGATATAGCCAATGAGGGCCGAATACAGCAGGCGTTCCGATTTGATCCAAAAATCCTCGGCGCTTTTTTCGCCCTCGCCCTTGGTGTTACAGATCAGAGTGTTTACCAGCTTCAAAATGTCCTTTTCCGAATGGATGTAGCGAAACGGGTTGTAGCGCATACTCTTGGAAAAGTTAATGGTATTCAGCACTTTTACCCGGTAGCCGCACCGCACAAGGAGCTGGCCCACCTCGCCGATCAGACTTCCTTTCGGGTCGGTAATCACGAATGAGGTCGGGTAGTCCTTGGACACGCACTGCATGAGGTTGGGCTTCACAAAGAACCGGGTCTTGCCGCTGCCGGAACCGCCGATCACCAGCACATTTTTGTTCCGGGCGGTCTTGGGGTCTTTGGGCCGGTTGTTCATGGTGAGGCGTTCCGTCTGGGTCAGGAGGATGTTGTTGTCAAACACCGGGTCGATGTACGGGGCTATATCTTTGGGGCTGCCCAACGGGCGCTGCCGTACTCGACACCCCGGCGGTATTTCTTGGCGTTCTTGCTTTTGCAGTACACCATCAGCCGCAGCGCCACCGCACCGGCCACGCCCACCGCCAGATCGAACAGGTGGAAGCTGGGGGCGGCGCTTTCAAAGGCAAGGGAAAAGCCGTCCGCAAGGTGCAATAGCTTTTCCGACAAGTCCGCCCCAGCCGCCAGCCGGTAGGTCTGCCCAGCTTGCCGAACAGGTAAACAAACAGCAGGTAGGCAGGTTGGCGATGATCAGCTTTTTCATTTCCGGCTTCATCGTGACAGCCCCCTTTCCTTGATTTTCTCCTTGGCCTGCTGGCTGCTTCTGGCCGCTGCCTTTTCTTTCAGGACGGCAAGGGTCTTTCGGATGGAGGGGCGCTCCTGCTGTTTGAGCTTCTTGGCCGTAAACTCCTTAAACGCCTGTTCCAGATTGTCCGCCTGCTTGGATTTGAAGATCACGATATACCGGGGCGGATGGGTAGTGCGGTCTTTCCGCAAGGTAAAATCAATGTCGTATTTCTTGGCGCAGGGCTTAAACAGGCCGATGTTGGCGTCGGTGATCTCAATGTTGGACAGGGCGGAACCGTCCTTTTTGAGCTGCCGTAAGCTCTGCTGTCCGTGATGGGCCTTGCCCGTCCCTTTCTGCCGGGCGGCCAGATATTTTCGGATGGCCGCTTGCAGCACTTGGGCGGTGAGCTTGCCCGTCTTAACCGCTAACGCTATGGTTTTCTGGTCTACTTCTTCCTGCAACTGCTATCCCTCCTTTGGAAAGTCAGCAGGCAGGCGGATGGCTTAAATCCGCACCCGCAGGCCGGAGAGGTCGTCGGCATGGATTCCCACAAGATACCAGTTCTCGGCCATTTCAATGCGGGTCGGCCTCCATCTGCCGCCCACCATCACATCAAAAGTTTCTCCGCAGTGCAGGTCGCCGTAATAGTCCGCAAGGTCAAAGCGGATGTCGTAGCGGTCTGTCTGCTCGTCAAAAATCAAAGCACCCTGTTTCATAGGGTCGGCCTCCTTTCAGATTTTGCCGGTGTTCATGTCACGGGCCACCAGCGCCGTGTAATAGCCGTTGATGGTGCTTGGGGCGTTGAACAGAACCGCCAGCAGGTATTTTTTGATGTTCCGTATTTCCGTGGTGTTTTTGCTGATACAGTCAAAGACAAACTCAATGTGAGAGCTGTTCAGCTTCATCAGCTTGGATTTCACCAGCTCGGCGGGGTAATCGTCCCCGGCAATGCGGATGGTCTTTCGGGCGCTGCATACGGTTTCCACCAGCAAGTCCACGATCTCGTCCAGCATATCCCGGTCAATCCCCTTGGCGTACTGGCAAAGGTGTTCATACTCGATGTTGTCCTTGATGATCTCCCGATAAATCTCTACGGCGCTCTGTGATTTCGCTCCCGTTCCTTTCCGTTCCGGCGGCGCAGCCGCTTCTTCCCCCAAAGGAGAGGGAGGGGAAAGGATAGGAATGGAATCGGTATTTGATCCATCCGTAATTGATTTCTCTTTACTTGATCTATCTTTATTTAATTGCGTTGGTTTTTCCTGCGTAGGCTTTTCCTGCGTTGGATTATCCAATGTTGGATTTTCCAATGTAGGTGAATCCGGCACAGGCTGGGGCTGTTCATAAATGATGTAATCCGCCCCGCGCAGCGGCCTTGGCTGTCACGCTCACGGAACGCACGATATAGCCCGCCTGTTCCAGCTCCCGGACAGCCGCCCGGATCGCGTCGATCTGCTCCCGGTTGATAAGGATAAGCCTTTCAGCGTAAAGTCCCAGCTCTCCGGCAAGGACAGCATTTGCGACAGCAGCCCCTTGGCTTTCAGGGACAAGTCCTTGTTCCGCAGGTGGTGGTTGGACATCACCGTATAGCCCGGTTTTTCTCCACTCGAAAAACTGCCATCTCGTCGTCCACTCCTTTCACTTGAAATTTCACCGCGCCGTCAAGGGCGGTGAGCTTGCCCGGCTGGTAGGGACATTCCTCATACACACAAAACTGGTACTTCCAGTGCGGGCGGTAGAAACGGCAGGTGCCGCAGTCCTCCGGCGCTCCGGCCTCGCCGTTGTCAAAATGATCTGCGCCCGGCCTCGTCTGCATGAGCTGTTCAAAGGCCCGGTCGCTGCCGGAAGTAAAGTACATAGCGGTCGCCTCCTTTCTGTTTTGGGCGCAAAAAGCGGCGTCCTGATCTCCAAAGGGGAAAGAGAACGCCGCTGTCTGCGGTGTCGTATTCAATTTTCGATGTGTCACTATTTGGGCGCTGGGCTTCACGGGAAGCAGAAGCGTGTCAAAGCTCAATCCGAAAGTAGTAAATCGGTAGTAAATTCAGTTCTTATATCCCGTGAAATGCCCGTATTTCCGGGCTTTTTGGAGATAATCAGAGTTGTTAAATAAAAAAATAATAAATTTATACAGCAAAAGTATTGACAAAAACGCAGGAATTGAATAATATATAAGTGCAGGTAGAGATACGCTGTATACTCATGTAACCGAATTTGCGTTTAAGTGTCATGTAATGGCACCGGTCATGAGGCCGCCGTTAGGCGGTTTTTTTCGTTAAGGAGAAATAAAATGGATATATTTGTTTACTCTGATGAATCAGGGGTTTTCGATAAAGCTCACAATGAAGTGTTTGTATATGGCGGCTTGATCTTTTTAGGGAAAAACCAAAAAGATAATTACAGCCGAAAATATGTTGCCGCTGAAAAAGTTATTCGCAAAGATAAATACGGCAAAGATGAAGAATTAAAAGCCTGCCGAATTAAAAACAAAGAGAAAGGAAAATTGTATCGTTCTATGAACAATGCAATCCATTTTGGCGTTGTGATAAACCAAAAGGGCGTGCTTGAACAGATTTTTCAAACCAAAAAGGACAAGCAAAGATACTTGGATTACGCATATAAAATTGGATTGAAGAGAGCTTTTCAACGCTTGATTGAAGAAGATGTTATAAAGCCAGAAGAAGTCGAGCGAATACATGTCTACAACGATGAACATAGCACAGCCACAAATGGAAGGTACGAGTTGAGAGAGGCATTAGAACAGGAATTTAGCTGGGAACATATAACATGAAATATGATAAGTTCTTTCCGCCGATATTTCCTGACATCAAAGAGGTAGATTTATTATTTTGCGATTCGAGCAAAATACCACTAATTCGAGCGTCCGATATCGTGGCTAATAGAATTTACTATATGGCATTGAACCGTAAAATAGAAGAATTGAAAGATGTATACATAGTAACTTTGCCGTAATGCAATATCAAAGAACCCCGGAAGTCTGGTACACCTCCGGGGTTTTTCGTTTGCGTTTGATGGACTATAGCACTAATCCTTAGCTGTTTTCAGAATATGCGTACCAAACAGGAGAGTCAACCAGTAATTTAAGAGTTCACAAAATCGAGTTTTCCACATTATCCACACTCAAATGAGGATAAGGTACAAATGCGTAAAGCCTTATAAATAAAGGAAAATCTTCATATTATAATAAAAACGTGTGAACATTGTCCCATCAATGTCACGAAAACGTCACGTCACTATTACTCTATATCTATTTCTATATCTAAATCTTTTTCTTATATTCTCACTATTCTTTGAAAAGAACGCAGTTGCGAAAATAATTTGAAAAAATAGAGCAAAACTATTGACAAATACGCAGTTGCGAGTTATAATATATACATAATCAAACAAAACATAAGAGCCAAACAGTTAGGTGTTATTTTTTTTACCTTTGCGGTTCGCAAATGCGAAAATTGATTAAATAATTCGAAAGGAGACGCCAGTTGGCAAAAAGAAAGAAATCGGAAGACAAAGAAAAAGAACTGCTTGAGAAGCGACTTCTTAAAATCCAGTTTTATGAAAGTGTGACAGCGATCATAACGGCCATAGTAACAATGCTTTTAGCAATTATTACGGCGGTCTTAAATTGGACTAAGTAAATCGAACCAAACAGTTCCTTGATAGCAGGGGAGCGGGAACTCCCCTTGGCTATCAAGTCTACCATATAGGAGGACAGAAAGCAATGAAAAAATTAAGAAGATTTTTGACTGTGCTGTTGTTTATCAATTTTTTATGGGGAATGACAAACGAGATGGAGCCGTTAAATTTCTGCTTGGTAATGGCAGATGGGGCAGCAGTGATCGCCTTGGCAGTAGACGAGATGGAGGAGAGAAGATGGAAACACTGATGAAGAAAGCAAAAGAATATGATCGAGAAATTGGATTTCGACGGTTGCGTAGAATTGTTTAACCAGCTTCCGAAGGGAAACCCGATGATCGACCTGGTGTTTGATAGAATGGAGAGCATCGATCCAGAAAGATTTGAAGAGTGGTTATAGAGAGGGAAAAAGATGACTTTGCAGAGAACTTATTATCGGGATCGTTGGAATGAAAAGAAAGTATGGGAAGTTGTAAAGATGGTTGGCGGTTATTATCTTCGACAGTATATCAGCGGCCGACAGGTAGGAAGTGGGGTAAAAACATCAAAGAAATTTATTAGAAGCATCGGTGTTTTTGAGTTTGAAAAGTAGGAGGAGTTAGAGGATGAAATGGGACGTTAAACATGACAGAGCAAAGGAGGTAATTGATTATTTCCTGAATAAAGCAGAAAACTGGCAGGAGTCGGAAGATTTAGTGGCGGGCCTGACGGGTGAAGAAAAGGAGGCTGGTAAATGCGGAAGCAGAGCTGATGATTGCATCTATTAGAAAAACGCTATAAGCTGCAGGAACATTTGCCGGAGCAGAAGTCGAAGTAAAAGAGGAAGAGCATCTGGCAGAGAAGGCAGTAGAGAAACCGGAAGAAGAACCGGTGAAAAAGTCGAGAGCAAGTAAGCCGAAGCCAGAGAGCGCAAAAGAGGAGAAAACAATGCCCCGGAGAACGAGAACTAAGAAAACAGAAAAGAAAGAAGTGTAAGAACATGGGGAAGATGATCAGATGGAGCATGAAAGATCCTGCAGGTTGCGTACAGAGAGGGCAGATGTCCCTCTCTCAGCTTCCAGGGATTCTTCTGAGTTTTGAAAATAGCGCGGCGGAGACTTTGAGAAGAACGGGTTCGGACCATGTATTGTATGCGGTGAAGATTTATAATGTGGCGGATGAGCTGACGGCAGTTCAGTTTTACATGAATCCAATGTCGGACGAAGAATTCTACAAGCTGGCTGGTAGAGGACGCGGAACTATGATATATGCGTTACATAGCAGAAAGGTAAAGGTGGCAGGATGAAAAAGAAAATCGAAGAGCTGCTTCGACTGGCAATGAAAGTCCAGGAGAAGACAAGCGCATACGTGTCATTTGAGACATCAAATCACGG
>ENA-OQDW01000043-OQDW01000043.1-human-gut-metagenome-genome-assembly--contig:-NODE-43-length-43514-cov-6.402379_pt1 | contig 43514 bp, 45 predicted proteins | sample MGYA00242784_ERZ504613 | MGnify/ENA primary metagenome ERZ504613 (study PRJEB26092, sample SAMD00036330) | human gut metagenome | host: Homo sapiens | study: EMG produced TPA metagenomics assembly of...
ATAACATTTAAACTAATAAGCTTATGTCACAAATTAACGGACGTATCTCTCAGATTATCGGTCCTGTTTATTCGACGTTTATTTCGGATACAAAGGGCGAGAATCCAGAGAAGGTGCTTCCTAAAATTTATGAAGCTCTGAAGGTAAAACGTCCAGACGGCCGCGAGCTTGTCATCGAGGTGCAGCAGCATATCGGTGAGGATACAGTTCGCTGTGTCGCTATGGATAATACTGACGGTTTGCAGCGCGGCTTGGAGGTTATCCCTACAGGTAACCCAATCCAGATGCCAGCCGGAGAGCAGATCAAGGGCCGTATGATGAATGTCATCGGACAGCCTATTGATGGTATGAATGAATTGGACATGAAGGGTGCTTATCCTATCCACCGTGAGGCTCCGAAGTTTGACGAACTTTCTACTCACAAGGAGATGCTTGCTACCGGTATTAAGGTGATCGACCTGCTCGAACCTTACATGAAGGGTGGTAAGATTGGTCTTTTCGGTGGTGCCGGTGTAGGTAAGACGGTGCTTATCATGGAGTTGATCAACAACATTGCCAAGGGACACAACGGTTACTCTGTATTTGCCGGAGTAGGTGAGCGTACCCGTGAGGGTAACGACTTGATTCGAGACATGCTCGAGTCTGGTGTTATCAAGTATGGCGAGAAGTTCCGTAAAGCGATGGAAGAAGGTAAGTGGGATCTCTCACTTGTCGATCCTGAGGAACTTGCAAGAGTCAGGCTACCCTGGTATATGGTCAGATGAATGAGCCACCTGGGGCACGTGCTTCTGTAGCTCTCTCTGGTTTGACCGTAGCTGAGGAGTTCCGTGATCACGGAGGTAAGAATGGTGAGGCAGCGGATATCATGTTCTTCATCGATAACATCTTCCGTTTCACCCAGGCTGGTTCTGAGGTATCTGCGCTGTTGGGTCGTATGCCATCAGCCGTAGGTTATCAGCCAACGCTGGCTTCTGAGATGGGTGCCATGCAGGAGCGAATCACTTCTACCAAGAATGGTTCCATCACCTCAGTACAGGCCGTTTATGTGCCTGCCGATGACTTGACCGACCCTGCTCCAGCTACCACCTTTACTCACCTGGATGCTACCACTGAGCTCTCCCGTAAGATTGCATCTCTCGGTATCTATCCTGCCGTAGACCCGCTGGTTCTACCTCTCGTATCCTCGACCCGCTGATTGTGGGCAAGGCACACTACGATTGTGCACAGCGAGTAAAGCAGTTGTTGCAGCGTTATAACGAGTTGCAGGATATCATCGCCATCCTTGGTATGGATGAGCTCTCTGATGAGGATAAGTTGACCGTGAACCGTGCACGCCGTGTACAGCGTTTCCTGAGCCAGCCATTCACCGTAGCAGAGCAGTTTACCGGTTTGAAGGGTGTGATGGTTCCTATCGAAGAGACTATCAAGGGCTTCAACGCCATCCTCGACGGTGAGGTAGATGACCTGCCAGAGCAGGCATTCCTCAACGTAGGTACTATCGAGGATGCCAAGGAGAAGGCTAAGCAGTTGCTCGCAGCAGCACAGGCGTAATCTTTAAATCCACGGCTTATGTTACAGCTAAAGATAGTATCTCCTGAGAAAGTAGTCTTCCAGGGTGAGGTAGAGAACGTACTGGTTCCGGGAACCCTCGGCTCGTTCGAGATTCTCAAGGATCACGCACCTATCATCTCTTCGCTCGAAGTGGGCAAGGTGGAATACACTACCAGGGAAGGCAAGCAGGTAATGAACATCAAGGGCGGATTCGTGGAATGTAAGAAAAACGAAGTAAGCCTTTGCGTAGAAGTATAATTTAGTTAATAGTTGACAGCTAATAGTTGACAGCTAATAGTTGACAGCTTTATTGATAAAATAGAATAATGGAAAAAGACGAAAAGTTGCGCTTGCAGACTATCAGACAGGCGAGTATCAGGTATAAGCAGATTTCTTTGTGGCTTACAGCAGCAGTGGCTCTTGCCGTGCTCTTTGCCTGCAGATTATCTGCTCAATGCGATGATATGATAGCCCAGGTTGTTAACCCGCTGGTAGTGAGTGCGATATTCTCACTCGTTGCAAGTACTGCTTATGGTGAAGCATGGAAGGCTGTTGCAAAGTCATCGCCAGCCAATCTCGCCAAGTTCTATCTGGCGGCACTGGTCTTGAAGCTGATGGCTGGTACATTGGTGTTCCTCATCTATGTGCTGGTATGCGACAAGCAGAATATTCTGGGCTTTACCGCCATCTTCGCCCTTTTCTATGTCGTACTTCTCGTGTTCGACTGCATCTACTTCGCTCGGGTAGAGAAAAAGAATCGTCTTTCATAAGCGGTTCTGAAACAAATAATTAATAAACAAAAGTAAGAATTAAAGAATATGAAACATCTCAAGCAATTCCTCTTGATGGCGATGCTGCTCTTCACGCTGGCACCTCTGCAGGTATCGGCTAAGGAGAACATCGATGTGAAAGAGATATTGTGGGGTCATATCAAGGATTCTTATGAATGGCATATCACCAAGGTGGAAGATCATCCCGTAGTGATTCATCTGCCAATCATCGTTAACACCACTTCGGGCTGGCACGTGTTCTGCAGCAGCGAATTCTCGGAAGAGAAGGATGCCAATGGAGACCGTCCAGGACCTTTCAACCTGGTGATCAAGAACGCTGATGCGCAGGCGAATCCCAACAAGATAGTAGAGAAGGTGGGAGGCCAGGAGGTTCGTCCGCTTGACATCTCCATCACGAAGACCGTTTGCGTGCTCTTCATCGATGCTATCATCCTGTTGCTCTGTGTCCTGATACCAGCCCGCTGGTGCAGGAAGCACAAGGTGGATGACCCTGCACCAAAGGGATTTGTGGGACTGATGCACATGTTCATCATGTCGGTATATACCGATGTAATTGAGGCCACCCTGGGTAAGGAGGCGCCAAAGTACGCACCATGGTTGCTTACTTGCTTCTTCTTTATCTTCGTGGCGAACATCATGGGTATCGTACCATTCCCTCCAGGTGGTGGTAACCTGACGGGTAATATCGCCTGCACCGTATTCTTCGGTGTAACGACATTCCTCATCACCAACTTCACCGGTACCAAGGAATACTGGAAGGATATCTTCTGGCCGGAGGTACCAACCTGGTTGAAGGTCCCTGTGCCACTGATGCCATTCATCGAGCTCTTCGGAATCTTTACGAAACCGCTGGCTCTGATTATCCGACTCTTCGCCAACATGATGGCGGGTCACGCCATCGCACTTTCGTTTGCGGCTATCATTTTCATCATGTTCAACATCAGTGAGAATGCTATCGCCAACTATGTGGCAGGTACGGGTATGACAATAGTAAGTGTTGCGATGAGCGCCTTTATGATGCTCCTCGAAGTATTGGTAAGCTACATTCAGGCATTGGTATTCACCATGCTGAGTGCAGTATTCATCTCGCTGGCTCATGTAAAGTCTCATGAGGCTGAGCCAGAGGTAGTGAAGTAGTTTATAGATTATAGATTACGGATCTAATTTCATTCAGATAATAAACAAAGAAAATATAAACAACTTAAATTATTAAGATTATGTTATCACTTTTATTAGCAGCAGAGATTGCAAAGTTGGGTGCCGCAGTAGGTGCAGGTTTGGCCGCTATTGGCGCAGGTATTGGTATCGGTCGCATTGGTGGCCAGGCTATGGACGCTATGGCTCGTCAGCCAGAGAAGATGGGCGACCTCCGTTCTTCTATGATTATCGCAGCTGCGTTGGTTGAGGGTGTTGCGTTCTTCGCTGTCATCATCGCCATCCTGGCAATCGTTATGTAATCATCTCATCTGTCACTATCATCTGCCCCGATAAAGGGAAGTCTCAGGCATCAGTCTGATGTCTTTCCGGGGCATGATAGAGATGATTCTAGAGTTAGTTAAAATAAAACGTTTAAGTAAAACTTTAACCAGTATATATGGATTTATTAATTCCTGATAGCGGTTTGCTCTTCTGGATGACGCTGGTCTTCATCATCGTCTTCATCATTCTTTGGAAGGCTGGATTCCCAGCCATCATTAAGATGGTGAACGAGCGCAAGGCTTTCATCGATGATAGTCTGAAGAAGGCTCACGAAGCCAACGAGAAGCTTGCCAATATCCAAAAAGAAGGTGAATCCATCTTGCAGGAAGCTCGCGAGAAGCAGGCTGCCCTCCTCAAGGAGCTGCCGAAACCCGCGATGCCATTGTAGAGAAAGCACAGGATAAAGCACGCGAAGAAGGCGCGCGTCTCCTCTCTGATGCCAAGAAGCAGATTGAGACCGAGAAGCAGAACGCCATTCGTGAAATCCGCGGCCAGGTAGCCGAACTCTCTGTTCAGATTGCAGAGAAGGTGCTCAAGGCTAAGCTCTCTGACGACAAGGCACAGATGGATATGATAAATCGACTGCTGGACGAGGTTTCTTCTGACAACAAATAGTAAAGCTTATGGATATAGGTGTAATATCGGTGCGTTATGCTCGTGCCCTCATCAAGGCTGCACTCGGCATGAAGCTCGAAGATCAGGTCTACCAGGAGATGCAGACGCTCTTTAAGAGCTACATCGACGTGCCTGAACTGAGATTTACGATAGACAACCCTATGCTTTCCAAAGACAAGAAAGAGGCACTTCTCATCACAGCCCTGGGCAAAGAGCCTACGGAACTGAGCAAGAAGTTTATCGCTCTCGTCTTGAAAGAGGATAGGGAGAGCACCCTGCAATTCATGGCTGCTTCGTATATCACTCTTTACAGGAAACAGAAGAACATCATCCGCGGTAAGCTGATCACCGCCACTGCCGTTGATGCCTCTACTGAGGACAAGATGCGCAAGATGGTGGAGCAGAGAACGAAAGGTACTGTGGAGTTCAAGACCGAGGTGAACCCTGAACTGATTGGTGGTTTCATCCTTGAGTATGATACTTACAGAATGGATGCGAGCGTAAAGACTAAGCTCAACAACATTCTGACACAGCTCAAAAAGTAAAATTAATTAAAGTAAATAACAAAATGTCAGATAAAATTAAACCAAGTGAGGTGTCTGAGGTTCTTCAGCAGCAGCTCCAGGAGGTTAATGGCTCTCAGCAGTTTGACGAGGTGGGTACCGTGCTTACCGTCAGCGATGGCGTGGCTCGTATCTATGGTCTGCGTAATGCCGAGGCTAATGAACTTCTTGAGTTTGAGAACGGAACCATGGCTATCGTCATGAACTTGGAGGAAGACAATGTAGGTTGTGTCCTCTTAGGTCCTACAGCTGGCATCAAGGAGGGACAGAGCGTGAAGCGTACACACCGTATTGCTTCTATCCGCGTAAACGACAACTTCCTCGGACGTGTCGTAAACCCTCTGGGTCAGGCTATTGATGGTCTGGGTGACATCGACCTCACCGATTCTTTCGAGATGCCTTTGGATCGTAAGGCACCTGGTGTAATCTATCGTCAGCCAGTAAAGGAACCTCTTCAGACTGGTTTGAAGGCGGTAGACTCTATGATTCCTATCGGTCGTGGACAGCGTGAGTTGATCATCGGTGACCGTCAGACCGGTAAGACTGCCATCGCAGTGGATACCATCATCAACCAGAAGAGTTTCTATGAGGCTGGCAAGCCAGTATATTGTATCTATGTAGCTATCGGTCAGAAAGCATCTACCGTTGCAGCATTGGTACAGAACCTCAAGGAGCATGGCGCCCTGCCATATACCATCATCGTAAGTGCTACCGCTGCCGATCCTGCAGCCATGCAGTATTACGCACCATTTGCCGGTGCAGCTATCGGTGAGTACTTCCGCGACCGTGGTTACTCAGCTCTCGTAGTATACGATGACTTGAGTAAGCAGGCTGTGGCTTACCGTGAGGTATCTCTGATCCTCCGCCGACCATCCGGACGTGAGGCTTACCCTGGTGATGTCTTCTATCTCCACTCTCTCTGTTGGAGCGTGCCGCTCGTATCAACGACCAGCAGGAGGTAGCTGAGCAGATGAACGACCTTCCAGAGTGCATGAAGGGTCACGTAAAGGGTGGTGGTTCTTTGACAGCCCTCCCTATCATCGAAACACAGGCTGGTGACGTATCAGCATACATCCCAACCAACGTGATTTCCATCACCGACGGTCAGATCTTCCTTGAGACCGACCTCTTCAATCAGGCTTCCGTCCAGCTATCAACGTAGGTATCTCCGTATCTCGTGTAGGTGGTTCTGCCCAGATCAAGAGTATGAAGAAGGTGGCTGGTACACTGAAGATTGATATGGCTCAGTATCGTGAGCTGGAGGCCTTCTCTAAGTTCTCTAGCGATATGGATGCCGTAACAGCGATGACTTTGGACCGTGGCCGTAAGAACGACCAGTTGTTGGTTCAGCCTCAGTACCGCCCAATGCCGGTAGGCGAGCAGGTAGCTATTCTCTACTGTGGTGTTCACGGATTGATGCACGACGTGCCAATGGATAAGGTTCGCGACTGTCAGGATCTGTTCCTCGATGCAATGCGCAGCCAGCACGCTGATGTGATTGAGACTTTGGGCGATGGTAAACTCACCGACGATGCCATTAAGGCAGTCGAGGAGACCATGGCTAATGTTGCAGGACAATATAAAGCGTAATAGCCTATGCCGTCATTAAAAGAGATTAAAACTCGTATAGCCAGCGTTAACAGTACCCGTAAGATTACGAGTGCGATGAAGATGGTGGCTTCCAGTAAGTTGCATCATGCTCAGGTAGCTATCCAGAATATGCTGCCTTATGGAAATATGCTGGAACATATCCTCAAGAGTTTCCTGGTAAGTACTCCGAATGTCGACCATCCGTTGCAGTTGGAGCACAAGGAAACCAAGCGTGTAGCTCTTGTGGTATACAGTTCTAACAGCAGCTTGTGTGGTGGATTCAATTCCAACGTTATCAAGATGATGATGCATGCGGTGGACGAGTATAAGGCTCAAGGCATTGACGACATCACGGTATATCCTATCGGACGAAAAGTGGCAGAGAAGGCACAGAAACTGGGTTTGAAGATTGGCGGTAACTTTAATGATCTTGCCGATCATCCTCATGCCAGTGCCTGTGCAGATATCGCCCATTCACTTGCCAAGCAGTATGCTGCTGGTGAGCTCGATAAGGTGGAGATGATTTATCATCACTTTAAGAGTGCCGGTTCACAGATTCTGACCCGCAAGACTTTCTTGCCTATTGACCTCAGCACTGAGGCGATAGGAGTGGACAACGATCGTGACCTTACCTCTAATGTGGCTACGGCAAAGGCTCAGGAATATCTGCGCCAAAAGCAGGCTGAAGCTGACGGACGCCAGAGTTCTGAGGCAAAACCTCTGAATGATGACTTCATTGTAGAGCCAGACTTGGAGACTGTTTTGGGAGTCTTGATTCCTAAGCAACTTCGTCTGATGATTTATACAGCGTTGCTGGATAGCCAGGCGAGTGAGCATGCTGCCAGAATGGTGGCCATGCAGACCGCTACGGATAATGCCGATGAACTCTTGCGCGAACTCAACTTGCAGTACAACAAGAGTCGTCAACAGGCCATTACCAATGAATTGCTTGATATTGTGGGAGGTAGCGTAAACAACTAAGTTGCGCATCTCTTCAATCTATAAAATTAAATCGGGATGTTTGCAGTTCTGAACTTGCAGACATCCCGATTTTTTATCTCCCTTAGTTACGAATGCTATCTCCCTTAGTTACGGGTATTATCTCCCTTAGTTACGGTATTATCTCCCTTAGTTATGAAAATATCTCCCTTAGTTACGAAATTATCTCCGAAGGTTATGAAATTATCTCCGAAGGTTATGAAAATATCTTTCGGAGATATTCTCCTGTTATAGTCCTGTATATTTCCTGATAGCCTTGATGAAGGTATCGCCATATTTATTGAGCTTGAATTCTCCGATACCACTGATCAGGCTCATGGCATTCTTGGTGGTAGGTTTCATCCTTGCAAGTTCATGAAGGCTCTTGTCGCTGAGTACGATATATGGAGGATAACCCTGTTCGTCGGCAAGGTTCTTGCGTATCTTTCTGAGGTGTTCAAAGAGCCCTTTGTCTTCCACGCCTTTCGAGTCTTCCTGGAAGATGACACGTTCGGCATGCACCTCAGGAATGAGATTTCCCGGCTTGGCGATGACGCCCTTCCTGTTGCGTACCGTTCTCTTTGGGCGGGTGGCTTTATCATCTTCTTCGATATAAGCCAGCGAAACATGATGTTCTCCCTTCAGTACCTTCCAGCCTAAATCGGTAACCTTCATGTAGTTGTGGTTGTTGTAGGCAATCTCGAAGAATCCCATCTGCAGCATCTGCAGCAGATAAGCATTCCAATCCTTAGATGTTGTATCCCTGCCCACACCGAAGGTTTTCATCTCGTTGTATTTGTTTTTCACAACTGCAGAAGAATGCATGCCTCTCAGAATCTCGATGCAGGTACCTACTGCAATATGCTCACCCGAACGGACCACGGCACTCAGGCTTTCTGGGCTCTGATGGTGCCGTCGAAGGTGCGTGGAGGATTCTTGCAAACATCACAGTTGCCGCAGTTGCAGGATGATGTCTCGCCAAAATAATTCAGCAGAATGCGTCGTCGGCATACTCTCGATTCGGCATATTCCTCCATGCGGCGCAGTTTCTCCATGTTCACATCACGCTGTCCGCTTTCTTCACAGAAAGAACGGAGGGTGATGATGTCGGCCATCGAATAGAACAGTACGGTATCTGATGGTGCTCCATCTCTTCCGGCTCTACCTATTTCCTGATAGAAACTCTCTATGCTTTTAGGCATATTATAGTGGATTACCCAGCGCACATTACTCTTGTCGATGCCCATTCCGAAAGCGATGGTTGCACATACCACCTGAATCTGATCCATCTTGAACCGCTCCTGTACTGATGCTCTGGTCTGGGCAGTCATTCCGGCGTGATAGGCTGCGGCATTAATACCCAGATCGATAAGTTCCTGAGCTACCATTTCGGTGTTCTTGCGGGAGAGACAGTAGATGATGCCTGCTTCTTCCTGATGATTACTGATGAAGCGGGTGATGTATTGGAGCTTTGCCTTTTTGGTGCTCTCCTGTCTTACGGTGAGGGAGAGGTTGGGGCGGTCGAAACTGCTTACGAACGTCTGCCCATTGAGATGAAGCTGGCGTATGATATCTTCGCGTGTTATCTTGTCGGCTGTAGCTGTGAGCGCCATCACCGGGACATTGCGGAAATTCTCGTGCAGCATACCTAGCTGCGAATACTCCGGACGGAAATCGTGTCCCCACTGGCTGATACAGTGGGCCTCGTCAACGGCAAAGAGCGAAATCTTAATGTTGCTGAATAAATAAGGTATCTCGCTGATGAGTTTTTCGGGCGAAACATAAAGAAGTTTCAGTTCTCCCTTCTCGCATCGGCGTCGGATGATGAGTTCATCGGTCGTGTCGTTTCCGCTGTTCAGTGCCTCTGCCGGGATACCGTTTGCCTTGAGCGCCTCCACCTGGTCGTGCATCAGACTGATGAGCGGTGAAATGACCACAGCGGTACCTTCCATTGCTAATGCGGGAACCTGGTAGCACAGACTCTTTCCACCACCTGTCGGCATGAGAACCAGACAGTCGTGTCCCTGCATTACCTCTCTGATAATCGCCTCCTGGTTGGGGCGGAAGGAGTCGTATCCAAAATAGCTTTTTAATATCTCGTTTATCTGCATGATTGCCGTTTTATGTTTTCTGCCTTTACCGGCATGTTTTTGTCTTGATTTTCATGCAAAGGTAATGAATAATCTGCATAAATAAAAGTTTTCTCAAAGAAAAAGTGCTTATTTCAAGTAAAAAACTTTGCAAAGAGCGAAAAACAGGAGGAAAAGTTTGGTATGTGGAAAAAATGTATTACTTTTGCATGGTAAAAACAGATAAAAATGGCAAAATGTAATGTAAACACTCAAGAGCGATTTGCCGATATCCAGATGCTCCGTTATGAGCTGAAGGGTTTCGAAAACCTGTCGCTCACACAGAAAATTTATATTTATTGCTTGTCGAAGGCAACCCTCTTGGGACGTGATATCACCTTCGACCAGCAGGGCAAATATAACCTGCGCATCCGTAAAACTCTGGAGGCTGTATACCGTCATTACGAGGGTAATCGCGAAAGCGAAGATTTCAAGGCTTTCGAAGTTTACCTCAAGCGTGTCTGGTTTGCCAGCGGTATCCATCATCACTATGGATGTGAAAAGTTTGTGCCAGGATTTTCAGAGGAATCTTTCTATGAGATGGTTGAGGCTGTAGCCGATGAATATCTGCCTCTTTCCAAGGGACAGAGCAAGGAAGACCTGTTGGGCATTCTGGTGCCTGTCATCTTTAATCCGGAAGTCATGCCTAAGCGCGTGAATCAGACGGATGGCGAGGATCTGGTACAGACTTCTGCCTGCAATTTCTATGAGAATGTTTCTCAGGCAGAAGTTGAACGTTTCTATGCCTGGATGAAGGAAGATGGCAACGAACAGGCTCCTTCTTATGGTCTGAACTCTAAACTGACCAAGCGTAATGGTGAACTGGTGGAGCTGAAATGGACAGAAGACGGACTCTATGGCGCAGCTATCAAGGAGATTGTTTCCTGGTTGCTCCGTGCTCAGAAATATGCTGAAAATGAGGAACAGAAACATCTCATCGATCTCCTGGTGAAGTATTACCGTACAGGCGATCTCAAGGATTTCGACCGTTACAGCATCGCCTGGGTGCAGCAGCACGAGGGAATGATTGATTTCATCAACGGATTTATCGAAGTGTATGGCGATCCGCTCGGACTGAAAGGTACTTGGGAAGGCATCGTAGAATATAAGGATCTTGAAGCAACGAAGCGCACCCAGACCATCAGTCAGAATGCTCAGTGGTTTGAGGACATTCACCTGTAGACCCACGTTTCCGCAAGCCGGAGGTGAAGGGTGTTACAGCCAATGTCATCTGTGCGGCGATGTTGGGTGGCGAAGAGTATCCAGCTTCTGCCATCGGCATCAATCTTCCGAATGCCAACTGGATCCGTCAGGAATATGGTTCTAAGAGTGTGACCATCGGTAATCTGACCGAGGCATATAACAAGGCTGCTCAGGGCAATGGTTTCCGCGATGAATTCGTTATCGACGAGGATACCATCAGTCTGATGAATCAGTACGAAGATATTACAGATGATCTGCATACCGACCTGCATGAGTGTCTGGGACATGGTAGCGGACAGCTCTTGCCTGGTACCGACCCTGATGCACTGAAGGCGTATGGCAGTACGATAGAAGAGGCGAGAGCCGATCTTTTCGGACTCTATTATGTAGCCGACCATAAATTGGTAGAACTGGGTCTGACTCCGAATGATGAGGCATACAAGGCTCAGTATTACGGTTATCTGATGAACGGTCTGCTCACCCAGACCATCCGCATCAAGGAAGGCGACAAGATAGAGGAAGCCCACATGCGCAACCGTGCGCTGATAGCCTGGTGGGTGATGGAACATGCCGAGGGTGCTGTGGAACTGGTGAAGATGGATATGAACTATGCTTCTGCCGAGGATGCTTTGAAGGACAGTGAGGGCAATATCATTACGACGAAGACTTATGTGAAGATTAATGATTATGCCAAGCTCCGCCATCTCTTCGGCGAGTTGCTTGCTGAAATTCAGCGCATCAAGAGTGAGGGCGATTTCGAGGCTGCCCGCCTGTTGGTTGAGAAGTATGCGTGAATATTGATCCGGAATTGCATCGCGAGATACTGGCAAGATACAAGAAACTGAATCTCGCTCCATACAAGGGATTCATCAATCCGAAGATGACGCTGGAGATGGATGAAGAAGGCGAAATTACAGACGTAGTATTGGATTACGAGGAGAGCTATGTCGACCAGATGTTGCGCTACTCTGATGAATACGGAACGCTTTAGAAAGTTAATAGTTAAGAGTTGATAGTTTATAGGGCAATCTTGCTATACGGCGAAGCGCTATAAACTGTTAACTATAAACTTTTAAAATGATGATGGATAATAAGAACGAGGAATTTCCGATAGTAGATGAAATGGGCAACATCCTGGGCGCTGTTACCCGCGGCCATGCCCATGACGGAAGCAAGATATTGCATCCGGTTGTGCATCTGCATGTATTCAACAGCCGGGGTGATCTGTATCTGCAGCATCGTCCAGCCTGGAAGGATATCCAGCCGGATAAATGGGATACAGCCTGCGGCGGTCATGTAGATTTAGGCGAAAGTGTGAGTCAGGCATTGCATCGCGAGGTAAGGGAAGAATTGGGTATCACCGATTTTGAACCGGAATCTCTGGGACATTATGTCTTTGAGAGTCAGCGGGAAAAGGAACTGGTTTATGTACATCGCTGTGTATATGATGCGAGGTGAAACCGAGCCAGGAAGAATTGGCTGGTGGCAGATTCTGGACCAAGGATGAAATCAGCGAAAACATCGGCAAGGGTGTTTTCACTCCGAACTTCGAAAACGAATACCAGAAGTATTTCATGTAACGCTGAAATTAGCCATAAAAATACGTCCCGACGTAGCATTTGCTGCATCGGGACGTATTTTTTTGTATGTCGGGACGCAGCAAATGCTACGTCGGGACGTATTTTCAGCAGGGGCGTGGCCTGTTTCTGACTGCGTCTGCAGAACCGTTAAATCTCGTAGATACCCTTGAGTGCGCCTCTTGCAATTTTCTCGAAATCTTCACCGAAGTCGCAGAAACGGAGAACCGCATTAGAGGCAGCATGTTTTATTCCCATGTTGTCACCCTGCAATGCTGCGGCAGTCTGATCCAGAAATTCGTTGATGCCACGCTCGTTAGGCTCTTTCCCATTGGCAAAGAGACGGGCAAGAAGCTGGAAACCGGCAATCTCATAGAGCGGCTTGTCACTCGCTATCCACTGGTAGGCGATGACAGGCGCGTAATCTACGTGCTGCAAAAGGTTGAAGGCAAGCATCTCTGCCATCTCCTGACTCTGTACCTGTTCCATCCATAAATCTGTGATTTCTGGAAGCATCTTATCGGCAGGCATGATGAGTGTAGCCAGAATCTTGCACTCCCGGATATCTTCCTTCCACAGTTCGATGGCGAGGTCATAGTCTTTACCATATTCCTCAGCCATCTTTTTCAGTTCATAGAATGGTACGCCCCAATTCAGTTTATATCCCAGTCCCTTATCGCGCATAGATTGCGATCCCGGACCGTTCATCAGCAAGCGGAAGCTTCGCTTGATAGTCATCAGTTTCTGATGTGTTTCTTCGTTCATTATATTTAGAGTTTATAATTGATAGTTTATAGTTAATAGGGCATTCTTGCTATTATTTTACGCTATCTTTCTATAGACACTATAGACATCTTTTGTCTATACGGCGTAGCCGCTATTAACTATAAACTATTAACTAAATTAAAGTTTCATTATTTTACAGAACATTCCTTCGAACTGTTCCTCTATATTTGCAGGTTTATGCTTGAAGATACCGAAGATGGCACTTCCGCTACCACTCATCGCTGCATATATGGCGCCCAGGTTGTACAGCTTCTGTTTGATTTCTGCCAGTTCCGGGTGCATCTTGAAGATAGGTGCTTCAAAATCGTTGACAAGTTCCTCTTTCCAAGTCTCGATAGGCTGGCGTACAATGTCGCGGCAACATTTGGCTGGTGCCTGTGGGGTGATGGCTGCATAAGCCTCTTTGGTGCTGACGGCAATGTCATCTCGCTTCACCACAACCAAATGATAGCCCCTCAGATTATCGCCAGGACCACTTACCGGCATCAGTTCTTCTCCGATACCTTCTGCATAGCAAGCAGTATCGCCATCCTCTGGATCGGCAGAAATGAAGTAGGCGCAGTCTGCGCCCAGCTTGGCAGCGTATCTTTCCATCTCCGGATTACCGATGTTGAGACGGAAACGCTCGTCAAGCAAACGGATCATGAAGGCTGCATCGGCAGAACCGCCACCCAAACCAGCCTGCGAAGGAATACGCTTTACCAGGTGAGCATGGATGCGTGGAATCCTGAAGTCGGCAGCCAGGAGATTATAAGCCTTTACAACGAGATTGTTCTGTTCGTCGCAATCCACTGCGTTACCTGTAATCTTCAGATCACAAGGAACATCGCTAGGGAATTCATCGCCCATGAGCTTGATTTCAAGTGCATCGGTCAGCGGAATAGGGTAGAACACCGTTTCGAGATTGTGGTATCCATCTTTCCGCTTGCTAACTATATTTAAACCAAGATTGATCTTGGCGCAAGGAAATGTAATCATAACTTTTCAGTTTAAAGGGTTCGTTACTATTTCTTTTTCTTTGCAAAGATACGGAAAAATATCTAACATGGTGCATCTTTTACAGGATTATTTTTATCAGTAGCATTAAAAATATTAAAATAAGCCCTGTTTTGCAATATCTTTTGTATCTTTGCAATTACAAATTATTAATAGATTATGAAAAAAGGAGATAAAGTCAGATTCTTGAGCGAAGTGGGTGGCGGAAAGGTTGCCGGCTTCCAAGGTAAAAATATTGTGCTCGTTGAGGATGAGGATGGTTTTGAGATTCCGATGCCTATCAACGAGGTAGTTGTGGTGGAGCAGGATGAATACTCCATGGGCAAGATGATTTCGGCTAAAATGGATGCGCAGCAGAAGCTGAGGAGCATGCCAATACCGAACTGCATCAGGACAGCCGGAGTATCAAGGCCATCTTGAATGATCACGATGACGTGGATATGGATGTAGAGGAATATGATGCTGCCGACCGTGAGATAACCTTTGTAAAACCGGTTGAGGAACGTACGGGTGGCAACAAACTCAGTGCTTATCTCGCCTTTGTACCTATCAACATCAAGGACGTAACCAATACCCGTTTCGAGACCTATATGGTGAATGACAGCAACTACTATCTCCACTATACCTATCTCGTGGCTGAGGGAAATGCATGGACTCTGAAAGCAGAGGGAGAAATAGAACCGAACACCAAACTCTTCATCGAGGAATTCGGTCGTGAGGCTCTGAACGAGATGGAGCATATCGCCATCCAGATGATAGCTTACAAGAAGGACAAGCCATTTCTCCTGAAACCGGCAACAGATGTTCAGTTCCGTCTCGATCCCGTGAAATTCTACAAACTTCATCTTTTTGAGGAGAACGATTTCTTCGAGACTCCTGCCTATCTCTTTACGATTGTAGAGAACGATGAAATAGCCCGTCCGCTGGTTATCGATTCCAAGCGTCTGAAAGAGCAGATGTATAAGGATGAGAAGGTTGTCGCCAACACCAGCAAGAAGAAGAGCAAGAAGGATGATGGTACCCTTGTGATAGATCTTCATGCGGATGAAGTGCTTGAAACAACTGCAGGAATGAATTCTGCCGATATTCTTCATTATCAGATGGATATCTTCAAGAAGACCATGGAGGAATATAAGAAAAAGAAGGGACAGAAAATTATCTTTATTCATGGAAAGGGCGAAGGTGTGTTGCGCCAGACTCTCATTCATGAGTTGAACTATCGCTATAAGAGTTGCACCTATCAGGATGCTTCTTTCCAGGAGTATGGCTATGGTGCTACACAGGTAACAATAAAGTAATTTATTATGAAGTACGGATTTATTAAGGTAGCTAGTGCCATCCCTGCCGTAAAGGTGGGTGATGTCATTTTCAATACCCAGCAGATAGAGGAACAGATAGCGCTGGCTGAGGGAAAGGGTGTAGAGATCATTACATTTCCGGAACTCTCGGTTACGGGCTATTCCTGTCAGGATCTCTTCCGTCAGCAGATGCTTCTCGAATCATCTGAGCAGGCGGTGATGATGTTGCTCGATTTCACACGCAAACTCGATGTCATCTCTATCGTGGGTGCGCCGGTGATAGCGGGCGACTTGTTGCTCAATTGTGGTATCGTTATCCAGCATGGACAGATTCTCGGTATTGTACCGAAGACATATCTTCCAAACTACAGCGAATTTTATGAGAAACGCTGGTTTGCCTCGGCTCAGGACCTGAGAGATTGCGAAGTCCGTTATGCCGGACATAAAGTGAAACTGACGCCTGATGTTCAGATTTTTCAAACTTTCGATGGCGTACAGTTTGGTGTGGAAATCTGCGAAGATGTATGGGCTCCGGCTCCTCCTAGCAACAAACTGGCGCTAGCAGGAGCAGACTGATTTTTAATCTTTCTGCAAGCGATGAACTCATCGGAAAACATCATTATCTGAAGAGTCTGCTCAGCCAGCAGAGTGCCCGTACCATGACCGGATATATCTACAGTTCCTGCGGATTCGGTGAGAGTACGCAGGATGTGGTTTATGGTGGAAATGCCCTGATTTATGAGAATGGAGTTTTACTTTCACAGAGTGAACGTTTCTCTATTGAACCGCAGATGGTTATCTCGCAGATAGATGTAGAGAAACTCCGCTCTGAGCGTCGTACGAATTCTACTTATGTTAATGCCCAGCGCAATATTAAGTATTCTGTTCTCGGCGGTCAGTTCAATATCCGTAATATCGAAGCCGAACCAACCGAGAATGAACGCGATTTTGTGTTGGAACGTGAGGTGAATCCTCATCCGTTTATTCCTACCAGCAGCGATATGAATGCCTCTTGCGAGGAAATTTTCAATATCCAACTCATGGGACTAGCCAAGCGTATCGTTCATACCCATGCCAAGACCGTAGTAGTCGGTATTAGCGGCGGTTTGGATTCTACGCTGGCCTTACTCGTTTGTGTAAAAGCTTTTGATAAACTCAAAATGAACCGAAAGGGTATCGTAGGTGTCACTATGCCGGGATTCGGAACCACAGACAGAACCTACAATAATGCTATCTCGCTGATGCAGAGTCTTGGTATTACCATTAAGGAAATCAGCATCGCCAAGGCTGTAACCCAGCACTTTGAGGACATCGGTCAGGATGCCAGTGTGCATGATGTGACTTACGAGAATTCCCAGGCTCGTGAACGTACCCAGATTCTGATGGATTTAGCCAATAAGATGGGGGGTATGGTTATCGGTACCGGCGACCTTTCAGAGTTGGCATTAGGATGGGCTACCTATAATGGTGACCACATGAGCATGTATGGCGTGAATGCCAGCATTCCTAAGACCCTGATCCGACATCTCGTAAATCATGTAGCAGAGAGTGGGGTAGACGAACAGAGCCGCATCACTCTTCGTGATATCATCGATACTCCTATCAGTCCAGAGTTGATTCCGGCAGATGAGAATGGAAATATCAAGCAGAAGACGGAAGATTTGGTGGGACCATACGAACTGCATGATTTCTTCCTCTACTATTTCCTGCGTTTCGGTTTCCGTCCTTCCAAGATTTACATGTTGGCAAAGAAGGCATTTATTGATTCCGAACTGGAGCGTGTAAAGATCAGTGATAATGATCCTGACAGCTATGATGAGGAGACTATCAAAAAGTGGCTGAAGACCTTCGTGCGCCGTTTCTTCAATCAGCAATTCAAGCGCAGCTGTCTGCCAGACGGCCCGAAAGTAGGTAGCGTAAGCCTCAGTCCTCGTGGCGACTGGCGTATGCCTAGTGATGCAGCTTCAGCCATCTGGCTGCAAGAGGCTGAAAACCTCTGAATTTGATTTCGGACAAGCCAAAAGTACAATATTCTTTCTGTTTTCTGGCGCGCCCGTTATATTAATTATATACTCTTAAAGGGGCTGGATTTTGTAAATATTTGGTTTACAGAATCCAGCTTTTTTTTAATATTTGTGAAATCGATTGCACAAAAATATCAGCAGAAAAGTGAAATATCTTGTTGGGCGGATAGAAATAGTTTGTAATTTTGCGGCAGATAATTCAACTATTCAATTTTAACTTAACAATTTCATTATGAAGAAACTTGCCGCAAAATTATGGGCAGTTTTAATGCTCATGTTGGTCTCCATGCAGACGATGGCTACAGACACGTTTACTAGCAATCGTACTGACTTCCGAGACGAAAGTATCTATTTCATGATCACCACCCGTTTTTACGATGGAGATCCAAGTAACAACGTGCTCTGCTGGGATAACCAGGAAGCGCAGAAGAGTACCAAGGACCCTTGTTGGCGAGGTGACTTCCAGGGTGTGATCGACAAGCTCGACTACATCAAGGCTTTAGGTTTTACAGCCATCTGGATTACACCTGTCGTTCAGAATGCGTCTGGTTATGACTACCACGGCTATCATGCCATGGATTTCTCTAAGGTTGACTGCCGCTATCAGAGCGGTGACGGCAGCAAGAGTGGTGACGTGATGTTCCAGGAACTCATCAACAAGGCTCACGACAAGGTATCAAGATCATTCTTGACATCGTGCTCAACCACACTGGTAACTTCGGTGAGGAGAAGCTCTGCAAGATGTTCGACCGTGATACTCATCTTCGTAACCAAGCATACATTGATGCTTGTATGATCCCTGATGAGAGCAAGTTGGGCAACGATTACTTGGGCAATGTAAAGATACAGTATCAGCGTCGTCTTGCCCTGATGAAGAATACAGATGGCAATAACCACGATATACACAACTATTGGCACCATACTGCCAACAACTGGAACTGGGACTTCCCAAGCCGTTGGATGGGGCAGATTGCTGGTGACTGTGTGGATCTCAACACAGAGAACGACTACGTGGCTAAGTATCTCGTAGATTGCTATGGACAGTTTATCAAGATGGGTGTCGATGGTTTCCGTATTGATACATCTGGCCACATCTCCCGCTTGACATTCAACAAGGAGTTTATCCCTCAATTTGAAGCACTTGGTAAGCAGTACGAGAACAAGCGCTTGAACAAGGCACCTTTCTTTATGTATGGTGAGGTTTGTACACGTATGAACGATGTAACCTATAGAGGTCAGGCAAACCTCTCTTGCTACTTCTATACCTGGAAGTCGGACGAGGCCTTGCTCAACAAATGGGATGGAAGCAAAAGTTACTGGGATAATCAGGTGATTCCTGAGGGTTCTGAGCCTGTAGGCCCACAACTGCTTTGCTTGGAGGAGACTACTTCTCCAAAGAGCAACAATGCCAAGATGCTCAATGGTGCATGGCATGAGCCAGACTATTCTCAGTCAAGCGGATTCAACGTCATTGACTTCCCTATGCACTACAGCTACAACACTGCCCAACAGGCTTTCAGCTTGGCAAGCGGCGACGAGTGCTATAATGACGCTACTTTCAATGTGGTATATGTAGATAGCCATGACTATAGTCCAGGTCCAAGCGATACCAACCGTTTCGGTGGTACAGATGCTCAGTGGGCTGAGAACCTCTCTCTCTTGTTTACCTTCCGTGGAATCCCATGTCTCTATTATGGTTCTGAGGTAGGTTTCCGTCGTGGTGTAGTAATTGATAAAGGTCCTAATGGTCCTCTTTCTAACACCGGTCGTGCTTACTTCGGTGGTTATATCACAGGTGATGTAGAAGCATCAGACTTCGGTGAATACAAGGCTTCTGGTAATGTGGCTGTCTCTTTGAATCATGATGTGGCTCAGCACCTCATCCGTCTGAACAAGATTCGTCAGGCAGTGCCTGCTCTCCGCAAGGGTCAGTGGACTACAGATGGTTGCACTGCCAATGGCGGTATCGCTTTCAAGCGTGCTTATAAGGACAGCTATGCACTCGTAGCCCTCAATGGTGGTGCTACTTTCACAGATTGCCCAGCTGGTACTTATACAGACTTGGTAACAGGCAAGACTTACACAGGTCCTACTATCACCGTTGATGCTCCTAATAATCAGGGTCAGGTTCGCGTACTCGTGAAAGACTGGACTGGTGGCAAACTCATTGAGGATGGTGCTTTCATCTACGAAACTGCTGCTCAGCATAAGGGTGGTCAGACCTATGATGGTAATGAAGAGGCTGGTACAACTTGGATTGATGAGGCTCCTATTCAGCCTGCAAGCGTTTCATTCTCACAGGCAGGTGGATCATTCCGCACTGAGACTATTAACATGACAGTTACTCTCTCTGAAGACGCTAAGTCTGGTTGGTATCAGATACAAGGCCAGGATAAGGTGAACTTGACTCCTGGTGTGAGTGAGAACCTTACCATCGGCGAAGGTATGAACTTTGGCGACACCAAGACTATTGATTGGAGCGCAGAGGGCCAGGACGGTAAAGTGAAGAGCGGTAGCTTGACCTTCACCAAGGTAGATCCTAATGCTTCTATCATGGTATATGTAAAGGCTGCTAATGCTCCTCACATCCATGCTTGGACAACAGGTACAGACGGCAAAGACTTGACAGGCGCATGGCCTGGTAAGGTAATGGCCGGTCCTGTGGAGATTGATGGTGCTAAATACTGGACTTACTCTTTCGATGGCGTAGAGAATTTCAATGTCATCTTGAATAATGGAAATGGTGCACAGTCTGGTGAAATCACTGGTATCACAGGCGATATCTACTTGGAGTATGATGGTGGTACAAGTGCCAAGAAGATTGACGCTCCTGTCAATACTGCAGCCAAGGTTACTTTGAGTCCTAATGGTGGTGACTTCCAGAAGACTATCTCCGTAACAGCAACCCTCAGCAACAATGCCAAGAGCGGTTGGTATAAGATTGGTGATGGCGAGCAGGTGGCTCTTACTCCTGGTAAGGCTGCTACATTCACCCTCGGTGAAGATATGCTGGAAGGCGAGAGCAAGACTGTAACTTGGAGCGCAACTAATGCAGAAGGTGTGGAAAAGACAGGTACTGCTACCTTCAACAAGAAGAAAGAGGTTGTAATTCCTACTCCAACAGGTATCTTCGCTTACTTCCTCGCTCCTGCAGAATGGAGTGACATCCACGTATGGGCTTGGAATGATACAGACAACTTTACCGGTGGTACCTGGCCAGGTGTAAGCTGTACCAAGACTGACATGAAGAAGAATGGTCTGGATGTCTGGATGTGGAAGTTTGATGGTGATTTGACAGGTGCTCCTACTAATATTATCTTCAACAATAATGGTAATGGTGTCAACCAGACAGAAACTTTTACTTTCGTCAACGGTGCAGTTTATGACCGCAACGGTAAGACCAATGCTTTCGTCAATGGTGCAGTTTACGACCGCAACGGTAAGACCTATGAGTCTGTCTCAACAGGTATCAACCAGGTAGGTGCAAGAAGGCTCCTGCTAAGTTGCAGATTTACTCTATCAATGGTGTGAAGGTAGCCGAAGTGAACAAGGTTTCTGATGCAGAGTATGTCCTGGCTCCAGGTATGTACATCTGCAATAGCAAGAAGTTTGTTATCAAGTAGTCAATGGTTAGCCGCCATTACTTTTAGAAACATTTAGTTTATCATATTTCATTTATTTTAGGTTTAAGTACTCCTAAATGACTTGAAAAGAGCAATTTTTCAGTCATTTAGGAGTCTTTTTTGTATATATAAGTAGAAAATATATTAAAGATTTTGGGTAAAACCTTTTTTTTTGTAACTTTGCGCCCAAAAGTAAAAACAATATAAAAATATAAGATAATATGGCTAAGAAATTTGCCGAGCACAACGGTCTGAATCTTACTCAGACAAACAATGACGTACTAGCAGCGTGGGAGAAAAACGATATCTTCCACAAGTCTATCGACGAGCGTGAAGGCTGCCCTCAGTTTATCTTCTTCGAGGGACCTCCATCAGCTAATGGCCACCCGGGTATTCACCACGTGTTGGCACGTAGTATCAAGGATACATTCAACAGATACAAGACCATGAAGGGTTTCCAGGTTCACCGCAAGGCGGGATGGGATACCCACGGACTCCCTGTTGAACTCGGTGTCGAGAAGGAACTCGGCATCACCAAGAAGGATATTGATAACAAGGCTTCAGAGAAGTATATCTCTACTGAGGATTACAACCACAAGTGCCGCGAGAACGTGATGAAGTTCACCGCTGAGTGGCGCGAGTTGACCGAGAAGATGGGTTACTTCGTAGATCTCGATCATCCTTATATCACCTACGATAACAAGTACATCGAGACTCTCTGGTGGCTTCTCAAGCAGCTCTACAACAAGGGTCTGCTCTACAAGGGTTACACCATCCAGCCATACTCTCCAGGCGCAGGTACAGGCTTGAGCTCTCACGAGTTGAACCAGCCTGGATGCTACCGCGATGTAAAGGACCTCACCACCACAGCCCAGTTCCTCATCAAGGATCCTAAGGCTGAGTGGACCAAGTGGGGCAAGCCATACTTCATCGCATGGACACTACACCTTGGACTTTGCCATCAAACGTGGCTCTTTGTGTTGGTCCTAAGATTGACTATGTTGCCATCGAGACCTACAACCTCTATAATGGCGAGCCTATGACACTCGTGATGGCTGAGGCTCTGGTTGGTTCATATCTGAAGGCAGACCAGGAGTGCAAGGAAGGCGATCTCCTGCCATTCGACAAGGAGAAGAAGCAGTGCCCATGGCGCATTATCGACACATGAAGGGTACAGACCTCGAAGGCTTGCACTACGAGCAGCTCCTTCCTTGGGTAAAGCCATGCGAGAAGGTTGATCTCTTCGCACCGGCTTTCGTAACTGAATATGCTGCTGCTCATCCTGAGAAGGTATTCGCTTCAGAGGATGGTCGCGATCAGTTCGTCGAGATGGAGAGTGAGGCTTTCCGCGTAATCCTCGGCGACTACGTTACTACCGATGACGGTACAGGTATCGTTCACATCGCTCCTACATTCGGTGCCGATGATGCCAAGGTGGCTAAGGATGCCAATATCCCAGCTCTCTACCTTATTAATAAGAAGGGCGAGACCCGCCCAATGGTTGACCTGCAGGGTAAGTTCTATCTCATCGAAGACCTCGATGCCAACTTCGTGAACGCTTGTGTCAACAAGGAGGCATATGCTCATCACGCAGCGACTACAGTGAAGAATGCCTACGACCCACAGTTTAATGTGGATGGCGTCTGGGACAAGAAGGCTTCTGAGAAGGCTGAAGACCTGAACATCGTACTCTGCTACGAGTTGAAGCAGGAGGGTAAGGCTTTCAAGAGCGAGAAGCACGTGCACAACTATCCTCACTGCTGGCGTACCGACAAGCCTATCCTCTATTATCCATTGGATAGCTGGTTTATCAAGGATACAGCCCGCAAGGAGCGTATGGTAGAACTCAACAAGACCATCAACTGGCAGCCTGAGAGCACCGGTACAGGCCGTTTCGGCAACTGGCTCGAGAACCTGAACGACTGGAACCTTTCACGTTCCCGCTTCTGGGGTACTCCATTGCCAATCTGGCGTGACGAGAACCGTGGCGAGAAGTGTATCGGCAGTCTTGAGGAACTCTATGCTGAAATCGAGAAGTCTGTGGCTGCCGGTATCATGCAGAGCAACCCATTGAAGGAGAATGGTTTCGTTCCTGGCGACTACAGTCAGGAGAACTATGATAAGATTGACCTCCACCGTCCATACGTTGACAAGATTGTATTGGTTAACGAGGAGGGCAAGCCAATGTATCGTGAGAGCGACCTCATCGACGTTTGGTTCGATTCAGGTTCAATGCCTTACGCCCAGCTCCACTACCCATTCGAGGGAGAGATGGCACGTGGCACAGAGGCAGACCGCGATGCACTCATCCACAGCACCTACGAGGGATATGCTATTCCTCCTAAGTTCTATCCAGCCGACTTCATCAACGAGGGCGTGGATCAGACCCGTGGATGGTTCTTCACTCTGCACGCCATCGCTACCATGGTATTTGATAGCGTAGCCTTCAAGAACGTAATCTCTTCTGGTCTCGTTCTCGATGCCAAGGGTAACAAGATGAGTAAGCACGTGGGTAACGTGACTAACCCATTCGAGATGATTGACAAGTATGGTGCCGATCCTGTTCGTTTCTATATGATGACCAACAGCGAGCCTTGGGACAACCTCAAGTTCGACCCTAATGGTGTGGACGAGACCCGTCGTAAGTTCTTCGGTACCTTATATAATACCTACAGCTTCTTCGCCCTCTATGCTAATGTAGATGGTTTCGATGCAGAGGCTGCTCAGGTGCCATTCGAGAAGCGCCCAGAGATTGACCGCTGGATTCTCTCTTCACTCAATACCCTCATCAAGGGCGTTGACAGAGAGTTGGCTGGCTATGATCCAACCCGCGCAGGCCGTCTCATCGATGCTTTCGTCAACGATGACCTCTCTACTGGTACGTTCGTCTGAACCGTAAACGTTTCTGGGGTAAGGAGATGAGCGAGGATAAGCTGAGTGCTTACCAGACTCTCTATACCTGCCTGATGACAGTGGCTAAGCTGCTGGCACCATTCGCTCCATTCTATGCAGACGAGTTGTATCACGACTTGGGCGGCGAGTTGGAGAGCGTACATCTCGATAAATTCCCTGTAGCTGATGAGGCTGCTATCGATGCCGACCTGGAGGAGCGTATGCTATCGCCCAGAAGATTACTTCTATGGTATTGGCATTGCGCCGCAAGGTGAACATCAAGGTGCGTCAGCCACTCCAGCAGATCATGATTCCTGCAGTAGATGATGTACAGAAGGCACACATCGAGGCAGTAGCTGGACTGTTGAAGAACGAGGTGAACGTGAAGGAGGTTAACTTCATTGAGGGTCAGGGCATTCTCGTAAAGAAGGTGAAGTGTAACTTTAGAGTGATGGGTAAGAAGTTCGGCAAGCTGATGAAGGGTGTTGCTGCCCAGATGTCAGCGCTCGATCAGGACCAGATTGCAGCCTTCGAGAAGGCAGGCAACATCACATTGAATATCGACGGACAGGAAGCCGTGGTAGAGGTAGCCGACGTGGAGATTATCTCAGAGGATATTCCAGGATGGCTCGTATCTAACGAGGGCAATCTGACCGTAGCGCTTGAAGTAGAGTTGACCCCAGAATTGAAGAAGGAGGGTATGGCTCGTGAGTTGATCAACCGTATCCAGAACCTCCGCAAGGAGACAGGTCTGGAGATTACCGACCGCATCAATGTAACTGTGGCTCCTAATGAGGAGACTGACGCAGCCATCGAGACATTCGCCGACTACATCAAGGGTCAGGTATTGGCAGACAGTATCGAAATCGGCGACAACGCAGGTGTTGAGACCGAGTTTGATGACTTTAAGTTGAACATTCTCGTAGAGAAGAATTAAATAGTTAGGAGTTAGGAGTTAGAAGTTAGGAGCATTTCCAAACTGCTTGCTTCTAACTTTCTAGCCCTTATTTCCTAAAAACATTAACAAATAACATAATAGATAACATCTATGGCTAACGAAAAACTACGTTATAGCGATCAGGAGCTCGAGGAGTTCCGCGCTATCATTGATGAGAAATTGAAGGTGGCAAAGCAGACTTATCATGATTGTATGGCTCAGCTGAACCACTCAGACAGTAATGATGTGGTAGATACATCACCAACCTACAAGGCTCTTGAAGAGGGTAGTGAAGCACAAAGCAAGGAAGAAATCATCCAGATGGCCCAGCGTCAGCAGAAGTTCATCAAGGGATTGGAAGCAGCTTTGGTTCGTATCCAGAACAAGACCTATGGTATTGACCGCGAAACAGGTGAGTTGATTCCTAAGGAGCGTTTGCGTGCTGTACCTCATGCCACTTTGAGTGTAGCTTCTAAGGAGGCTAGAAAAAAGTAATAAATGGAGAAAACAAGTAAAATTAAATACGGATGGCTCGTCACGGCAATGGTGGTTGTGCTTCTTGTTATCGATCAGATTATCAAGGTGTACATCAAGACCCATTTTTGCTTGGCGAGTCTGTTCGTGTTACTGATTGGTTTTATATCGAATTTGTAGAGAACAACGGAATGGCTTGGGGTATGTCGTTTATCGGCAAGTTCTGGCTAAGTCTGTTGCGCCTGGTAGCCATCTGTGCGTTGAGCATTTATCTGCATCGCATCATAAAGCGTGGTACCTATCGCTTGTTATACATCATTTTGGTGGCGCTGGTTCTGACGGGTGCAATCGGCAATATGATTGATTCCATCTTCTACGGACTTATCTTCACCGGTGCTTCACCTTATTATGTATCTTATCTTGTGCCTTTCGGCGAGGGGTATGCACCCGTGCTCATGGGCAAGGTGGTTGATATGTTCCGCTTTCCGTTCTTCACCTATACATGGCCTGAATGGTTCCCTTTCTGGGGTGGACAGCATGGTACATTCTTCGATCCTGTATTCAATTTTGCAGATTCCTGTGTATCAGTCGGCATCATTTCTCTCTTGCTTTTCTGTAGAAAAGAACTGGAAGCTCTCGGAGGTGGTGATAAGGAGAAGAAGGTTAAAGATTCTTCTTTTATTGAAACTGCTGAAGAAAAGATAAAGTCTCAATCTCAAGAAAATAAGGAGGACAAGTAATCATGAAGAAAGCTTTTCTTTATCTCTGTTGGATAGTAACCTTTTGTGCAGCCTTCGCTTCTTGTAAGCCTTCGCTGCCAAGAGATGTGCTCTCTAAAGGAAAGATGACGGATATTCTCTTCGATTATCACATCGCTCTTGCTATGGCGCAGAGCGAAGACGGTGGTAGTGAGAAGAATAGTCTGGCTTATCGCGAGGCTGTACTGAAGAAACATGATGTCACCTCGGCAGACTTCGACAGTTCGATGGTTTATTATATGCGCCATACAGAATTGCTGCATGATGTGTATAAGGATTTGGCTGAAAGATTGGATAAAGAGGTGGTTGCATTGGGTGGAAACAGTGCAGGAAATAGTGATTTTGACAATCTTACTGCTGTTGGCGATACTGCCAATATCTGGAAAGATGCTACTTCGATGGTATTCTCGCCTGATGAGGGCTTCAACAGTCGCAGTTTTAAAATTGAAGCTGATACTGCTTTCCATAAGGGTGACCGTTTCCGTCTTGATTTCGAATCGCAGTTTATCTTCCAGGATGGTATGCGTGATGGTATCGCTTTGCTGGCTGTTCAGTTCAAGAACGATAGTGTGGCACAGACTGTAATTCATATTCAGAGTGCTCAGCACTATAGTGTAGAACTCGCTGATAATGATAGCCTTGGAATTAAATGCATAAAGGGGTACTTTATGTTGAGTGAGGGTGGCTTCAGTTCTGATGCCGGTTCTTTGACGACTCTTAAACTGATGTTTGTCAATAAGATTCGTCTCATCCGTATGCATCCTAAAAAGGTGGCACCGGTTTCTTCTTCTGCAGCATCTTCTGATTCGGCAAAAGTAGATACTGCTCGTAAGACCCGTATACCAGGTCCGAGTGTTCCAGCACGTCCGGATGGAGCTTTGGCGCCTCCGACCAGTGCACCGATTCCTATGTCTGATAAACCTATTCAGATGAGGAGTAATTAGTCTGGATGTTTAAGATATGGCTGAAATGAGAAGATGCGGAGCCCATCAGGTGATATTGCCGGATGGCTCGATATTGCAGCAGGCTGTGGTAGAAATACAAGAGGGCAGGGTGGAGAACTACTTCGAGTTTCGCGAGGAGTTGCCGATGACCGAATGGTTAGGCGGCGAAATCCGGGTGGAACGCGATGAGGAAGGCATCCTCCGTGCCCTGTGGAACGGAAAAGTAATCAATAAACATTAAACATAAACATTAATAATATGTTAAGCGTAGATCAATTAGAAGACAAGTTGATAGACTTGGCATTTGCTGAGGATATCGGTGATGGCGACCACACAACTTTGTGTTGTATCCCAGAAGACGCCATGGGTAAGAGCCACTTGCTTATCAAGGAAGATGGCGTGTTGGCAGGTGTTGAAATGGCAAAGAAGGTATTTGCACGTTTCGATCCTACCATGAAGGTAGAAGTGTTGCTTCAGGATGGAACCCATGTTAAGAAGGGTGACATTGCAATGATTGTAGAGGGTAAGACCCGTTCTTTGCTCCAGACAGAGCGTTTGATGCTCAATATCATGCAGCGTATGAGTGGCATTGCTACCATGACTGCTAAGTATGTAAAGCGTCTTGAGGGTACAAAGACTCATATCCTTGATACCCGTAAGACAACTCCAGGTCTTCGCATGTTGGAGAAGCAGGCTGTGAAGATCGGAGGTGGTATGAACCATCGTATCGGTCTTTTCGATATGATTCTCCTCAAGGACAACCACATCGATTTCGCCGGTGGCATCGACAATGCTATTGACCGTTGCCATGCTTATCTGAAGGAGAAGGGACTCGACCTGAAGATTGAAATCGAGGTTCGCAGTTTCGATGAACTTGACCAGGTATTGAAGCATGGTGGTGTAAATCGTATCATGCTCGATAACTTCTCTGTGCCTGATACTAAGAAGGCAGTAGACATCATCGCAGGTAAGTATGAGACTGAGTCTTCTGGCGGTATTACTTACGATACCATCCGCGATTATGCAGAGCAGGGAGTTGATTTCATTTCAGTTGGTGCCTTGACACATAGTGTGAAGGGCTTGGATATGAGTTTCAAGGCTTGCGAATAAGTGAAGAATGAAGAGGGAAGAGTGAAGAATTCAAATGCTCTTCTCTTTTTGTATATATAAACTTTGTATATATAAATTAAGGTATATTTTATGAATAAGATTTTCGCTTCAGCCATAATGGCTGTGGCTATGATGGGCAGTGTCTCTGAGGCTGAGGCATGTACCAACTTTATAGTAGGAAAAAAAGCATCGGTTGATGGATCTGTGATGTGTTCATATAGTGCCGATGACTATGGTATGTTCCAAAATCTCTGTCATTTTCCTGCCGGTAAGCATGCTAAGGGCGAGATGCGTAAGATTTACGATTGGGATACCAATAAATATCATGGTGAGATTCCGGAGGCTGCCGAGACTTATAATGTGATTGGCAATATCAATGAATGGCAGGTCACCATCGCCGAAACTACTTATGGTGGACGTGAGGAAATGGCTGATTCTACGGGTATTATGGACTATGGTTCACTCATCTATGTTGCCCTGCAGCGTAGTAAGACTGCCCGTGAGGCTATCAAAGTGATGACAACCATTGCCAATACTTACGGCTATAATTCAGAAGGCGAGACCTTTACCATCTGTGATCCGAACGAAGCTTGGATTATGGAGATGATGGGCAAGGGACCAGGCTCTAAGGGCGTGGTTTGGGTAGCTCTCCGTATTCCTGATAATGCAGTTTGTGCACATGCTAACCAGAGTCGCATCGGCAAGTTCAATATGAAGGATAAGAAAAACGTGATGTATGCCAAGGATGTCGTTTCTTTTGCTCGCAGTAAGGGATGGTATCAGGGCAAGGATGCTGATTTCTCATGGAAAATGGCATATGCTAAGCCTGATTTCTCAGGACGTCGTTTCTGCGATGCTCGTGTTTGGGCTCTCTTGAATCATTTCTATGATATGAGTCCTTATCTTGATTGGGCTTTGGGTAAGGATCCAAATGCGAAGGATATGCCTCTCTGGGTGGTTCCAAACAAGAAGGTGAGTGTTGCTGATGTTGAGGCTTGCATGCGTGACCATTATGAGGGTACACCTCTTTCTGTTGCTGATGGCACTGATATCGGAGGTGGTATCTGGCAGATGCCTTACAGACCAACTCCATTGATGTTTAAGGTGGATGGAAAGCAGTGCTTCAACGAACGTCCGGTCAGCACCCAGCAGACTGGTTTTGTTTTTGTTAGCCAGATGCGTTCATGGATGCCTAGAGAGATTGGCGGTGTTCTTTGGTTTGGTAATGATGATGCCAATATGGTAGCGTTCACACCAATCTACTGTTCTTCTACAGTTCGTCCTGAGTGTTATAACACACCGGGAGCAGATGCAGTGAATTTCAGTTTCAAGAATGCTTACTGGGTGTGCAATATGACCAGCAATATGGTTTATCCTCGTTACAGCCAGATGTTCCCAACTTTGAAGGAGGTTCGTGACAGTCTTGATAACAGCTATTTTGCTGCACAGCCAGGTGTTGAGGCTAAGGCTCAGGAACTGTATGCACAGAATCCACAGGCTGCAGTCAAGTATCTCAATGATTATGGTATTGAGAAGGCACAGCAGATGTTGACGCGTTGGCAACAGCTCTTCCAGTTTATGGTAGTGAAGTATAATGACATGATTATCAAGCCAACCAAAAAAGATGGCAGTTTCGAGAAGACTCCTTATGGGTTAGGTGCAACCCCAGTTCGTCCTGGGTATCCTGAGAAATATGCCAAGGAACTTATGAAGCAAACAGGAGACAAGTTCCTGGTTCCTGAAACAAAGTAACAATATTTATCATCCCATAAAGAAAGCCGATTCAAGTATATTACTATACAAGAATCGGCTTTCCTGTTTTCTTGACTTACAATACTAAATAACCGTATTATAATTTTTAAAGTTATGTCTTTTAAAATCTATTACTTGAAGTATCTCTTGTAGAGACCTGCAAAACCTGCACAGTGGCGGGCTTCATCCTTAGCCATCTCATGAACGGTATCGTGGATAGCATCTGAACCCTGCTCCTTAGCAAGCTTGGCAATGCGGAACTTATCCTCACAAGCACCCTTCTCTGCAGCAATACGAGCCTCGAGATTGCTCTTGGTATCACCCAAAACCTCACCGAGAAGTTCTGCAAAACGAGAAGCGTGATCAGCCTCCTCATAGGCATAACGTTTGTAAGCCTCTGCAATTTCAGGATAGCCTTCACGATCTGCTTGGCGTGCCATAGCAAGATACATACCTACCTCGCCACACTCACCATTGAAATGGTCCTTCAAACCCTTGATAACGTCTTCATTAACGCCATCCTTATATGCCTGACCGAGAACGTGAACGGTAGCAAATGTCATATCGTCATCTACTGCATCTTCCATCTCTTTGAACTTGCTGGCTGGAGCCTTGCAGATAGGGCACTTCTCTGGTGCTTCTGTACCTTCGTAAATGTAACCGCAAACGGTGCAAATAAACTTTTTCTTCATAATGTTTTTGTTTTAAATGTTGTTGTATAATTATTGTTTTTTGAATTAGTGAACAGTCTCTGTGAGAGGTGACTTTACGCCTTTTTTAGCGCATTCTGCACAGATTCCTCTGTAGTAGAGCTGTTCTTCCAATACGATGTTTCCTTCAATTTCCTTTCCTGGTTCCACTTTTGGAGCTGGTTCGCCGAAAAAGTCAATTACCTTGCCACAATTTCTGCAATAGAAATGAACGTGGCTTTTAATATTTCCATCATAACATACGCGATGTTCATCGATTGTGATCATCTGAGCCGCATTGTGCTCACTCAACATTCTGAGTGTGTTGTAAACGGTTGTCTTGCTCAATGTTGGGATACTCTCGGCTAATCCTTTGTACACATCCTCGATAGTTGGATGAGTGGGATGCTTGATGAGCCAATCCATAATGGCAATACGCTGGAGTGATGGTCGGATACCTTTCTCCACGAGTCTTTGATAGGCTTCTGTCTGCTTCATAATTACTTGTTTTTATAATTTGTTGATGCAAAGATAAGCAATTCTTTTGTATCTGCCAAATATTTTTGCAAATATTCCAAAGTATTTTTGAATATTTTACAATTGCATAGTTGTTTTAAGATTTGTTGTGCAAAAAGGGAGAGTCTATGATTCGCTTTTGGAAATTATTGATACTAAAACCCTTTTGGAAAAAGTAATTCCCCGTCACGCTACCGGAGTGTTGTGGCGGGGAATCTTATTTGAAAATAAACTTTATACGATATTTCAGGCGATTATCTCAGGTCGATGACTTCAGCTCCAGGACATTCCTTGCTGTTGAAATTGAATGTGCTGTTAGAAACTCTCTTGGCTCTGAAGTTACTTACCGTGATGGTACTCCAGGTATTGCCCTGTCGCATCTTGACAACTGATGGAACATGTGTCTTTTTGTTGATGGTGATATACATTTCGGCTACAGAACGTTTCTGGTTATTGGCAACGAGATGTACTACATAGTTACTGCCTGCTGTCTTGAGCGTTGACTTATAACCAGTCTTATATATATTAATAAAGGTATAAGGGTTCATGGACATCTGCTGAGCCTGTGTAGGGTTGCTGACATTCACCTCGTTGGTTTTCTTTAGATAAGTCCACTGGGTCTTGCCGTTGAACCAGACGATGGCTTGCGGGGTACGGGCGTTAAACTTGTTGCCTTTGATGGCAATACTGCCGCTTGCTGATCCATACTTAGAACTGCTCATCTTGAAGTTGGCGCTAGCTCCACCTTTGTTGCCAATAACGGCAGCGGTCTTATCAAGTACCTGTTGCGCAGTCTGCGCCATGGCTCCGATGCTCATCATTGCAACGAAAGCCAATGCTAAAATCTTTTTCATTTTTATCTTTTCCTTTCTTTTAAAATTCTATGTTATAATATATCTTCTAAAATTTCATACTCTATCATAAAGCCGTAAAAACGTCTTTTCTCTCTTAGACGTTTTCACGGCTTCAGGGTTTAATAATTTAACCTTTTCCAATATTATCTTCTTTCATACCCTTAGTTCTTTACTAAAATTAAGAGTTTCGAAGTGCCATTAACAGATTATTAAGCTGGTTTTCATCCTGTATCAGTACCTCACGAGGCTTGCTGCCCTGTGCTGCACCTACGATGCCTGCAGCTTCCATCTGGTCCATCAGTCGTCCTGCACGGTTATAGCCTATACTGAACCGGCGCTGGATCATGCTGGTAGAACCCTGCTGCGAAAGAACAATTGCATGGGCTGCCTCTTCGAAGAACGGATCCAGTTCGCGGGCACTGATGCTGCCGCTTCCACCTGCGCTTCCTTCATCATTAGCTGGTTCTGGCAACTCCATAGGTTCGATAGGGCCAGGCTGTTCGCAGATATACTCGTTGATTCGCTCGATTTCAGGTGTATCAACAAAGGCACACTGTACACGGACAGGTTCGTTGCCGCAGAGATAGAGCATATCACCACGACCAATCAGCTGGTTGGCTCCCGTACGGTCAAGAATGGTCTTTGAGTCGATGGCAGATGTAACCTTAAAGCGATACGGCCAGGGAAGTTAGCCTTGATATTACCCGTGATGATGCTGGTTGTAGGACGCTGGGTGGCAATAATCATGTGGATACCACGCACGTGCCAGCTGGGCGATACGGGCAATAGGAAGTTCTACTTCCTTGCCGGCTGTCATGATCAGATCACCGAACTCATCTATAATCACTACGATGTATGGCATATACTCATGTCCGTCTGTCAACTTCAACTTGTGGTTGATAAACTTCTGGTTGTATTCTTTGATGTTACGGGCTCCTGCCTTTTTGAGCAAGTCGTAACGGCTATCCATCAGTACACACAGACTGTTCAGGGTTCTAACCACCTTGGTTACGTCGGTTATGATAGGTTCTTCCTCATCAGGAACCGCAGCCATAAACTTATTGGCAATACGGGAGTAGACGCTAAACTCCACCTTCTTAGGGTCGATGAGAACCAGTTTGAGTTCGTTTGGATGTTTCTTGTATAATAAAGAGGTGATGATGGCATTCAAACCTACAGATTTACCCTGTCCGGTAGCACCCGCAACAAGCAGGTGAGGAATCTTTGCCAAATCAACCATAAACACTTCGTTGGTAATGGTCTTACCCAAAGCGATAGGTAACTCCATCTTGGTTTCTTGGAATTTCTTTGAGTTTAAAGTACTTTCCATACTAACGATGTTCGCCTTTGCGTTAGGTACCTCAATACCGATGGTTCCCTTACCTGGGATAGGAGCGATGATACGGATGCCGAGAGCTGCCAGACTCAAGGCGATGTCATCTTCCAGATTCTTGATCTTAGAGATACGTACGCCTTCTGCAGGCTGGATTTCGTAGAGTGTGATGGTAGGACCAACCGTAGCACGGATGGTTTTGATCTGTACGCCAAAGTTGCCCAGCACCTCGATGATGCGGTTTTTGTTGGCGCGCTGCTCTTCCTCATCGATGGATACGCCGTCATCCTCATACTTCTTCAGAAGGTTGAGTACCGGATATTTATATCTGGTGAACGGCTCCTTCGGATTGATCGGAGTATTCAGTACTTCTGCATTGCTCAAGGTGTTGCCTGTAGCCTTCTCGTCGGCTGTGGCTACAGAGATGTCCATACCTATATGCTCAGAAGCTGCAGCAGCCTCGGCAGCTTGCTTTACCAATGCTTCCTGTTCTGCCCGTTTTGTACGGAGTTCGCGCTGACGTGCAATGAGTGACATATTCTCGTTCTGCGTGCCGTTGGCTATAGCGATGGTTTCATCTTTTTCTGTATCACCTTCTGTTCCTTTAGCTTCCTGTCCGTCTGCCTCTGGCTCAACAGACGTAGAAGGTGTTTCCGGGTTTGCGAAAGTCTGGTCCGGATCCAAATTCAGGTCGATGACTTTGGCAGGTTCTTCTTCCTTATATTCTTCTTTCTCATCCTCTGTGCCAGCACCATATGCTGCGCTGGCGTATACCTCGTCGATAGCTTCCGTATCTTTCCTGTTCTTTCCATGGTTAGTAATCTCAAATTTCACCTTATTTGATATATAACCGATAGGTTGAGTGCTTTTCTGATTACCGTAATGGTTTCAGTGGTGAGATAGGTGAGGAATGCTACCGCCACGAAGAAAAGAATGGCAGTAAGTCCTGGAGGCCCCATGATGTTCTCCAGATTCTGCACGACAAAGAGTCCGTGCTTTCCGCCCGGATTGAATGTGAGGCTTGGCATGATAGGTGCGATGAACTTGGCAAAGGTTACCGACATCCATAGCATGACCACAATCATGCAGAAGAACCATTTCCACAGGTTCAGCTTGTAGGCATGCATCATCTGCAATCCCACCATAATGACAAAGAATGGGAGCATGAAGGCTGGAAATCCGAAATTGATGGCAATGAGCCAATAGGATACAATGGCTCCCCAGGATCCGCAGTAGTTCTGAAACTGTTTTTCCGTGTTGGTCCATTCGCCCGGCTTCAGATTTTCGAGCAGACTCTGGTCATTGGCTCCTGTGTTGAGAAAGGAGATCATAGCGATGATGATAACCACAGCAATGACTACCAAGGCTAATCCTATGAAAAAGTCGGTGATAGTATTGTTGAAAATATACTGTAAACCAATAGCTTCGCTAAAGGTTTTGGTCTTTTTTTCAGTTCTTTTTTTAGCCATTTTATATATTTTTGAATAATTTATCTGCAAAATTAGCGAAAATAATTGAGAAAACAATTCTTTTTCTCATCTTTTTTTTCTAATTTTGCAACTTGTAAAGAATAAAAAGCATAATGAAGATTATTTTCACTAGTTTCGACAAGGCGGCAATCACGAATTTGCCAAGAGCTTTGTTTCCTGGCAAAATCGTAGTCGTTGACAAGCCTGAAGATACAGAAGCGGCTGTTAATGACCTACTTAGCCATTATATACTGGGTGTGGATACAGAAACGCGCCCATCATTCAAGCGTGGTCAGGCTTACCATGTTTCGTTGTTGCAGGTGAGTACACATGATACTTGTTATCTCTTCCGCCTGCATCATACGGGCATGACTCCTGCCATCATTCGCTTGCTCGAAGATACCACCGTGCCAAAAGTAGGACTTTCCTGGCACGATGACTTGCTGCAGCTCCATAAGCGAGCTGCTTTTAAGGCTGGCTACTTTATCGAGTTGCAGGATGTTGCAAAGAACTTTGGTATCGCAGACATGAGTCTGCAGAAACTGTATGCTAACCTGTTTCACCAGAAAATCAGCAAGGCGCAACGGTTGAGCAATTGGGAGGCTAGCGATTTGAAGGAATCGCAGGCTCTCTATGCAGCTACAGATGCTTGGTGCTGCATTAATCTGTATGAGGAATTCAAGCGTTTGTCTGCTTCAGGCGATTACGAGCTCGATGAACTCAGGGCATGATATAAGGTGGTAAGGAATAGAAATTGATAATCGTAAGAAACATCATATATAAATATGTATAAAAGCGTATATTTAAAGAAAGGTAAGGAAGAATCGCTCAAGCGTTTTCATCCATGGATCTTCTCGGGTGCTATCCAGGCAATGGATGAGGGCATAGAGGAGGGCGACATTGTGAGAGTGTTTACCCGTAGTGGTGAATTCATTGCTATAGGTCATTATCAGATCGGTTCTATCGCTGTACGTGTTCTTTCTTTTAGAGATATTGAGATTGATGAGGAGTACTGGTGTGCCAGATTGGATTCGGCATATAAGATGAGACTCGCTTTGGGTATTGCCGGTAATTCATCCAATACTACTTATCGCTTGGTTCATGGTGAGGGTGATAACTTGCCGGGACTTGTTATCGACTGCTATGGTCCTACTGCTGTCATGCAGGCTCACAGTGTGGGTATGCATGTTTGCCGCATGGAGATAGCCAAAGCCTTGAAGAAGGTGATGGGCGAAGCTCTGGAGAATATCTACTATAAGAGTGAGACAACCTTACCATATAAGGCTGACCTCAGACAGGAAAATGGCTTTATACTGGGAGGTGATGCTGACGATGTTGCTGTAGAGAATGGACTGAAATTCCATATCGACTGGTTGCGTGGTCAGAAAACGGGTTTCTTCGTAGATCAGCGTGAGAACCGTTCGCTGCTCGAGCATTATGCCAAGGGTAAGAGCGTGCTCAACATGTTCTGCTATACCGGCGGTTTTTCAGTTTATGCGATGAGAGGAGAGGCTAAGGCTGTTCACTCCGTAGACAGCAGTGCCAAGGCGATAGAATTGACCAATGAGAATATTGCGCTCAATTTCCCTGGAGATGCACGCCATGAGGCTATCTGCGAAGATGCCTTCAAGTATCTTGATGAACATGACCAGCAGTATGATCTGATTGTTCTTGATCCTCCTGCTTTTGCCAAGCACCGTGCGGCTTTGCGCAATGCGCTGAAGGGCTATACCCGCCTGAACGTAAAGGGCTTGCAGCGTATTAAGAAGGGCGGCATCCTTTTTACCTTCAGTTGCTCTCAGGTGGTTACGAAGGATCAGTTCCGCAATGCTGTGTTTACTGCTGCAGCGCAGGCTGGAAGAAAGGTTCGCATCTTGCACCAGTTGCACCAGCCTGCCGACCATCCTATCAATATTTATCATCCGGAAGGTGAATATTTGAAGGGATTGGTTCTCTATGTAGAATAACAAATGATTAAAGGATTGATAATGAATAAGTTCAAAACGTTTGCAGCCTTGATGCTCTTGCTGGCTATAGGATTTGCAGGATGTGGCAAGTCGGAAGCAGAACGTCATCGCTTGAGCAAGAAGGAAAAGGCTAGATTGGATAGCCTAGACCGTGCTGCGCTGAAGATAGCGGTGATGCCAACAATGGACTGCCTGCCAATCTTTCTGGCATGTGATGACAGTATATTCCAGCAGCAAGGTGTAGACGTACATTTGCGTAGATATACTGCACAAATGGATTGTGATACTGCTATCGAGCGCAAGCGCGTAGAGGGAGCCGTGACCGATCTGATTCGTGCACATCATATAGAGAAACGGGGTACTGCTTTGACGTACCCTATTTCTACCAATCTTTATTGGCAGTTTATCACCAATAAGCGTTCGCGTATATCCGAACTGAAACAACTGTCAGATAAGATGGTGGCTATGACCCGCTACTCTGCAACAGATTATCTGGCTACTTTAGCAATCGATAGCGGTAAGCCTAAATATGATGCTTATAAGGTTCAAATCAACGATTTGAACATCCGTCTGCGTATGTTGCTTAACAACGAGATGGATGCCATGTTGCTGCCAGAACCTCAAGCTACCAAAGCCCGACTTGAACAGCATGTAAAACTCTTTGACAGCAGAGATAAGAACTTGCAGTTAGGTGTTGTGGCTTTCCGCAAGAAAATACTTTCAGAGCCGCGCCGTAAAGACCAAGTTGCCAAGTTTATCAAGGCGTATAATATTGCTGTTGATAGCATAAACAGTCGTGGGGTACAGCATTATGCAAGTATCATCACAAAATATACGGGTGCCGATGCTAAAACCATCAGTAATCTTCCAAAACTTAAATATGAACACGCTATGGAACCAAGACGTCGTGACCTGGCTGTAGCACAAAAATAAGCGGCTTATGAAAAAAGAAGATTTCAGCTGGACAAAGTTTTCGCATGAAAATGTCACTATGATATCCAGAATAGAGCAATTCGCCAGATAATTGACCAGGAAGTGGGTTTGGAGCCATGTCTGCCTGGAATAGCGGAAATTGAACAAAGATATGATGCTTTATATCATGATTATATAGATGGCAAACTTAAACATCGGGAACTTTATGATCTTGCTTCAGATGTGGATATGGATATAGACAAGCTCTATAGTAAAATGCGCCACGAATGGATTTTGGCTAATGAGCCTACGTTTGTTGCACTTCGCAAAAGAGCTCAGAATCTGACAAGTTTTGATGAGGTACAGGAAACCTTTGAGAAATTTGCTACAGATGAAGCTATGCTAAATTTGAGGGTAGACTTGTCTGAAGAACAGATAGACGAGGAAAGACAAAAGATACAAGAGCAGCTTAATGCCTATCGCAATATGGTGTTTTCTTATATTTTGACAACTGAAGAATGGAATGATGATTTTGTCAAGAATATTCTTGATATCATCGCTTCCGATTTGGTAGATCCATACACCATTAATATGATAGTTTCGGCTGTTTCATTGTCATGCTCTGTATTCTTTGATGCCCCTAGACTTGCAGTCTTGATGCGCTTAATCAAGTCTGACGACAGTACTTGCAGTGTTCGCCAGCGAGCTTTGGTGGGTTTCGTTTTCTGTGCAATAACCAATTCGGGTGAAAAACAGAAATATTGGGATTCTGCTGCTGGCTTGATCATGGATGATGAATTTTTGGCAGCCTGTGTTGATCTCCAACGCCAGATGCGTCTATGTCTTACAAGTAAAAAGGATAGCAAGGAGATGATGCATTCCGTGGTGAAGACCATGTTCACTTCTTTTACTCAGGATTTGGCAGAAAAGATAGACCAAACGGGTGAATTGGGACTTAATTGCTTCTCAGCAGATGGGGAGAATCCTGATGATGCCCTTAAGGGAGCCTTCGACTATATGTTGAATTCAGAAGATATAGGAGTTGATGTCTATTATCATCAGTTTGCCAACCAGAAGAGCTTCGGTCATTTCCATTCACTCTATAATTGGTTTGTTCCTTTCTATGTCCGTAATTCTACGCTCAAGAATGTTCGGGCTACGATGAAACAGCATCGCAATTTCATCAACAATCTCTTGAGAGGCGCCTCTATGTGTGATACCGATCTGTATAGCATCATTCTTTCATTGAATAATACATCTAAGGAATTTATTGAATCATTGGATGTTACCCCGGAAAATATGGTGTCTGGTCCTGTTTTTTATGACGAAGAAGATGAGGAGGAAAAAGAGCAGAATACCGAAGAGCCAGTAGAGGATGAGACTGATTCTACAGAAGCAAAGGATTCTGAAAATGTCACACTGCTTGATTCGGTAATGGAACATGAAGAGAATCTCTCTGAAGAGGAAAAGAAGAAACGTGCAATCAGGGTGCGTCATCGCTATGTGCAGGACCTCTACCGATTCTATACTCTCTCTCCAATGAGGAAGGCATTTGATAATCCTTTCGAAGTGCAGAAGGAAATTCCTTTCTTTACTACGGGACTGTTTGCTAAACCGGAATATGACAAGTATCGCCTGTCGCTGGCCCGTTTCTCTGCTAAAAGAGGTGACTATGCCTTTGTTAGCAAGATTTTGCGTAATCTGGAAAAATATACCGACGAAGAGCATATGATGCTTGCATTGGCATACAAATCGGAGGAAAAATATGATGAAGCGCTTGAACATCTCTATGTGATTAAGAATACAAGCCCAACTTATAAGGCTGCCACGGAGTTGAAATTAGAAATAGAAGAAGAGATAAAAGACCCGGCGGCTTTAATAACATTGAATTGCTTGATTAAAGAAGAATCAGATGAGAGTAAGCAGTTTAAGCTCAAGCTGAAAAAGACCGATCTCTTATTGAAACTCCATCATTATAAAGAGGCTTTGGAATGGGCTTTCCAGATGGATGAACAGTATCCTAAGGAAGAACAGGTAGAATGCAGACTGGCTTTCTCTTTGCTCTTTTCAGAATCGGAAGGCGATAAAAACATTGACCATGCAATGGCTTTAATAGAACCTTATCTGCAAAATAGTGATGATAATGAGATCAGGGAAATATTGAATTCAGACATGACAGATATGGATAAGGATGAAAAGGAACGCATATTCATGAAAATGTTATCTGCGATGGTGAGCAAAGTTTCCAAGCCACAAGACCACAGATGGGAGTCTATGAAATTTTTCTATTATGGACTCTGCGTTCTCGTGAAAAAGGGAGGAACTGCAGCTATCAGATTTTTGAATGAAGCATCTGGTCATGCAGCTTTTTCCCCTAAGGAAGATATAGATGCATTCGGCCTGCTCGATATGGGAAATTGGCTTGATGATCGTGGTATTGCGCCTATAGAATTGGAATTTATAACAAAAAAAGTTTTCGAGGAAAGGAAAAACAATAAAGATGGCGGAGAATAATAAAAATAAGAATAAGGTACAGATAGATCCAACCTATGCCCATTTGCAGCCGCAGGCTGTGAATGTGGAGCAGGCGGTACTGGGTGCCTTGATGATAGATTCTGATGCCTTTTCGGTGGTGTCGGAGTTGCTCAAGCCGGATACTTTTTATGACCCGCGTCATAAGAGAATATATCAGGCTATCCAGGTGATGAACATGGAGGAACGGCCTGTGGATATCATGACTCTTGCCGATCAGTTAGCCAAGACTGGCGAACTGGATAAGGTGGGAGGAGCACAATATCTCATGGATATTTCTGCAGGCATGGCTTCGGCTGCCCATGTAGAGTCGCATGCCCGTATCCTGGCGCAGAAATATATGCAGCGCCAGCTGATTCATTATGCCGGCGACATCGAGACGATGGCGTATGAAGAAGGTGTGGATGTGGATGAACTGATGCAGAAAGCTGAAGGTGAACTCTTCCAGCTTTCGCAGAACAATATGAAGCAGGATTATACACAGATTGATCCGGTTGTAAAGGAGGCCGTTGCCATCTTGCAGCGCGCTGCTCAGAACTCGGGTGGTCTTACCGGTATTCCTACGGGTTATCGTGGATTGGATGATATGACATCAGGTTGCAACCGTCCGACCTTGTGATTATCGCCGGTCGTCCTGCCATGGGTAAGACTTCCTTTGCATTGAGTATTGCCAAGAATGTGGCGGTAGATTATGATGTGCCTATCGGATTCTTCTCTCTGGAAATGAATAACGTTCAGTTGGTGAACCGACTCATCTCGAATGTTTGCGAGATTTCGGGTAAGAAAATACTGAACGGACAATTGGAACAGCCAGAATGGGAACGGTTGGATAAAAAACTGAGAAAACTGACAGGTGCACCTATTTATATTGATGATACGCCTGGTCTTTCTGTTTTCGAACTCCGCACCAAGGCGCGCGACTGGTAAGGGAAAAGGGTGTTAAACTGTTGATGATCGACTATCTCCAGCTGATGAATGCCAATGGTATGAAGTTTGGTAGCCGTCAGGAGGAGGTATCTACCATCTCCCGTTCGCTCAAAGGTATTGCCAAAGAGCTGAATATTCCTGTGCTTGCTCTTTCGCAGCTCTCCCGTAATGTAGAGAACCGTGAGGGTTTGGAAGGAAAGCGACCTCAGTTGAGTGACCTCCGTGAATCCGGTGCCATCGAGCAGGATGCCGATATGGTGCTTTTCGTTCACCGCCCGGAATATTATCACATCTATCAGGATGAAAAGGGTAATGACCTTCATGGTATGGCACAGATTATCATTGCCAAGCACCGTAAGCTCTGTTGGAGATGTTCTCCTGAACTTCCGTGGAGAATTTACCCGATTCCAGGATCCGCAGGATGCTGCAGCAGCACCTGTCGAAGAAGGTGGTGAGATTGTAGGCTCTAGGATGAATGGCGGAGGCAGGATGGTAGTCCGCTACCACCGCCGCCTGCAGAGAATCTGCCTTTCTAAGGTTAGAGTTTGTCAATTTTTTCACTCAAAAACTGGCTTTTTCGCCAAATTCTTGCGCAGAATTAACGTTTTTGGGTGAAAAACCATAGGGTTATAGGAATTTGTTATCATTTCTATTAAAAAAGTTATAAATTGTTTGCTAGTATCAAATAAAAGTGTTACCTTTGCATGCGAATTTAAGAATATAACATAATAAGATAGATATGAGAACAACATCGTTGAACATTACAAGCATTATTATTCGACTTCGACTGCAGTTTGTGGGCGGAAGTGATAAGGTGTGCGTATAGTTCATCGCATAAGATATTAAAAGCCTTTCTACACTTCCGTCTATGGAGTGGGGGAAGGCTTTTTACTTTATCTGATGCTTCTGCACGGATTGCTATATAACGTAGTGCGTTCTGAATGTGTAGCTCTTATATATATAATAAGGTGTAAATTTAAAATTTTAAAGATATGAGTGACAGATTATACATTTTCGACACGACCCTCCGCGATGGCGAACAGGTTCCGGGATGTCAGTTGAACACAGTTGAGAAGATTCAGGTGGCAAAGCAACTGGAGCAGTTGGGCGTGGATGTAATTGAGGCTGGATTTCCAATATCAAGTCCGGGCGACTTCAATTCAGTGGTAGAAATCTCTAAGGCTGTAACCTGGCCTACTATTTGTGCACTTACCCGTGCCGTAGAAAAAGATATTGATTGTGCTGCTGAGGCTTTGCAGTATGCCAAGCATAAGAGAATCCATACCGGTATCGGTACCAGCGACAGTCATATCAAGTATAAGTTCAATTCTACCCGTGAGGAAATCATCGAACGTGCTGTAGCTGCTGTCAAGTATGCTAAAAAGTATGTTGAGGACGTAGAGTTCTATGCTGAGGATGCAGGCCGTACCGATAATGATTATCTGGCTCGTGTCGTAGAGGCTGTTGTCAAGGCGGGTGCTACTGTAGTGAACATTCCTGATACTACAGGTTATTGTCTGCCTGATGAATATGGTGACAAAATCAAGTATCTCATGGAGCATGTTGATGGCATTGACAAGGCACGCCTTTCTACCCACTGTCATAACGACCTCGGTATGGCTACTGCTAATACCCTGCAGGGTGTTTTGAATGGTGCACGCCAGGTTGAGGTTACCATCAATGGTATCGGTGAGCGTGCAGGTAATACTTCGCTCGAAGAGATTGCCATGATTCTGAAGTGTCACAAGCATATCAATATTGATACCAATATCAATACCACCAAGATTATTCCTACCTCACGCATGGTGAGCAGCCTGATGAATATGCCTGTTCAGCCAAACAAGGCTATCGTGGGTCGCAATGCATTTGCTCATTCTTCCGGTATCCATCAGGATGGTGTCTTGAAGAATGTTCAGACTTACGAAATCATTGATCCTAAGGATGTGGGATTGGATGACAATGCTATCGTATTGACAGCCCGTTCTGGTCGTGCTGCATTGAAGTACCGTCTCCATGTCAATGGTGTAGAGATTAATGATGAGGAGAAGCTCGACAAGATTTACAAGAAGTTCCTCCAACTGGCTGATAAGAAGAAGGAAGTTACCGATGAGGATGTTTTGATGCTTGCCGGTGCTGATTCTGCTGATAAGCATGGTGTTCAGCTCGACTGGTTGCAGGTTACTACAGGTAAGGGCGTGAAGAGCGTGGCAAGTATCGGTCTTGATATTGCAGTCAGAAGTTTGAG